>Ga0307516_10003968_pt1 | contig 18581 bp, 19 predicted proteins | sample 19_EM_MG_FD_203310 | JGI IMG/M metagenome (GOLD analysis project Ga0307516, IMG submission 203310) | Populus trichocarpa ectomycorrhiza microbial communities from riparian zone in the Pacific Northwest, United States - 19_EM | ecosystem: Host-associated > Plants > Roots > Unclassified | place... | reverse complement strand
AATAGTGACTCACCAGGAACGACAGCAGGTAAAACATTGCCACCACTGGCAGAATATACAGATCCATCTTTCTCCAAACCTTTTCGAGAGCGGGATCCTCTGTTGGGCCCTTGTCGCCTACACCTCCTATGTCGGCGGTTCCCTTCTCGGGATCAGACGCGGTAGAATCCGACATTGCCTACGAGTCTTCGATTCTCCTCTCCGTTGAGGTGATGGAAGTTCATCGCGAGAGTGAACGGTGTTATGTAGTGAAGAACACGAGGCCATAGGGCCTTTGGGCCTCGGTATCAGTTAATCTCACTGTGCCTCACGTCGATAAGCCCTGAGGGAGGACCCCCCTGATACCAGAGGAGGCTGGATCTGAAATACCCGAAACTGGGGTTGGCGCTGTCCGAACCAATTTTGGGAACCTGGATCTGGGATACCGTGACAGAAGGGGGGTCCTCCTGAGGGGGCGCTAGTCGATAGTCCCTAGTTTTTTCCATCAGGAGCTTGTTCTCGCGAGGTTCAGTGAGAATTGGTAAGTAATACTCGAATGTGGCCGTGGTTCAAGACTAGATCTTTGAACAACTGTGAATTACCTGTCGGCGATATTCCATGTCACCGGTTCTTGATCATGCGTTTTCCACTTCCACTTAAGCGAATGTCCCAATGGTGGTCTCGTCAAACCTCCAGTGGTTCGAATTTCTCGCCCTGATGAAGTGTCACGCTGTGCCATCAGCAGTCGTATGTAGGTATGGCGCCAATGGCGTTCTGATGGAAGCGTAGCGCAGTCCATGTACACAAGACAATTGAATTGTACACACCCTGCCAAGAAGTTCAAATACAGTCGACACCCTCCAAAACCATACCCCTCGGTGTACGTCTGAGGCTATGGGCCATAACCCATAGCTAGTGTTGTTGACAGTGGTGGCGGGTTGGCAGGGCCGGCCATTTGCCGCAGAATTTGACAGAAAGGGTTACCCCTTTGGGGAACATTTCTCAGCAGTAAACACTCCACATCAGCACGAGCACAGTACTTATGGATTGCTGTTTTCACGGTCGGTTTGGGCTCAGCCTGATTGGGAGGGGTGAGATTCCTGCTGATTTTGAAAAATGATATCGAATCCAAGGTGAAGTGGGTCGGGGGGTCGTTTGTTAGCAGTGTGACAGTGTCATCAGGATAGGAATATTGTCATGTAGACGGTACAGATGGCACGAGGTGTCGATAAGTCAGTCAAAACCTGTATCTTTCATACTCCGGGCCTCGTCAGGCTCAAGGCACCATTGATGGCACGATTATGTCGAGAAGCGACGTGCAGTCCAGATGTTCACTGCACATTGCAATGCCAGCAGGCATTATAATGCGAGCAATAACTAATGGTTTGTACAGATGGTAGGCCTAGGGGTTGCGAAAATCCCAAGCATTGTGCGATTGCTCAAGGTCCTTCTGGGGTATACAGTACGATGAAAAATTTACAGGCTGTAGATAAACCACGCCGACTTATCGCCCAGTCCACGCTTCTCCTCTTCCCTATCCGTCGACTGGCGTATCATCGCCTTCTTTTGATTTTGTACAGCGAGGTACCAAATATTCAGCCCAGCGATCAAGGCCACGAGTAATGAGAAAATGAGCATCGTGATGCATGCCTTCGTGTACAAGGGTGCTGGCGAGAGTGTTCCGAAGAGCCAGGTCACAAGGATGCCGCCTGAATTTGTCATTATAAATGCGATGGCGATGGCAGTGGCGCGCCTTGTATGGGGCGCAGAGTTGTTAGCCATCCACGTCGATCCCGCGGGTGCAGAACAGTAGGCTCCGGAGATGCTGAAGAAGAGGGAACCATATTTCAAGTGGAAGGATGTGGAACCTGGGTAGTGGGAACTGGTCAGATAATGCTGGACGCAGGAACGATCGGGAGACCAACCAAGATACATCGCAAAGCCAATGGCACAGAAAATACCGCAAATCATGACAATCAAGCCGCGGCAGCGGTATTGATCAGAGATATACGCGAGAAGCATTGATACTAGGCAGGGTCTCTCAGGACAAACTGAAATGGCATGGACTTGAAACGTACCAACAAATGCGGCTGCGAAAGGTGGCACACTGAATAACTGAGCACGAGCCGCTGTATAACCCAGTCCTTGAACAATCGAGGGAGTGAAGCTATGAGCAAACTCAGTTCACCATGAAACCTGACTCGTGTCATAAAAGGCATACTATGCAAGCCCATAGATGAGAGCCCCTGTGCACGATAATCATCATCAGTCGCGGATACCACAGAAGATCAACTCACCAGAAAAGAAGAAGTGGACAGCTAGCATTTGCACTTGAGGTTGCATAAAAGCGAGGCCGACCTCCTTCCAAGAAAACTTGTCTGCACTCTCTTCGCCCGTTGCACCGGTTTCCTTGAGCTGTCGAATGACGTATGACTTCTCTGTCTCGCTGAGAAAGCGACATTCCCCCGGAGTTCGGGGAAGGATGAAAAACGCGGAAATCCCAAATAATATGGTGAACACCCCTTCAAGAATGAAGATCCATGCCCAGCCCCGAAGATGACCGAGGCCATCCATGCGGATGATTCCGTACGCAAGGATTCCAGAAAAGGCCCCAGAAATTGACGCACTTGAAAAAAAAGCTGCAATCCTGGAGAGGGTAACTCTTAGATATCTAGACAGACGCGGCGGGCGGCGTTTTACCTCCAGTTCAGCTTTTGTCTGGGATAGAATGTTGAAAGATAGAGAACTAGCCCTGGAAAGACGCCACCTTTTGACAACCGGGTCAATCGACGAATACTGATCATGTTCGATCTATGAAAAACCTTCAAAGAGACCCAAGAAAAACCGACAAACAAGAAGGCCATGATACGTTTTGACTGCGCCTAGAATATATGGGTAGTCGATAGATGACACGCGTGCAAGACATGACGTACCTTGAGATGTAGTTGCAATGCCCCACAGTGTTAATAATATAGGCAACAATCTGTTTGGACCGACAGCCTACGCTTCCGAGTCATTATTAGTTTTAAGACTGAGTATCTTCACACACTTTCAAAAGCAAATTCGACGGCAATTCAGCAAAAATGTAGGGAACGTATGTGACTGTTAAAGCGATGCTGTATTGCTTGTTGGTCATCTTTAGATCTTTCTGTAGTCCTGCGACGCGGGCATTCCCCAAGTTCGTTCGGTCCTGTAGCAACGTGAATGGCTTGGCCTCGACGCCCTGCAATAGGTGACTCACAAGGAACGACAACAGGTAAAACATCGCCACCACTGGCAGAACATACAGATCCACCTTTCTCCAGACCTTTTCGAGAGCGGGATCCTTGGTCGGACCCATGCCGCCCACACCGCCTATGTTGGCGGCTCCCTTCTCGAGATCAGAAACAGTAGAATCTGACATTGCCTAGGAGTCTTGAGGTGAGGTAAATCTATTGCAAGAGTGTATGGCGTTATGTAAAGAACATTTTAGAAAGGGGCCGGGGCCGCGGTAATCGGTTGATCGTACTGTGAGATGCTCAGTGGTTTCCCGCATCAATTTGACACTGATCATGATGGAAAGATAACAAATAAGTTACACTCATTTCCCAGGACGAATAACATCAACAAGAAATGAAGCTCGTTCTCGCCATAGCTATCGGTTCAGTATGAATTGATACTAATCTTATCAATTTCTGGCAAACAAGATCTTTTGATCACGCGTTTGCTCAACTTACCGGGAACCTTCATTAACAACCAAGTGGTTGAATCGGACTTCAATAGATCGGGGATCCGGACTCAGTGAGCACAAGAGAATTTCCAGGTGGACGAATTCCCATGGTCTCATCAAGCCTGCGATGGTTCGCACTGAAGAAGTTGTGACGCAAATAGGGCATATGTTTTCTTCTTGATCCCGAACCGTTTGTATCGTATGCTCAGGAATCTGGTATCTCTCGGAGTCCTCCGAGGCATGCTCTTCTCATTGTACATATCCGTGGATTTCACGTTACCTCCGATGGAGTTGGTCCATATCGACCCATTTGAAAACGGGGTGCTCGTACCGGAGTAACGGCATCAGTGTGGTGCAATACTTCGGTAGCGCTCATTAAAATCGCGATCTCAGTGGGCTTCGAGAATTCGATGTCCCGAGGTAGATCCGTAACGATCCCGCATGCGTCGGACTCCCTTGTAATAGTTTTATTCCTAACACCACGGACGATGTTCAAATATCTTCGTACAGATGAATCTCCGGGGCGTTGTAGTAGATCCCCCTCTTTAGTATATATAAAATACAATTGCAACCTTCGACAGAGGTATGCTAGAATGTCCAATAGATTGCCATGCTACAAAGGAGTGTGGGGAAGTTGGGTGCAGTGCCCTTTCGTGATTCATTGTGTCGCCTCCCCCCCGCTGGGAGCTGGATCTTCCATCCGATGCACAACCTTGAAATGGTCGTAAATTTAATACGAAAAGAGGTGAATAGTCGGGCCATACCTTTGTTACGGTAACTCCGTATTCAGCATCTCGGCCAGGGTGTGACGCAGCGCCTTCAAAAGTCTTTTGGGCATCCAAGCTGTAAATATTATTCTGGGTGGGTGCGTCAAGCGCCAGGGGACGAGAGCAGATAACTGATAGGCATACAGCGGAACTCCCAAATGTATCCATCTTGATAGAATCTTTTAGTCAAAGTGACAGCACTGCACTATTCAGAAACTTACTCGTGGTCTTGGGGCTGTTGAATATCGATTACCACCAGTCCCGGAAGAAGCGGCGTCGTTCATTGTCGCACGAGCATTGAGAGTCGATAGAAGACAGTTTGCATAAAGTTTGGAAAGTGCAAGATCCCAGACGAAGTTCCTGTTGCAAACATGGGCAATAAGTCATAGAACAGGGATTCAAGTTGATAGGACTGACAAGGCTATGTGCTACGTGGAATCAAATTGTTAGAAATAAAATAGAACAAGAAAGGCAATTTATCCAACGTTAAAGACTACAAACGAAGGGTGTTACAAGGCAACAAAGCCGCATGGGGAGCTGGAATCTTACCCATAAAGAAGACAACGTCGCCGATTGCGCAGACGGCTCTAATATAATACGGGTTGAGAGCTGAACAGCGCTCGAGAAACCGGGCACTGACGTTATAAGGCCCGTCTGAATAGTTACTGTCCATCGATCTTTGAGCAACAACTCGAAATAAAGAAACTAGTACGTACTTCGGATAATCCTTGAAATCACATCGTCTGTGTGTATGAAGCCAGTCCGTCGCCTTGACTAAAGTCGATGCCGGATTATGGCAGGAAAGATTGCAAAGGCATATAACGTACCAGGTAAAATACGAGGGACCCAGTAATCAAGACGTCTGCGACACATGCCGATAGAAACCATACCGAGGCCGGAATATGCAGCTCTGGCTTCTTCGCGAAAAGCTTCAAGACGCCGAGTCGACACGCGGTCCATAGGCCGCCCCCTATTGCCAATAAGTTCGATGCAGTCGACCGTACGAATATGCAAGGCATACCAAAAGAGGCAAACGCGAAGATGCAGATCAGGATTGCGAGCCAGTTTGACTTAGCGAGGAGTCTAATTCTCCAGGCAAAGAATAGTTGGATCGGTGTAGATACTAGTACCTGTAATATAATTCATCTGTTGGCCAATTATGCTCAAATAATTCATTAACTCACTATGATGAGGGGTTCTGGAAGCAACGAAAATGAGTACACGCTGGGGTGGCAAAGGGAGACAAAGTTGCTCCTACCCGTCACGAATACTGCCATATGCATACTATCGTGAGGATCCTATTTTGAATTGAATGCAAGATTAGGACGACTCACGAGTTGGAAAAAATTTCGTTGCTTCAGGAAGCCCTGAAATGTAGAGTTCGAGCTGGATTCACTAGGGCTAAGAGAAAGAGAACCTACCAGACCGTAGAACCAAGGGTTGATAGATGATGTGCATATCGAATGCGGTATTGATGGTTTCGACGATGAGCAGATAGAACACCTGAACTGGAATGAGCTGCTGATCCTTAGGTTCAGTGTTTCCGGAAACTGACGAGATATCGAATCCAAAAGGTATCTCTAAATTGATGGTCCAGTAATGACGGGCCTCGTCTAGGGAATAACGTACGTTGTTTTGAATGTTCGGTAGTAACTGTACATCTATCGCCAGCCATGACTTTCGCCGTTTGAATAAGAAACGAATACAAGAGCAAACCTGAACGAGTAACACCTACGTACAAGATGGAATGAGATCTTTGATACGGACGGGTCCATGGCAAGAAGATGCTCACCCCATACAGTATCATGTTGAGGAAAACCCCGATAAGCATAGGCCCATACCTTGAGGCGCATTGTCAGTTGACCGTCGCAAATTCATGTGGATGTGAGCAGCATACAGGAGCTCGACTCGATTAGCCATGGTGTGAGATCGCGAGGTCGCAATTGAAGAAACGAAGGGGATGGGAGGCTAGAGAGTTCTTAAGTGCCGGATTTGATCATATACTCCGGTTCAACGTGGATCGGAGATAATCCCTCGAGCCATACGGAAGTATTTGTGACCCACTCGATCATTGCTCCGCACCGCATGATATTGCAGAGTCCAGACTATGTGCAGCCTGCGGACATGAGGTGGAGGCAAGTTACGTAAACGACCTTACCCTGCTAGCAGTTCCTGGAAGTAGGATGCTATGTAGTTAGGTATCATCACAGATTGTTCCTGAGAGCTTGGCATTTTCCGCCAATGTGTGATATTGTCATGATGAGAAAAACTTCAGTATAACTACCGAACTTTTCGAGGGCAGAGCGAACCGTCGTGTGATATCGGTGAATGATGGAGAACTCGGGACAGCATTGATTGAGTCTGGGAGCAGGATTATAGTGCTGGGCGAAGCCGAAGGTCGCACAAGTTTTGTTGAGACCACTGGGGATTCGTTCGCTTGCCCTGGTCTCGAGCGCCGTACGCGTTGGATATGCGTCCATCAACGTTTCAGCCCCCTTCACCGATAATTAAGTAAGTGCATCTCTCACTTGATCCTACGGGATATGAACACCGCTACCTTTCGAGTAGGGCGACCAGTCACATTATCGAGACCCCATGATGGCAATGGATAGCGTTGAATGAAACAAGCAGCCCAGGGTCCTTCAAGTTTGACGCGTGGGTGAGCGCGTGTCACGCCAGGCCGTTTACGAGTCGTTTACGAAGCCTTCGAAACTGCCAATTTCTGGCTTCTCCCATGTTGGTCGGGGTACCGGCACGGGGCGACGCGTAGAGCATTGTTCTTGAGAGTCGTTTAAATTTGTGCATGGGGTCGAGGGGCCAAACTAACTAGCTAGGACCAATGAGCATAATCACTCGAGATTCAGCAGGCTCGGAGTACCCCGTTCAATTAAATGGAGTCGAATCAGCATCCAATTTATCCATTTATTGATGTGATTCCTCAACCTGATTGCGAACGTAGTTTCTCTAAAATTACATTTAGGGGCTCTCCCGCACAACGACAACAAAGAGTTGGTTGCGTCGCCTTATCGTTATCAAGCTCATATTGCCACCTCCCCCTTACCAGGAGCTGGATCTTCCATCCTATGCACAACCTTCATGGCATCTTAGATATGATATAGAAAATGTAGACAACTGGACACACCTTTGTTACAGTGATCCCATATTCAACATCTCGGCCAGGGTATACCCCAGTGCTTTCGAAAGTCTTTTGGGTATCCAATTCAAAAATATTGTTCTAAATCGCTGCGTTAAGCGGCCGAGAACAATCGTAGCGAATTCATACACGCACGGCCGAACTTCCAAACGTGTCCATCTCAAGGGAGCCTTTAGCAGGATTAATGACACTGCAATAACGGGAAACTTACTTGCCGCCTAGGAGCTGTCGAAAGCTGACCCCCGGCACCGGCAGAAGAAACGACGTCCTTCAAGACTGGGCGCGAATTGAGAGTTGATAGGAGACAATTCGCGTACAGTTTAACGAGTGCGAAATCCCAGACGAAGTTCCTTCTGGAGAGTTAAAAGATGAGGTACAAAACGGCTTAAGAGCACCGACAATGCTATGTGCTACATCGAACGGGATCATCAAAAATAGCAAACTTGAGGGGGAAAAGGTTTCATCCAACCTTGAAGACTACAGAAGGGGGGCGTTAGGAGGCAACAAAACGAATGGGGGCAGGAATCCCACCCATAAAGAAAACTACGTCGCCGATAGCACAGATGGAACTATGCCGTGTAACGTGAGCCTTCATCCACGGCAAAAATAATTGTCACCAACGTAATGAGGCCTGTCTGAAGAGTCACTGCACATCGACAGTCAGCGACAACTTGTGAAAAAGAAGCCTACTCCGTACTTCGGACAATTTTTGAAATCACATCATCTGTGTGCAAGAAACCAGTTCGTCGCTTGGTCTGAAATTGTGCCGAATATGAGAGAGAAAGGTTATGAAAGCTCGTAACACACCAGAGCAATGACGAGAGTCCCAGTAATCAACACGTCAGCGACGCATGCAGATAGGAACCACACCATGGCCGGGACGTGAAGCAGTGGCTTGTTAGCGAAGAGTTTCAGGATGATAGTTTCATATCCCGTCCATATCCCCCCCGCTATTTGCCAGTAAATGGAATGTAATGGAACAACCGAGTGTCGAGAGCATACCAAGAGAAGTAAATGCAAACAGGGAGATTAGCATCACGAGCCAGGCCGACTTGGTCAGCAACCAGATCCTCCATGCAAAGAACATTTGAATGGGTGTTGACACTGCCACCTGTGATAGATTTATCCCTGGTCGAGCATGTCCATAGATACCGACGACTGACCACCAGGATGGGACCTTGATGTGGATGAGCACGGCAGGGCGGTAAAAGCACGCGAGAACATTCTCACCAGCAAACAACACTATGGTGAGCCCGTGAGCCAATAAACTGAGCGAACGATTAGAGCTACACACTTGTCGGGAAATATTTCGTTGCTTCAGAAAGCCCTGACACGGCGGAGACTAAGCTGCATCCAGGAAAATCGAAAGGGGATCTTACCAAACCGGATTACCAGTGGTTCATAGATAGTGTAGATTTCGCATATAGAATTGGCGGTTTCAACGAGTAACAGATACAACACCTGGCCAAAAATGAGCTACTGTTCGTGAGAGTTCAGTATTTTCGAAGACCGACGAGATATCGAATCCAAAGGGGATCTCTTAAGTGATGGTTCAGCAATGACAGGCTTCATACAGAGAAAGACGCACGTTTTGAATGTTCGATAGTAGTTGTACATCTGTCGCTAGCTAAAGAATTCGCTGTTTGGGTAAGAAACAAACATGAGAGCAAACCTGAACGAGTAACACCTACGTACAAGATAGAGTGAGTTCTTCGATACGGACAGGTCCGTGGCATGAGAATGCTCACCCCGTAGAGTATCATGTTGAGAAAAACGCCGATGATCATCGGCCCATACCTCCATTGCCTTTGTTAGTCGACTGTGCCGCAAGTCGCGTGCAGGTAACATACAGGAGCTCAACTCGAGTGGCCATGGTAGAGTGGGATAGGGTTGGAAGAGGCCTCGTGTATAGATTATTTGTCGGTGTCGATTTCTGAAGTGCATAATATGAGGACCATATCAGGAATTCGAAGCAGACCACTTGCAACTGTTTAGCAAACGGCAATATTATCCCCAGAGGGCGAATGGACAAAATGTGCAAAACATGGAGCATGATAGAGGTGGCGACGCAGACCGAGGGAGACGCATCATGGGTACAGATGTCTACTGTGGTTGTACACCGGTTGCACCGTCTCGGCGATCGAGAAGAAAAGTTGCACATGTCCGAGTCGAGGATCTGATGGATCTACAATCGTTAGATTGATGGATGGTTGTGATAGGGATTCGGGAAATGGCCGAATGAAAAATCGCAGAGATCGAGACCCGACTTGGACCGAAGGCCTCCGCCTCAGCTCTGAAGCCTGAGGACCGAGGTGCTTCTATGTGGCGCCATACCAGGCCACAAACCTTCTATGTAGATCTGCCCTGGAGACAGTCTAGCCTTTACGGATCACGCGAAAAACACGGCGGCTGGCCGAAGATAAGAACCTAACTGCAATTGCGAATTCGGACTTGGAGGCATGGAAGAGAGCGGTCTCGCGACGCGACTGTCGGACGGGATTCAACACTATTACTTGATTCAAACTTTATTTGAATTGCCATGGCTCCCAAAAGTCGATCAATGATTCAAGTCTTCTTCAGCGGTTTAAACTGGTTTAAATGACATCTTCACACCCAGTCCACATGGCCCGCTAGCTAGATTTCAGCCTGTAGTCTGAAAACCCCTGGCTACGAACCACTCGCCGGAAACATCTAGAAGCGGGCCTCGACGCGAGCGACCGGCCTTCCGCCAGGTTATCGCTATTTTCGGACCCCAGGGAAAGAATGGTGGGGTGGACTGGGGTGGAATATTCGGAAGCGGAGGCGCTGCGCCGCAGCACTCCGAGCTTTCTGATCGCAGAACTTGACCGGTTGTAATGCTATGTCCTGCAGGGACAGCTGGTGTTGTATACAAAGTCTTCTGCGGTGAGACCAGTGTCGATAATTCAAGAGCTTCTAAGCCGCCATCAGGATCGAGTTGACATTGCATGCGGCACCCTCCAAGCGCCCTCTGTCAAAGCCATCCCACAACACCACACGCCTGCAGCATTTCACAGCCAATAAAATGGGATGGCATCCCGAAATCGCACAGTTATTGGTCTTCGTCATCTCCATCAGTGCTGTCGCCCCTTTGAAGAGCAGGGCAGGCTGGCAGTGAACATGTGATTGCCTTGTATGTGCCAAGAGCTCCCCTACTCAGCCCCGATGGTGTCTTGAATATGACACAAACAAGGTAGACTGGGCGCACCTTTGTTAAAGTCGCAGTGATCCTATATTAAACCCCTGGACCAAGATATGTCCCCTAGTAAGTGTGTTCAAAAGTCTTTTGAGCATCCAATTCGAAAACAACTGTGAGTCTAAACCATCAAACAGTCAAGAACGATAGAAAATGACTGATTTACGTACCTCTCAAAGTGTCTGTCTCGAGGAATTCTTCAAAAATTTTCAATGTGGACGGAAGACGAATGGAGAATCGATGGGACACGATCCGTATAAATTTTAACGTTTGCAAAGATCCAAGTTCAAACTTGTTTTGAACTTGGATTACTTATTGCAAACCGGGTGGACCAAAAATTCGAGCAGTGGCACGTTGATGGTCTTCCTTGACGTACTGCATCACGTCTCGTCCCCTCCTTCCTCCCAGCCACACCTGCACATTTTATGGTTCGCTTGCCACTCCCCCTTCCTCGATCAATATTCTTTGCTGCCCAGACCATTCCCCAACACATCTGTAACCCTCTGCCGCGCCGAAACCCGTCCACTGGCCATTTCCCGCCCTTCTGGCCTACTGACGTCAATCTTTGCCGCCCGGACCACAACCGCTTCCACCATGCCTCTGTAGCCCTTTGTCGCCTCCAAACCAGTCCATCGTCCACCCTCCACCCTCCTCCTGCCCACCGGCAACAACCTCTGCTTCCTGGACCACCACTGCTTCCGAGTAAGTACTGTCGAACCTCTCTGCTTCCACCACGCCTCCTGGCTGCCTCGCCCATGCCTCTTCTCTGCGCCCGCGCCTATCGTTCACCAGCCTCAACATCTTTGCTCAGAAGATCTTCAACATAGTCGGTGTCGCCAAACGTCTCTCATACTTTCTAGGGGGTGAGTCTCGACAGGCCGCTTCTCCTGTGGACGATATTTGCACCGTAAGATGACCGCTTCCTGGTTGTCCACCTTTTGACTCTGGCTTTGACATAAGTATTAAGTGGCCACGAGTGTCCGAGGCAACACAGGTTGTTCCCCCATCGAAATGAGGGTCAACTATGGTGGGCGACCTCGATATGCCAAACCGACTGTCGTAAGTCCTCGAGTTTCCATCTTCCGCTAACTTCTTTGAGTGAAATCGTTTTGTAGCACGGCCGCATGGGGTTTTAGGGAGGGCAGGGGATGGAAGACTATTTTATCATTTTAGCGAGAAATGTGGGTCAGTTGTGGTAACTGTGAGTGTGCTAGGCTTTAAAGCGTGTCACATTCTCTGATATTTCCATATCATCCAGCAATCGATTGCTTTTTACAAAAATGAACGAGGGTATATGGTGGTTGTTTGGTGGGAGTGTGCGTGGGCATATCAGGCGATGGGCTTGTGCCTTTTGTTTTGTTTGCTTTCTTTCTTTTCTTTCTGCGGCCGTTGTGATGGCTGTCCCACTCATATTGCAGCTGGACTTCTGGGTGTCTCTTGGTGAGCCCGGCTCTTCATTCTTGCTGAATGAAATGGACGGACAGACGCGCGAGCACGAAATGCACAGACACGGACAGGTGGACAAACGTAAAGCGACGGACACAAACATCAAACATATGGATGGATAAGGTATACTACTACCGTATGCCTCTGGGCATATCTTTTATGTTTTATTTTATTGCATTTTATGGATATCATACATAGGATGACCTTGCATGTCAAAATTACAAATCTTCTATCAATCACCGACCGGCCATTGCCGTGATGCAGTACTGAAAGCCCAATCGAATGTCTGTCCATCGAATTCCAACCTTTTTCTGAAAACTTCCGCGTCATCCGCGAAAATGTCACATGAATCAAGTTAAGGTCGAAGGTCCTGCATGCCATGGTGTTATCGTGCAGAAATGTTCCGCCAATGTTGCGCTCAAAGTTCGCCATGTTTACTCGAGTCTCTGTTTCCCACATACCCAATACACTGGCCCAGGTGTCTCCGAGACTCCTCGCCAAGAACACCGCGCTGGAGATCAACACCTTCAAACCTGCCATATTCCGTTCTGAGAGTCCCCGCTGCCTCTGCCGGCCCCGATCAACCCAAGTTTCTCAAAGCACGACGCCGTCGATCTTGGCGTTTGCGATTCACATTCAAGTTGAGCCTGGGGACGACGCAGGCAGGGACTGAGAGCTTGGAGAGACTGGTGAAAAACATGTCGTGCAGTGTTGTGAGGCTGAGCATGCCGGATACATGGGTTGGTGATTGGTAATCCGCGAGGACGTTGACGAAGAGCTCGGAGGAGAGGTTGGTAGAGATGATGAACAAGAGAGCCAAGAGAGGGCAACAGAGAAGGGTGGGCGCACTGTAATGGGGCTTTGGGATTAGACCAAGATTGACAGGGACAATTCTCTTCAAGGCTCATCATGTTACCCTCTCCATGCCACGAAAATACCACAACTCATTGATCCCTATGTAGTGATATTGAGAGGCTCTACCAAGGTTGATCTGCATTGATGTCACTGTGATCTTTCTACTATACAGTTCTTGTCATACTTACGCCGCAGAAATAGTATGAATCCTATCTCACTTTAGTTGATATTTGACTCTCGAATTTGTCCCAAATGTCCATTTATCCATAACACTTCCCCTTGCTGCAGCATGCTTAAATCGAGCCGCGAGCGAGGTTTCTGCCGACAACGGCGGCACTTCCTCTAGTAGGATAGGATATATATAACATGTACGTACACCAACGAAACTTTAAAATGTTCAACATATGTGCCTGATTGGGAGGCTGCCAAGAGGCAATCTGGGGGCGGAGGAGCAAGGAGTCACCATCCAACACAGCTGGCATGTTGAGGCCACATTACGCAGCATATAATTTGTTACCCTAATTAAACGAACTTTAGAACTTGAACCTGCCGTGCAGAACAGCGGCCCACTCAACCAATATGGTAATACGCCCTACATCAAGCATTTATTTAACCTGCAGGCGAAGGGTATCAGAATGCCACCAAAGCGAATTCGAATAACGTCTTCTTTTGAGCTTGGCTATAATATAAGTATTGGTACCTTGACCCATCCCCAGTACGATAGATTGTAATTTCAGTTTACTGAGAGGTATGCACGAAATAGGCTTACCATTTCAATTGATCAAGTTCGCAATGGGACTTGGGAAGGAAGATACATTCGTAACCATCATTGGTCCAACAAGGGTCTACATGGGAAGCTGTCTTCGACTGATTCTGAAGGCCGCCGGTGATGTTTTTCTTCAGTTTATCCAACAAATATTCACCGGTTCAAAGCTGGAGAAGTAAGTGGGGATTTTTTTGTGGAAAATGGCTCGATCAAACCTCACCACACTTTGAGAATCTGAGATCGCGCTCTTTGATAATACACAGGTGCAGTAATCCGTAAGACATGCATGATGGGTGCCGGCCCTGATCACAGCGGCGCTGGTGGATTTTGTGTCTCGTAGCACATTTTGTATCTACAAGTATGTAATGCGGGCCCGCTCTGTTCCTAGTTGGGACCGCCGCGGGTTAACCTATCCTAACTTTCCTATGTCCACGGTTCTAAAATTACATTTAGGGCCTCTGTCGATGAAAGTCTTTCCCGTATAACGACAACACAAAGAGTTGGTTGCGTCGCCTTACCGTGATCAAGCTCGTGTCGCCTCCCCCTTACCAGGAACTGGATCTTCCATCCTATGCACAACCTTGACGGCATCTTAGATACAATACAGAAAATGTAGACAACTACTAGACACACCGTTGTTACAGTGATCCCATGTTCAACGTCTCGGCCAGAGTATGCCTCAGTCACGGTGTGTTCGAAATTCTTTTGAGTATCCAGTTCGAAACTATTGTTCTATATTGCTGCGTTAAGCGATCGAGAACAATAGTAGAGAATCCATACATGCACGGCCAGACTTCCATTGAACGTCTCCATCTTAAGGGGGGTCATTACCAAGATTAATAGCACTGCAATATCGGGAAACTTACTTGCCGCCTAGGCGCTGTCGAAAGCCGACCCCCAGCACCGGCAGACGAGATGACTCGGATGTCCTTCAAGACTGGACGCGAATTGAGAGTTGATAGGAGACAATTCGCGTACAGTTTAACGAGTACGAAATCCCAAACGAAGTTCCTTTTGGAGAGGTAAAAGATGTCACAAAAAGGGTTAAGAGCACTGACAAGGATATGTGCTACATCGAACGTGATCATCAGAAATAGCAAACTTAAGGGGGATTATTATCGGTTCATCCAACCTTGAAGACTACAGAAGGACATTAGAAGACAACAAACCGAATGGAGACGAAAATCCTACCCGAGAAGAAAACTACGTCGCCGATAGCACAGATGGAACTATGCCGTGCAACGTGAGCCTTCATCCACGGCAAAAATAATTGTCACCAACGTAATGAGGCCTGTCTGAAGAGTCACTGCACATCGACAGTCAGCGACAACTTGTGAAAAAGAAGCCTACTCCGTACTTCGGACAATTTTTGAAATCACATCATCTGTGTGCAAGAAACCAGTTCGTCGCTTGGTCTGAAATTGTGCCGAATATGAGAGAGAAAGGTTATGAAAGCTCGTAACACACCAGAGCAATGACGAGAGTCCCAGTAATCAACACGTCAGCGACGCATGCAGATAGGAACCACACCATGGCCGGGACGTGAAGCAGTGGCTTGTTAGCGAAGAGTTTCAGGATGATAGTTTCATATCCCGTCCATATCCCCCCCGCTATTTGCCAGTAAATGGAATGTAATGGAACAACCGAGTGTCGAGAGCATACCAAGAGAAGTAAATGCAAACAGGGAGATTAGCATCACGAGCCAGGCCGACTTGGTCAGCAACCAGATCCTCCATGCAAAGAACATTTGAATGGGTGTTGACACTGCCACCTGTGATAGATTTATCCCTGGTCGAGCATGTCCATAGATACCGACGACTGACCACCAGGATGGGACCTTGATGTGGATGAGCACGGCAGGGCGGTAAAAGCACGCGAGAACATTCTCACCAGCAAACAACACTATGGTGAGCCCGTGAGCCAATAAACTGAGCGAACGATTAGAGCTACACACTTGTCGGGAAATATTTCGTTGCTTCAGAAAGCCCTGACACGGCGGAGACTAAGCTGCATCCAGGAAAATCGAAAGGGGATCTTACCAAACCGGATTACCAGTGGTTCATAGATAGTGTAGATTTCGCATATAGAATTGGCGGTTTCAACGAGTAACAGATACAACACCTGGCCAAAAATGAGCTACTGTTCGTGAGAGTTCAGTATTTTCGAAGACCGACGAGATATCGAATCCAAAGGGGATCTCTTAAGTGATGGTTCAGCAATGACAGGCCTCATACAGAGAAAGACGTACGTTTTGAATGTTCGATAGTAGATGTACATCTGTCACCGGCCATAGAATTCGTCACTTGAATAAGAAACAAACGCGAGAGCAAACCTGAACGAGTAACACCTGCGTGATGGATGGAGTCAGCCCTTTGATACGGACGAGTCCCATGAAGATGCTCGCCCCATAGAGTATCATGTTGAGAAAAACACCGATGATGATAGGCCCATATCTCCATTGTCTTTGTTAGTTAGTCGTCTAGTTCGCAAATCGCGCGCAGGTAACATACAGGAGCTCAACTCGAGTGGCCATGTAGGGTGGGGTAGGCTTCGGGCATAGGTTATTTGTCGGTGTCCATTTCTATATCTCAAGCGATACGACGACCGTGTCAGGTTATCGGAGAAGCTCGCTTGTAGAAGTTCAAACGGCACTATTAGGGGTGGTCAGAGTGGCCGATTTTCGGTCGATTCTGGACCCGGTTTTGAGCCAGAATGGTGGGAGAACCGTCTGGTACTCTGACCATCCCGGTTCTCGCCTCGGTATTTCGACGATTCTCCCCCCTGCCAAGAGGTTTGTAAGGCTCACTTTAATGCTTTCCCCCTGCTCTTGTTGATTCCTCTTTCAGTGTCTTCCTGCGTGTCCGTGGAAGTATCGGGGGTAGGTTCTGGAGCCGAACGAGTCCTTGTTGGCTCTGATTGCCGTATTCTTACCCTTCCCATCGCGCGCCATGTTTCCAGCAACTGCAAAATGTGGGAGGTCCTTAAAAGTGAAACAAATAAATAAATTATTGTACTTAAAATTCTAAAATATACACGAAACATCGAGTTGAAAAGCAGAATCGACGATTCTGGGAGCGAGAACCGGCTCCAGAGCCAACCTTCTTCCCATGCATTATTGTGTGGTTGAGCGGAATTTCATCGGAGAGCGGGCGATAATTCATTAATACATATGATACATTGTTCCGACAATAGACCGACAACCTTGATTCATTACCTTATGGAGTGGTTGAACGAATTAAGGTTGTCGGTCTATTATCGGATCATATGTATTAATAAGCATTATCGCCTATCGGATGAAGTTCCGCTCCAGCACCAGGACTTTCGATTCTGAAAAATCGATTCAGAATCGGTAGCCGGGATCGACCGAAAATCGGCCACTCTGACCACCCCCATTATCCCCAAAGGGGAATGAGACAAACGTGCAAAACATAAGAGAAGGCCAAAGGAGATTTAATGGGATTAAACATTTGTTTACTCAAGTCCAATTGGCATGGCCAACACGCACGCGAGGTTTTCGCGATCACCTGCCAAATGCATGATTGCCAAACCTCCTCTTACCTATGGCAGGGATGAGACAGATGACTCCCCAGATCTCTGTCTTGCTCACAACCCTCCATAGGTAAGAGGATCTGTCTTGCTCACAACCCTCCATAGTTGTGTTGGCCTCGAGCTCCTCGAGTGTCTCTTTCGCGACTATCTCTTTACATCCCTCTTGGTCACCAACTCCTATTTTAGTTCCTGTGGTACAATTGTCGAATGCATCCTGATTTTGCCACTTCATATGAATTGACAGAGAGAGCCCTGAACACCAGAGACGATCATGACGAAGAAGTCCCTTCTCAGCCGAATCCATCAGGACTCTCTGGACCTGGATATGGAACACCAGGGGATGGACCATGGGGAGGAAGAACTGAGCCCATCCAATCCAAAATTGGACGAAACCCATTCAGACAGACCCCCACTCCTGGAGTGGCTTATGGAGACCCATCTACCTTCTCCATGCCGGTCGATCAGCAATCCCATTTGCCACACAACCAACCTGAAGTTGATCATGCCATCTCTGACTCCCTTATCTCATCTCTCGAAGACATCGTCGAGAAATTCCAACATGGGGAGTCATCAAAGTCTGGAGTCCTGCTCTTGCTCTTCTCTCGAATCACCAAAGCTAAGTTACCATCCAACATCCAACATCTCACCCTCGAACAATGGACAGAAACCGTTGATTGCACAGTGGCTATCCTCGCCGGAAATGAGATGAGAGGATTACATGCCAGATTCTTCGGAGAAAGCCCTAGGATCTCTCGAGATGAACGTGGACAACAAGAGCCTCCTGCTGACGGACGACCTGGCCGCAAATGGCGTTTTGACAACGCTGAATTGGAGGATGGAGAGGATAATGACAATAAAGAAGCTGTCTATCCTAAATGAAAGATTGACCATACCAAGCTTCCCTGGCATCACAGAGACATCGTCTCCAGGGACATCAGCAACCCAATCATTCTTGCGAACAGGAAACTGCTCAGATACTATGTGTTATGGAACAGCCATTTAACAACTATTTTTCATTTTGTCCTTGTTTGTTATTGTTTGGCTTTGTGGACGATATTATAAAAGGTCAACAACATGAATCCGACTTCATTTCATTTTATCTTTGTTTGTCCTTGTTTGGCTATCTCTTATCTCTTATCTCC
>Ga0307516_10003967_pt1 | contig 18582 bp, 22 predicted proteins | sample 19_EM_MG_FD_203310 | JGI IMG/M metagenome (GOLD analysis project Ga0307516, IMG submission 203310) | Populus trichocarpa ectomycorrhiza microbial communities from riparian zone in the Pacific Northwest, United States - 19_EM | ecosystem: Host-associated > Plants > Roots > Unclassified | place... | reverse complement strand
CGAAAAGTTTCTGCCACCGGTTCAGCACAAGCCATCAGAGGAAAATGTTTTCTACGCGTTGGAGAGGCGAACGAATTCTTGCTCAGCCTCGTCGGGCAAATCAACGGCACTATTGCAACATCCGTCCATTTCGACGGCGACGGACGGCGTCCGCTGACCTGCCCAATTCGGGGAAACCCAAGTGGGTGCAGGGCTATCGCACAAGGCGAACGTTCAGAGTGGAGCCGCTGCTTCGGCATCGTCGTGGCCGGGGTCGTCCCGGCCATCCACGTCTTGCGACAAAGTCAGACGTGGATGCCCGGCCCAAGGCCGGGCATGACGCGAGGAGAGAGCAAATCCCATATTGAACATCCTGATATGCGATTGCCCCGGAGTTGGGTGGGAGTTACGCCGCGAGATTGAACCACGGACCGCTCAGCGGCTCGCAGCGTCTCACTGGCAGGGGTCCGAGATGAGCCGGATCGTGAACGTAGCGTAGGAACGGCAAAATCGAAGCGAATGAAACCCAAAGCGGAAATACCTACGAGGCAGAAAGGCCGTCTCGAATGCGCGCCTTTCGAAGGTGAAGGCGGCCCACCTAGTGCGCGTCGCCTTAGTCCAACACTTTGATATGTTTTAATGTTTTCGAAAATGACCAGCCAGGTTACATTTTCGGCGAGCATATCCTGACGAGTTGCGGCACCTTGCTGCGAGCCACAGGAGCAAGAATGCGCCGTCCTCAATTCATTTCAGAACATGCTCGTAACGCGCGCGGCATCTTGGGCCGGCTGATCGCGTTCATCATGGCTCGGGAAACCTGGAGCGAGAACATGCGCGCCATGGATGCGCTCGGCATAGGACAGACCGACCAGGTCCTCGACGTTGGATGCGGTCATGGGCGCAGTCTGATGGAAATAGTTGCCCGAGCCCCTCGCGGGCGCAGTGTCGGTATAGACCCTTCCAAGCTGATGGTGGAGATCGCGGCCAAACGAAACCGAACGCTCATCGAAGCCGGTCGCATCGATGTAGTTCTTTCGGATGTGGAATCGTTGCCTTTCCCCGATGACATGTTCGACAAGGCGCTATGCGTGCACGTGCTATATTTTTGGAAGGACGCCGAAATATCGCTGCGCGAGATCGGACGCGTGCTGAAGCCGGGTGGCCGTCTGGCATTGTTGTTCCGCACGGACGCCGACCTGAAGGCCATCGCGTCTTTTCCGGCAGAAATCTACAGCTTTCCAAGAGTGGCCGACGTACGGACAGTGCTCGAACGAGCGGGCATGGATGTCCATGTAGCAGGGGATGGCGCGAACGAGCCTGCTCTTCTGTTGGCGACGAAACGATCTGCCTGACGGGCGGTCGGTCGTAATCAGGACAAAGCAATCGTAGCCAGACGCGCCACGACGGCGTCGATCTCGTCGGCTGTGGTGTGCCTTCCCAGGCTGAAGCGGATCGCTCCCATTCCGATCCGTTCCGGCACGCGCATCGCCGCGAGAACGGGCGAGAGTTCGATCTGCCCCGAATGGCACGCCGAACCCGTCGATGCCGCCACGTTGCGCAACTGGCCCAATATGTCCGCGCCGATCCTGCCGACGAACGACACGTTGAGAGTGTTCGGCAAACGATGCGTGGGATGGCCGTTGAGCGCGACGTCTTCGTTAAACCTCTCTTGCAGCGCCTTCCACAGGCGCTCGCGCTGGGCCTCTACGTGCTTCATTGGCGCAAGGTCAGCCGCCAGCGCGCAAGCCGTTCCAAGTCCAGCGGCAAGCAGGGCGCTCTCGGTTCCGGCGCGTCGGCCCGATTCATGACCGGCGCCGTGGATCAGCGGCTCAAGCTCGAGGCCTCGCCTGACATACAGCGCGCCGACGCCCTTTGGGGCGTAGAGCTTATGACCGGCGATCGTCAGCATATCGACACCAAGCTCGTCCACCTTGGTCGGGATTTTTCCGACCGATTGGGCTGCATCGGTATGAAAACGGATCCCGTGCTGCCGCGCGATCGCGCCGATTTCCGCGATCGGCTGTATGGTGCCGACTTCGTTGTTGGCGTGCATGATGCTGATCAGCAGCGTCTGCGGAATAATGGCGCGCCGCACGTCCTCTGGATCGATCAAGCCTGTCCCGTCCACCGGAATGTACGTGACAGAAGCGCCGAACCGTTCGAGAAACCGGCAGGGCGCAAGAACGGCGGGATGCTCGATGGCCGAGGTGATGATGTGCGTCCCTGGGCGGTTCAGCTCGAAGAACGTGCCCTCGATTGCCAGGTTGTTTGCTTCGCTGCCACCGCTGGTGAATACGATCTCGTCAGGTGCAGCGCCGAGGAGTGCGGCGACCTGGCTGCGAGCCCGATCCAGCGCGGCCTTCGCCGGCGCGCTGGCCCAATGACCGCTGGACGGATTGCCGAACGCGTCGTCCAAAAATGGCCGCATCGCCTCTGCCACGGCTGGCTCAACCGGTGTGCTCGCGTTGTAATCGAGATAGATCGGCCGCATCGTCGTAGTCATTTGCCTTGCTCGTTGTGGTTAAGCTGCAGCCATGGCAATTGCTCGTTGGCGAAGAAATGCTTCCCCGGTTGGAGCTCCGCCGCCCGGTCGAAGGCGCCGACGTGATAGTGCGTCTCCGTCGGAAAATGCACGGTAGCGCAGGTCAGCGTCGAGCCGCAGCGGGCACAGAAGCCGCGCGTCGTTCCCGGCGATGATTTGAACGTCGTGATGGCGCCTTCGGTCACCGTGACGGAGTCGTTCTCGAACCCGACGAATACGCTGACTGGGGCTCCGGAATGGCGACGGCAGCTACTGCAGTGACACCAGAAAATCCCCTTTGGCCGGCCGCGTGCTTCGAAACGCACCGCGCCGCAGAGGCAACGTCCTGAAAAGGTTTCGCTCATGTTCGCGCTCCGGGTCTGCTCTCCATGGCGACGACGACGACCACCCCGGACAGGAAGGTCAGCGCGCCGATCATTCCGATCGCCCAGGCCATGCCGAGCAGGTCGGCGATCAGGCCGGCCGCCAGCGCCCCGATTGCGTAACCGAGATCGCGCCAGAAGCGGTAGACGCTGAGCGAGCGTGCGCGCCAGCTTGGATGCGAAGCGTCGGACACCGCAGCGATCAGACTCGGGTACACCATGGCCGTGCCAAGTCCGAGAAGCAGGCTGCCGACCAGCCACCATTCGAAATGGGTTGTTGCGGCGGTCAGGCATAGACCCGCGGCCTGCACCCACATGCCGGCCACGATCAAGCCCTTGCGACCCCAACGGTCGGACAGAGGGCCCGTGGCGATCTGCAGGATGCCCCAGGTGGCCGGATAGACGGCCTTCAATATGCCGATCCGATCGACGTGGAGGCCGAACGAGGCGAAGAACAGCGGGAAGATTCCCCAGCTCATTCCGTCATTGAGATTGTTGACGAGCCCGGCCTGTGACGCGGCAAACAGGTTGCGATCCTTGAACGAGGTGAGAAGAAATATCTCGCGGAAGCTGATCGGCACCAATTGCTGCGTATGGGCCGCCGTTTCCAGTCGGACGTGCTCCCGTGTATCGTGCACCAGTAGGATCGAGAGCGCCGTGCCAAGAATCGCATAGGCAACGCCTATGTAGATCGGTGCTGGCCGCAGTCCGTACTTCGAGGCCAGATATCCGGTGAGGAAGGCGGTCACGCCCACCGCAAGATAGCCGGCGAACTCGTTTAGGCCCACGGCAAGTCCCCGCGACTTCGGCCCGACGAGATCGATTTTCATGATCACCGTCATCGACCAGGCAAGACCTTGGTTGATGCCGAGAAGGGCGTTTGCTGCGATGACCCATCCCCAGCTCGGCGCCCACATGATCATGAACGGCACCGGCAGGCCGACGAGCCAGCCGAGGATCAGAACACGTTTGCGTCCCCACGCGTCGGCGAGCTGGCCGGAGACCAAGTTAGCGCACGCCTTCACGACGCCGAAGCTGACGATGAAGGAAACGACGAGCGTCGTCGAACTGATCTTGAACTCCTCGGAGCCGATCAGCGGCACGACCGTCCGCTCGATTCCGACCATCCCGCCGACGAAGGCGTTGATCAGGACGAGCAAGGCGAACTGCGGCCAGTTCTCTTTCAGCCCCAGTCGGACAGACGAGGTAGTCTGTGGACCGGTTACAGCTTCGGTCATGAGATCAGGCCGCGGCCGCCGCCGTGCCTGAGTTTGCCGCCCTGATCCTCGCGGCTTCCGGCGGCGCCGGCGGAATTTCGGCGACCATGAACCGAACAAACTCGGCTTCGTCCTCGATCGTGAACGCCTGATTGTGCCGCTTCTCGAAGCCAATCGCGGACGACGGCTTGCCGCTCAGGCGGCGACCGCAGACCGAGCCCGCATAGGCACCCGGCAGCACTTCGACATAGTCAGGGAGCTCCTTCAACCTTCGCACGCTCTTGAACAATTGCCTCGCGCCTTCCTCCGCGCTCGCAGCAAGCTCGGTGCGGCCGAGATCGCCGACCATGAGCGTGTGTCCGGTGAAGACGAACCAAGGCTCGTTGGCGCGCGTTCGGTCCGTCACAATGATGCAGATGTGCTCGGGCGTGTGCCCAGGCGTGTGCAGCACGGTGGCAGAGACGTTGCCGAGGGGAAGTACATCGCCGTCGCGCACGCCCTTGTGCGGAAACGATACGCCGGCCTCTGTCGAGAGCACGTACTCTGCCCCCGCTGCGGCCGCGAGCGCCCGGCCGGCAGACAGGTGATCGGCATGGACATGCGTGTCGATGACGAAATGTATCCGCATGCCGGCATTGTCGGCGGCCTGTAGGTAGGGCTGAATATCACCGACCGGATCAACCACTGCGCCCGTGGCTTTGCCGCCGCAGCCGAAAAGGTAGGAGATGCCGACTGGATCGCTATGCAAGAACTGGCGGAGAATCATGGACTTGCACTCCCTCGTGAGAAACGCTACATACATTCAATCGATCTGCTGAATGATATATGGAAGGAGCGCCGTGTCAAGCTCGGGGCCGAAACAGGCGATCTATGAGAATCTTGCCCAAGTAGCGCAGGCGCTCGGCCATGCTCACCGGCTTGAACTCCTGGAGCACCTTGCGCAGGGGGTGCGGTCGGTCGAGGAGCTGTCGGCTCGGGCGCATCTGACGTTCGCCAATACGTCGCGACACCTGCAGATCCTGAGGCGCGCCCGTCTCGTCGAGACCGAGCGTCGCGGCAAGCATATTCTCTATCGTCTGGCCGGCGATGCCGAAGTGATCACGCTAATCAAAGCGTTGGGGCGCGTCGGTGAACGGAACGTTGCCGAGATCGGTCGCTTGGTGACCGATTACTTTCACGCCCGTGACGCGCTTGAGCCCGTCTCGCGTGATGACCTGGTTGCGCGCTTGCGGGGCGATCTGGTGACGGTCCTCGACGTGCGACCCGAAGATGAGTTCGCGCTGGGGCATCTCCCGGGGGCGCTCAACATTCCTCTGGCCGAACTGGAAAGGCGTTTGGGCGAACTGTCGAAGGGCCGTGAAGTGATTGCGTACTGTCGCGGGCCCTATTGCGTTCTTTCGTTTGAAGCCGTGTCGGCGCTGAGGGCGCGCGGTTATCGCGTTCGGCGTCTTGAGGACGGTTACCCGGAATGGAAAGCCGCCGGCTTGCCGGTCGAATCCGTGGCTTGAGACAGGTCGATCAGGTGCATCATGGATGATAAGCCTCATCGCGCGCAAGCTGCGTGGCCGATCGTTGGTCTGAAGGATCACAAGGCGCCCTCGGTGTTCCGGCCTGAATCCCTGTTGAGGGAGGCGCGCCGGCAGAGGCAGTTGCCGCTCGTCGCTGTGCCCGAAATCTGCGTGCTCGATCCGGACGGTGACGTCGTCCGCCACCTCAAGCGGACTGGCGCCGGCCGCATCTATGAAGGTTGGGCCTGCTACCACACCGAGCTTCTTGCCTTCGATCTCGACGGCATCGGCGAGGTCGGGATCGTCGGTTGCGCGGTTGGGGCACCCTTCGCCGTCCTGGTCGCCGAACAGCTCTTCGCGTCCGGCTGCCGGCTGCTCGTCAGCGTCACCTCGGCGGGCCAGATCAATCCCATCGGACCGACTCCCTATTTCGTCCTGATCGACCGCGCGCTGCGCGACGAGGGGACGAGTTATCACTACCTGCCTGGGTCGACTTTCGCTGCAGCACCCGACATGTCGCTTCTGGATCGCGTTGAGCGGGCGGGCCGATCGCTGCCGGAGAAACTGCATCGCGGTTCGACCTGGACAACGGATGCCCCCTATCGCGAGACCGAAGCGGCGATCTCGCGAGCACGCGAGGTGGGGACGCTCGCCGTGGAGATGGAAGCTGCGGCCCTCTACGCTTTTGGCACGACGAGCGGCAACTCGATCGTCTGTTTCGCGCACGTCACGAACTCGATGGCGCAGACCGAGGGCGACTTCGAAAAGGGCGAGGCCGACGGCGCGAAAGCGACGCTTGCGCTGATCGCGGCCGCGGCTCGCGGTTGGTCGGTGAGCCCAACAGCAAGTTGAACAGCCGTAGGATAGTAAATGCTTTCCCTTGACGAAACAAAGCTCGAGAGACGATCGCTCGCGCGAAACGAGTACCTTTTCAGGCAAGGCGACCAGGTCCAAGCTATCTATTTCATCGAAGATGGGCGCCTTCGGCTGGATCGGCGTACGTTCGACGGGCGGTCGCTGGTGTTCGGGACGAGCTCTGCCGGCGAGTTCTTTGTCGAAGCCGCGTTGTTTGCCGAGATCTTCCATTGTGACGCCGTCGCAACGGAACCGTCACGCGTGCGCGTTTATCCCAAAGCCGCGGTCTTGAAGGCCCTCAACACCGATCCATCGGCCGCTCTCCCGTTCCTAGGTCTCATGGCCCATCAGGTGATCGAGACCCGGCAGCGCCTCGAAGTGATGAAGATCCGCTCCGCGAAAGACCGCGTGATGCTATATCTCGATCTTCATGCCGGGGCGAGAGGATTGGTGAGTCTGAAGAGCGAGCTTCAGGACATCGCCAGCGAACTCGGACTCACGCGCGAAGCATTTTATCGCACGCTCGCGAGCCTTGAGCATGCGGGCGCCATCGAACGTGCAGGGGAAGCTATCCTCCTCAAGAGGGCACTGGGGTCGTAATCACTCGGGCGGCTCAAAAACCGGTGTCGACTGATGTGCAACCAAAAGCCATTTCCCGCTTCTCTTCTCGAAAACGTTGGTGACGAAGGCACCGAAGCTCATCGTCTTGCCGTCTTTGCGCAGCAATTCGATTCTTTCCATCCCGACGGCCCAGGCTGCCTCTCCGTTAATGCAAATGTGAGGTTGGTCCGTCGAGATGGTAACGCGATCGAACTGGCCAAACCGCATTTGCCAGGCTTGACGTACGCCGTCCCAGCCGACCACGACCGCGGTACTCAGCGGGCCGATGAACGAGGTATGGTTCTCATGGGCCCACAGGGTGTCCATAGTGTTGATATCGCGCGCGGCGATTGCGGCAACGAATTGTAGGTTCGCCGCGCGGACCTGTTCAATGTCGCTGGTCTGTTGAGCTTGCGCCGCAGGTGCTACACCGAGCAGCAAGCTGACGATGATAAGGCTGTTGAATCGTGTCATGGCGCACTCCTTTCGAGAGACGAGTGCACCATTAGATCAGTACAGGTGAACCTCCCATATGACTACGATCATGCGGTGACGCGGGCGAGGCCGGCCTTTTGTCAACCATCGCGGCGCGGACGTTCTGTCGTCTGCTTCGCGCATGTGACAAACACCATGGCACAGACGGAAGGAAGCGCGAGAAGGGCGAAGCGGACGGCGCGAAAGCAACGCTTGCGCGTCGTCGACGCCACAGGGGTGGCGCGGCTAGGAGCTTGCTACCGTTTGACGTGATCATTAGTGTATGCTAATCATAAGCTATGACTAATGACAACGCGGGGTTCAGACGTCGGCCAGCCGTGGCTAAAGACAGCGTGCAACTGGCCGCTCTGGGCGATTCGACTCGCAGACGAATATTCGAACTGGTGGGCGCGCGGCCTCGCACTGTCGTTGAACTCACGCGAGAACTGACGGTCTCCCAGTCAGCCGTCTCACAGCATCTGAAGGTGCTGCGCGAATCTCGTTTGGTTCGTGCCGAGCCAAAGGGAGCCAGCAACATTTATCACATCGATCCAGCGGGGCTCGGCCAGATGCGCGCCTGGCTTGACCGGTTCTGGAGCAGCACACTGGCAGCTTACAAAGTGGCCGTCGAAAAATCAGTGGAGGATCAGCAATGAGCATGCGTGTATCGGCCGCGTCTATCAAGCAATCTATCGTGGTTGACGCGCCTATTGAGCGTGCGTTCAAGGTCTTCACCGAAGACTTCGGCAGCTTCAAGCCGCGCGAGCACAATCTGCTCTCCGTTCCCATCGCAGAGACCGTGTTCGAGCCCCGGGTCGGGGGTCATGTTTATGATCGAGGTGTCGATGGCAGCGAATGCCGCTGGGCGCGAGTGTTAGCTTTTGAGCCGCCAAATCGCGTGCTTCTAAGCTGGGACATCAGCCCGCGTTGGCAAATCGAAACCGATCCCGACAAGACGAGTGAATGGGAGGTGCGGTTCATCGCCGAGACGCCAAGCCGGACCCGGTTGGAGCTTGAGCACCGTCACCTCGAACGTCATGGCCAAGGTTGGGAAGGCGTGCGTGAAGGCGTTGAGGGCGATCAGGGTTGGCCACTCTATCTGAAACGGTTCGCCGAGCGGATTGCCCGCGAGGCATAATACTCGCGTATTCCATGCGACGTGATCGCAATTGCGGAGGTCCGTATGGCAGCCTACTCGCTTAGCATTGTGGGAGTGCTTGTCCTTTGCGTCCTGTCAATTTTGCTGGCGGTCTATTCAGGATCGTCCAAAGGCAAGGCCGGGGCACTCTCGGGACCTGTCCTGCCGTTGGATGACGACAACTTGCTGTACCGGATTGATCGTGTCCACTTGAACACGGTGGAGGCGCTGCCGCCTTTCGTCGTCCCGGCATTGCTCGCCATGATGGTGGGCGTCGGACCCGTCACGCTTGCAACGCTCGTATGGGTCTACGTCGCAATTCGTCTGATCCACGTTGCGGTCTATCTGCGCGGCGGCAACGCCGCCAAAGGGGGCAGCATCAGAACCGTTCTCTATGTTTCAGGTGCGCTCGTAACTATCGTCCTCATTGCCGTAACTTCCGTGGCAGCCATCCACTAGGGTATCAACACCGGGTCGCCTGATGACGGGTGATAATTTCGGCTTTCGGCACGAAGCTGCCGAACCGGGATGTCCGCCTCTACGGTTGCGACCAGGGGTAAACCGGACACGATGCCCACAGTTCGCTTCGGCAATGCCCAGGAACCGACCAGTCTGCCGATTTTGCGGGCTAGGACCACCGCGCGACGGTCCAAATCCCGGGCTTTTCCGCTGGCACGCCGATTGCTTCGAACCTCATAGAGTGTGGTGGCTAGGGTTCCGGCTCGCAGGAGCGTCTGGTCCGAGAGCTGCCGCCCGGGAGCGTGACTTTCCGGGTGCACGGCGGGACAAAAACCCGGGAGGCCTCGATCGCCAGGATTGGCATCGACAGGTCTTGCCAATCCTCGAGTTCGCCAACAGCCGCGAGGATTGAGAATCATGAAACGTCTTTTGTCGTTCGCCGCCGCTCTTGCCGTCGGCCTCTCCACCATTGCTCCCGTCGCCGCCGCGCCGAAGAAGGAGTTCAATATCGCCTGGACCATCTATGTCGGCTGGATGCCCTGGCCCTATGCGGCGGAGAGCGGCATCGTGAAGAAATGGGCCGACAAATACGGCATCACCATCAACGTCACGCAGATCAACGACTACGTCGAATCGATCAACCAGTACACCGCCGGGAAATTCGACGGCGTCACGGTGACGAACATGGACGCGCTGACGATTCCCGCCGCCGGCGGCGTCGATACGACGGCCATCATCATGGGCGACTATTCCAACGGCAATGACGGCGTGGTCCTGAACAAGGGCAAGACGCTGGCCGACATCAAGGGCCAGAAGGTCAATCTGGTCGAGCTGTCGGTGTCGCATTATCTGCTGGCGCGCGGACTCTCGACCGTGAAGCTTGCGGAAAAGGACATCAAGACCGTCAACACCTCGGATGCGGATATCGTGGCGGCGGCGAAGTCGCCCGACACCACCGCGGTGGTGACCTGGAATCCGCAGCTCCTGGAAGTGAAGGCCAATCCGGGCGCCGCGCTGGTGTTCGACTCCAGCAAGATTCCCGGCGAGATCGAGGATCTGCTCGTGGTCAAGACCGAAACGTTGAAGGAAAATCCCAACCTCGCCAAGGCCCTGGTCGGGATCTGGTACGAGACCATCGCCCTGATGAAGGACGAGTCCGACAAGGGCAAGGCGGCGCGCGAGGCGATGGCCAAACTGTCCGGGACCGACCTCGCCGGCTTCGAGACCCAGCTCAAGACCACCGCCATGTATTACACGCCCAAGGACGGCGCGGCCTTCATGACGTCAGCTGAACTGCCCAAGGTCATGGATATGGTCCGCACCTTCTGCTTCGAGCACAATCTGCTCGGCGAGAAGGTGAAGTCGAAGGACGCCGTCGGCATCATGACCCCGACCAGGACGCTCGGTTCGGAGAAAAATGTGAAGCTGCGCTTCGATGCCTCCTTCATGAAGCTTGCCGCCGAGGGCAAACTGTAACCTCCGGCATTGCGGGCTTTGCCGTCGTAGCTTGCGGCGCAGGACTGTCAGAACATCCGCACACGATGAGTGCATTGCTTCCATGAAGCCGATGGTTTCCAGCCACGAGCGTTGTCCTATCGCTCCCTCTCCCGCTCTTGCGGGGGAGGGTGGGGTGGGGGCGCCACTCGGGGACTGCCGACTTGTCCGCCGCCTCATCCGCCGAAGCTTTGGCGAAGGTGAAAGCCTCTGGCGACGGCGTATGCGGCTTTTCCCCACCCCAACCCTCCCCCGCAAGAGCGGGAGAGGGAGCGCAGCAGCGCAAGCGTCGATATGATTCGAACCTCGGAAACACTCCACTAGCGAAGGGGATCCTCGCCATGCGACGCATCATGAACATCGCGCCTGCGCGCGGCAGCAGGATCCTGCTGGCGGCGATCCCGTTCGTCCTGATCCTGATCGTCTATGTGGTGGCATCGGCGGAGCGGCGCACTGCCAATCCGGAGGACAAGCTGCTGCCGCCGATCAGCGAAATGGCCGAAACCACCACGCGGCTGGCAGCCCAGCCTGATCGTCGCTCCGGCGACTATGTGTTGTGGACCGACACCGCGGCCAGCCTGCAGCGTCTGTCGCTGGGACTTGGGATTTCAACCCTGATCGGACTTGGCTTCGGGCTGACGGTCGGCCTGCTGCCGATCATGGGGGCGTCGTTCGGCACCCTGGTCGCCGTGATTTCGATGATTCCGCCGATGGCGGTGCTGCCTATCCTGTTCATCGTGTTCGGCCTTGGCGAATTGTCCAAGGTGATGCTGATCATCATCGGCGTCGCCCCCTGCCTGATCCGCGACATGTCCATTGAAGTGCAGAACCTGCCGCGCGAGCAGATGATCAAGGCGCAGACCTTGGGCGCCTCGACCTGGCAGGTCGCGATCCGGGTCGTGCTGCCGCAGCTGATGCCGCGGCTGATCAAGTCGGTGCGGCTGATGATCGGCCCCGCCTTTCTGTTCCTGATCTCGGCGGAGGCGATCGCCGCCGATGTCGGGCTCGGCTACCGCATCTTCCTGGTGCGCCGCTATCTGTCGATGGACGTGATCCTGCCCTATGTCGCCTGGATCACGCTGCTCGCTTTTGCGCTGGACTTCCTGCTCGGCCTGATCGCACGCAAATCCTTCCCCTGGGCCTATGTCGAGGAGCCGCGCTGATGAGCGCCCTGTCCTTCCGCAACGTCTGGGTCGAATATGGCGAGCAGATCGTGCTGGAGCGCATCAACATCGAGATCGCGTCGGGCACCTTTCTGTCGGTGGTCGGCCCCTCCGGCGCCGGCAAGAGCACCTTCCTGCGCCTGATCCTCGGCCAGGAACGGCCGTCGCAGGGCGCGGTGCTGCTCGATGGCGAGCCGTTCCCGGCCGAGCCGGGCCCCGATCGCGGCATCGTGTTCCAGCGCTATTCGGTGTTCCCGCATCTCACCGTGCTCGGCAACGTGCTGATCGGCTACGAGTTCGCACAGCGCCCGTTCACGGCGCGGCTGCTCGGCGCGGCGCGGCGTGAGGCGATCGCAAAATGCGATGCGATGATCGAGGCCGTAGGTCTTGCCGAGCATCGCGACAAATATCCGAGCGCGCTGTCCGGCGGCATGCAGCAGCGGCTGGCGATCGCGCAGGCGCTGGCGCGACGGCCGCGCGTGCTGTTGCTCGACGAGCCGTTCGGTGCCCTCGATCCGGGCACGCGGGCACAGATGCACGCGCTGATCAAGCCGCTGTGGCGCGAGCTGAACATGACCATCGTGATGGTCACCCACGACATCAAGGAAGCGTTCGGGCTGGCGACTCGCCTGATCGCACTCGATCGCCCGCGGCGCGACCCGCAGGCGCAAGCGCGCTTCGGCGCCAAGATCACCTATGACCTCGACCTGACCCGCGACGGGGCGGTCCCCGTGCTCGGATTTCTCAAGACCGCGGCGATTGCCGGCTAACCATGGAGTTTTCGATGTTCTCATTTCCTCGCATGCGATCGTCGCGTCATGCCGGACTTCGCCCCGCTCCGCGTTTGGCGCGCCGCCATCATCCGGATTTCGACAAGATGGCGACGCAAGGCTGGAAGGCGCTCGAGGCCGAGGGCCAGCTGCCGGCCACCGCCTGGCGCAAGGAGCGGCAATGGGCGCTCGACATGGGCTTGCCCGGGGCAGAGAGCATCACCGACCGCGACATCCCGACGTTTGCGCGCGGCGAGCTGCCGCATTTCGCCGGGATCAACACCTTCATGAAGGCGCCCTATATCGAGAACGTGCGCGACGTCGGCAAATATGATGCCGCCGTGATCGGCATCCCCTTCGATTCCGGCACCACCTATCGTCCCGGCACGCGGTTCGGGCCGCAGGGCATCAGGCGGATTTCGGCGCTCTATACGCCCTATAATTACGAACTCGGCGTCGATCTGCGCGAACAGATGACGCTGTGCGACACCGGCGACGTGTTCACGATTCCGGCCAATCTGGAAAAGAGTTTTGACCAGATCAGCCGCGGCGTCGCGCATGTGTTTTCTTCCGGCGCGCTGCCGATCATGCTCGGCGGCGATCATTCGATCGGCTTTCCCTGCGTGCGCGGCATCGCGCAGTGCACCGACAAGAAGATCGGCATCATCCATTTCGACCGCCACATCGACATCCAGGAAAAGGATCTCGACGAGCGCATGCATACGACACCGTGGTTCTGGGCCACCAGCCTGCCCAACGTGCCCGCGGTCAATTTGGTGCAGCTCGGCATCGGCGGCTGGCAGGTGCCGCGCGAGGGCGTCCAGGTGGCGCGGCAGCGCAACACCAACGTGCTGACGATCGCCGACATCGAGCGCTTCGGCATCGAGAAGTCGGCGGAGATCGCGCTGGAGCTGGCCTGGAAGGACGCCGACGCCGTCTACATTTCCTTCGACGTGGATTCGCTCGATTGCGGCTTCGTTCCCGGCACCGGCTGGCCCGAGCCCGGCGGCTTCCTGCCGCGCGAGGCCCTGAAGCTATTAGGCCTGGTGTGCGCGGAAGGAATCTGCGGGTTCGAGGTGGTCGAGGTCTCGCCGCCCTATGACACCTCCGACATCACCGCGCTGATCGGGGTCCGCGTCGTGGTCGAGGCCTTGGGATCGCTGGTCGCCCATGGCAAGCTCGGCAGCCACAAATCGATCATCAACAAACCCGTGACCTATTGAGGCCATCAGATGAACTGGCGACGCGCCCACGGCCACAGCCATGATCACGGCCACAGCCATGATCACGACCATGGCGACCACGCTCATGCTCACGCGCATTCCCATGCCCATGCCGAGGCGCATGCGCATCACCACCATGACCATGGCGGCCCCGGACATAACCGCGCACCCGAGCGTCCCGTCGCGCAATGGCAGACGCCGCATAGCCCGGATGGCGCAGCACAAGGGACCGCCGAGCCCGATCTCGACAAGGTCGAGGCCGCCTTCATCGACGGCTTCATCGACGCGTCAGATCCGGTCAGCTTCCTGCGGCTGTCACGGATTCCGTTCGAGCTTGTGGCCGGCGACGGCGCCAAACTCAATCTGCTCCGCGTCGAGATCGACGCGCTCGCCGATGTCGGCAGCCTGACGCCGCATCTCGGCGGCGGCTCGTTCCGCTACGATCCGCTGCCGCCGCGCATGGTGTCGCACCGGCGGCGGCTGCGCTTCGTCTATTTCGACGGCGACAAGTTGCGTCCGCTGACGTTTACCGACGTCCGCGTGGCGTGACTCGGGCGATCGCAAGGCGCGCATCAGCGAGTGTTGCGCTTCTGACACTTCGTACCCTCGTCATTCCGGGGCGCGCCACTTGGCGCGAACCCGGAATCCAGAGGTGATGGCGAGCAGATTCCGGGTTCCTGCTGCGCAGGCCCCGGAATGACCAAAGCAATTGCTGGAGTCAGGACACTAGAACACCACAAAGCTGGCGGTGCCGTGTAGCGGCTGGACCGAATAGAACTCGCGTTGACCGGTGTGCGGACCGACGATCGAGAATTTGTGCTGGGTCGTGATTCCCTCAGTGGCGATGTGGACCGAATTGGAGGCCGGCAGATTGACCGCCGGAATCAGCAGCGTGAACGTGGTCGAGCCGGCATCGACGGTCCGCACCAGAAACACCGTGACTAGATTGCCGAGGATGCTTTCCGCGGTCAGGATCTCGTCTCCCGAGAAATTCTTGACCAGAATGCCGTGGTGAAAGTTGAGCTGGGGCTTTCCGGTGATGCTGGTGGTCGAGTAGGTCACCTGGATGCCGCCGCCGTGGAGTTGGTAGAAATTCGCTTGATTGGCCATGGTCTTAACCTCTCTACAGATTGGAACGGAAGCAACTCGCGGCTGCATCATGGCATCGCTATCGAAGCAAGCATGTTAAATGCGTCACAATCCTAGGGTGAGGCGTTAGACACGATATCGCGATTGAAGGATCAGGACGAAATTCAGGACAGCGGGAACTCGACCATGGCCTCAGCAGTGGCGACCTTCTCGCCCACCTGATTGCGCATCACGACGTCGATCAGCACCCAGCGTGATTTGGGGGTCGCCGTTTCGACTTGACGATACCGGTCGGCTGGATGCTGTCGCCGGGCCTGACCGGCTTGACCCATCTGGTTTCGAGGCGGCATTGGACGGCGCCTACAGGGTAGACCCAATCGGTGATCATTGGTCCGGATGAAGCGCGACGAAATCCGCGGCCGTCTCATCCGCATCGCATCCCGGCAGAGGGAGAAGAAAGGGCCAGCACCGCTTACCTGCATCGCCAATCCCCGCTTGCCAAATTCGTTATATCGTATAATCAATTTGGCAAGCCGCCCCGACGGAAGCGGAGCCCGAGGAAACGACATGGCCAAACTGAAGCTGCCCAACATCGACGACGTCGTGGCGATCGACATCCATACCCATGCCGAGGAGCCCTGCGGCATGCATGGCGACGACGGCTATGACGACTTCCAGGCGCGGATGGCGGACTACTTCAAGTCGCCGCACAAGCACCCGCCGACCGTGCCGGAAACCGCGGCCTATTACCGGTCGAAGAATATCGCGGCGGTGATCTTCCCGGTCGACGCCGAGCGCGAGACCGGTTTCCGCCGCTACAACAATTACGAGATGCTGGAAGCGGCCTCGGAGAACCTCGACGTCCTGATACCCTTCGTCAGCATCGATCCGCACAAGGGTAAGCTCGGCGTGCGCGAGGCGAGAAAGCTGATCGAGGAGTACGGCGTCCGCGGCTTCAAATTCCACCCGACCATGCAGGGCTTCTATGCCAACGACCGCATGGCCTATCCGCTCTACGAGGCGATCAACGACGGCGGCGCCATCGCGCTGTTCCACACCGGACAGACCGGCGTCGGCTCCGGCATGCCCGGCGGCATGGGGATGCGGCTGAAATATTCCAACCCGATGTACATGGATGACGTGGCGGCGGATTTTCCCGACCTCAAGATCATCCTCGCCCACCCCTCCTTCCCCTGGCAGGAAGAGGCGCTGTCGGTCGCGACCCACAAGCCGAACGTCTATATCGACCTGTCCGGCTGGTCGCCGAAATACTTCCCGCCGATTCTCGTGCGCTACATCAACTCGATCCTGCAGGACAAGATGCTGTTCGGCTCGGATTGGCCCGTGATCACGCCGGATCGCTGGCTCGCCGACTTCGCCAAGCTCGAGATCCGCGACGACATCCGGCCCAAGGTGTTGAAGGCCAATGCGAGGAAGTTGCTCGGCATTTGACGCAGGCTCCTCTGCCGTGGAGAGTGCACCCTCCGGTGGTTAACCACGGAGTTCGCATGTCGTCGCAGCTGGTGTTCCTCGTCACCTTCGTGTCCATTGCGGTCGGCGGCGCATTGGGAATGCTGATCCGGATTCGCCTGCCGGATGCCGGACTGATCGCCGAATCCAAGGAAGTCGTCCGGCTCGGTGCCGGACTGATGGGCACGGTCGCAGCCCTGGTCCTCGGGCTGATGATAGCGTCGGCCAAGAACTCCTACGACACCCAGATCGCCAATGTCAGGCAGTTGACCGCGAACATCATCCTCTTGGACGAACTGCTCGAACAATACGGACCGGAAACCCGCGAGGCTCGCACGATGATCCGCCGCGCCGCCGCGATCACGGTGCAAAGAGTCTGGCAGGAAAGTGTGGCGACCGACACGACCGAGACGTTTACCCCGAGCGGCGTCGCGGCGCAGTTCTTCCTGACCCTCGAAAGCCTGTCGCCAACAAACGACGTTCAGCGCGCGATCAAACCCCGCCTCATGGACGTCGCCACGGATCTGACGCGCACGCGGCTGCTGATGTTCGTGCATTTCGACAATCCTATACCGGCGCCGCTTCTCATCATCGTGATCCTGTGGCTGACCGTTATCTTCGCGAGCTTCACGCTGTTCGCGGAGACCAACGTCGTGGTCGCGGCTGCCTCACTGATCTATGCGCTCGCGGTCTCCAGCGCGTTGTTCTTGATCGTCGACATGAGCCAGCCCTTCACCGGGCTGATGAAGATACCGAACGAACCGCTAAGACATGTGCTGCCGCAGCTTGCTTCATGAGCGGGAGATTGGCCGATGATCATCAAAGCCGTTGTCTTCGACGCCTATGGGACGCTGTACGACATCCAGTCGGTGGCCGCGATCACCGAACAGGCGTTTCCGGGCTATGGCGAGATCATCACGCAGATCTGGCGCATCAAGCAGCTCGAATATACCTGGCTGCGGTCGCTGATGGGCCGTTACAGGGACTTCGCGACCGTGACGGCCGAGTCGCTTGCCTATGCGTTACGCGTGCTCGGACTGCGCCACGACGACGCCGCGTTCGCGCGCATCATGGACAAATATCTGCATCTCGATCTCTATCCGGACGCGCTTGCCGCGCTCGCCGCGATGAGGGACAGGACGCTCGCGATACTGTCCAACGGCAGCCCTGATATGCTGAATGCACTGGTGACGAATTCGGGCCTCGATCGCCTGCTCGATGCCGTGCTGAGCGTCGATGCCAACAGGATTTTCAAGCCCAGCCCCGCCGCCTATGCGCTGATCGAATCCGGACTCGGCGTTGCACCGGCCGAGGTGCTGTTCATCTCCTCCAATCCCTGGGACGCCTGCGGCGCCAAGTCATTCGGGCTCAATGTGGCCTGGATCGAGCGGGTGACGCCGGAGGCGATGGCCGCCGCCTGCGCGACAAGCGATCTGGTCGCGCCGCTGACGATGTTCAAGGCTTTGCGCACCCAGATGGACGAGCTTGACCTTGCGCCCGACTATCGTATCCATACGCTGTCCGAACTCCCTGCCCTCCTTGCCACCCAACGATCCCCGGAACATGAGCATCGACTCCGTTAAAGCCTTCTTCGCCGAGAAGGCCCCCGACATCGCGGTGATTGAAGCGACGACAAGTTCGGCGACCGTCCCGCTTGCAGCCGTTGCCTATGGCGTCGAGCCGGCACGCATCGCCAAGACGCTGTCCTTGCGTATCGGCGAGCGTGTGATCCTGATCGTCGCGAGCGGCACTTCGCGCATGGACAACAGAAAGGTGAAGGCGCAGTTCGGGGCCAAGCCGAAGATGCTCGGGCTCGAAGAGGTCGCCGATATCACCGGCCACGAGGTCGGCGGCGTCTGCCCGTTCGGCCTGAAGTCGCCATTGCCGATCTATTGCGATGTGTCGCTAAAAGCGTTCGACATTGTCGTGCCCGCCGCGGGTTCGACGCACAGCGCGGTCAGAATCGCGCCGGCGCGGCTGGCGGAATTGACCGCTGCCGAATGGGTCGATGTATGCGAGACGCCGAAATAGCAGGAACAGCGCGGTGTGCAGATCCGACTGTGTCATTTGATTCCTCATGGTGAGGAGGCGCGCGTTCGCACCATCCTCACACAATGCTTCTCGTGGCGCGCCGTCTCGAACCATGAAGGCCCGACTGTGGCCTCAATCCTTCGAGACGCATCGCGTTCCGCGATGCTCCTCAGGATGAGGGCATAAACAGGTTATGACGCAGTAAGAT
>Ga0307516_10003966_pt1 | contig 18584 bp, 31 predicted proteins | sample 19_EM_MG_FD_203310 | JGI IMG/M metagenome (GOLD analysis project Ga0307516, IMG submission 203310) | Populus trichocarpa ectomycorrhiza microbial communities from riparian zone in the Pacific Northwest, United States - 19_EM | ecosystem: Host-associated > Plants > Roots > Unclassified | place... | reverse complement strand
GCCAAGCGTTACAAGTACGTTGTCCTCCTAGGATCGAATTCGGGTAGTGTCGATGACGATGCACTCTTTTGCAGCTGGCCTCGTACCCGTGGCGTGGCTATGAACCCAGTTGACCATCCTCATGGTATTGGTAACCATCAACAAGGCTTCGACAATCGCCCGCTCTGGACAGAAAGTCGTATTGCTACTCGCCGGGTATATTTTGTCTTCTTTTCCTCGTTTGTCACTCGATTCTGATTTTGTCTTACAGACTGCTCTTCTACGTGGTACCGTCAAGGTCAAGGAGGTTTAGATGGAGAACGAGTGTTATGTTACCCGTGTGCTCTTCTACCCTTCGTGTATCATTTCTTTTATCACATGCAGCCGAGATGAGAAAAATGCTGCTCATTGTATGCAACCTATGTTATGCATATACTCCTTTCGCGACCGTTATATAAGGTTTAATTGTGCTCGCAGTGCAATGTCAGGCGCGTTCCAGGAATCATCCGCCCAATTCAATTCAGGTTTTGCCTAGGTGGCCACTGTAATAGTGTTCCGTCCAATCTGCGCAGCAGATCAGAGATCCATTTCTGACATTCGGACTTGTCAATTTGCATGTTTGGCCTGTGGAGGCGGGGAATTTGAATACTCCAGCCGCGGCGACTGGTTAGTTCATGAAATTAAGGGGGTTTCAAGATGCGTGAGCTCCTATTCTTGTGTCTCTCTTCCTACTTTCAATATGTTGCCCCCATCACTCTAACTGCAATTATGGCTAACCATTATTATTCAGTTCGAACCTCAAGCACACTGCTACAGGCCTCTCAATCAAAAAGCTATTTAAGTTGTATGCGATGCTTTATTTTATCAATACAGTTGGAAGTAATTATGTAACCATCTTCTATAGGACGACCCGGATATCTTCGCATCTTGAAGTATCTTTGGAGACAGCAAGTAACACTCGCCAGGCCCGGACATGAAAATCTTTATTTGGCGTCTTTACGAGGAGCCCCTCAGCCTCTATTCCTTCCCCTGCACAACCTCGTCTCTTTGTTTTCGGTATTCTAGGAATTGCTGGTCCTCTCAATGCAGAAAACGCTGGGTGGATGGTTTCGGACTTCGGTGCTTGGGCTTTCCTTCTTTCGAATATGCGCGGTTACTCGGCTGAGCGCTCCAAGTGGAACACCATCCGCCCGATCAACCCTTCATTTCCTGACGGTTCTATAGTCTTTGGAGATGCCGGATGCGATCGGCTGGTGCTTCCTTTCCCAACCCCCTTCGAGGCTGAACTCGACCCATCGATATCTGCAAGGAATTTCCGTACCGACTGCAGTGTTTCACTTCAGAGCATGGCGCAACAACTCCAACCTGGCGACAAGCTCATCCTCCTCCTCATAGGACACGGCTCCTTCGAAGCTGATGGATTTTGCCTACTCATCTAACAACGAAGCCAAATGAAGTGACATACGAAGCTGTGCTAACCAAGACAGGCTTGGAGCGTATACTTGCTGACTGCCGAGGCGAGATTGTCATAATTTGTAATTCCTGCCTGTCTGGGCATCTGCAGAGTAACCGATGGACACTCTTCTGTGCGGCAGGTCCTCAACAGCCTTCAGGAGCACTAACACAGTCGGTTCAGGTTATTTCCGTGGGTCTCCGTTCACTGCTTGTGCCATCGCACAAGTTGCCCATGGACATGGATTGCGGGTACCACGAGGAGAGCCGAGGCCACGCACATCTAAAGATGAGCGACCCCGGTTGCCACCCTCTCATCCTTGCCATTCATTCTCTGCACCGGCCTCATCCATTTCCATCTCCGAACCATCTTCTATCACATTTCGAGAGTTTTTGCACCGGATGCTCAACACGGAACGGTTCCTGATTGAGAGGTCGTTCAACACATTCCAGTTACATGGCTCTCAGGCTGCAGCCACGTGGAGCGACATTCTCCCCTTTCAATTGACACCCAGGATTGTGGCGCGGGTGGGTCTCAAGCCAGAATCAGTGGGCTTTGTTGCACGCTACAACGAAACAGCCCCTCAAGAGTCCACTGAAGTGCCACAAGAAGGTTGCTCAATCCCATGCGCGCCACAAGGAGGCCACTCAATCCCTCACATATCACCAAGCGCCAAATTTGACCCCATTCTCATACGCCTGGCAGATGCGATGGCAAAGATCACATATCCTGGTCATTCCCGCGAGGCATTTGACGCCCGCCAATGTCGAGAACTTCTTCAGCACATTGCTGACCCAGAGCGCCATCAGTCACCTTCCGAAAAAACACAATACTGGACATGAAACCTTGCTCTATGTGCTCAGGTCGATGCACCTCCAGGCAGTAGCAGTTCAAGCAATCGCTAGGGAGTTGAAGTGGTGCGATGGAGCGAACCCAATATTGCCCTTTGTTTCCCGAAAAATTTCGAACTGGGAGCCGGATGGGATGATTGAGCAGGGTGTGAGGGTCGACGAAATCGCAGTCTACCTTGAAAAGCACCATTATCCTCGGTGCGTTATGCAATTCTTATGATTCACAATAGCCATTAATCATCTATTTTGCTCAGCTTGAAGACGCTCATGGACTGGAGCAGTGGACAATGGTTGTCGGTTAAATGGGTTGCAGCTGGGGGGGCTGCAATTCCACGTCATGAGTGGGACATGGTGCTGAAGAGGGTGGGGCTTATGCTGGAGGGGGGTGAAGTGTTGACGGTGTACGATGTTGTTGCTTGATCTCGTGTGTTCGAATGCCCAGTGGATTTATTTCATAGTTGTGGATACGGTACAAATGTCGAATTATGCCCTGCATGCAAACCATTAGATGGTGGAAAGGTAGAAAAGAGAGGAATACCTCTACATCGTTGAATTGACAGATTCCTTCGTAAATCCTGACAGCAGGCAGAGTTCGCTGAGGATTTCGAAATGAAGTTGCCCTTCTGGTGAACGCAGGACGGATAAATACCCGGGCCACTATGAGTTGTAAGTCGCCTACGACCCAGCGATCTCAGAAAGTGTTAATCCTCCTAGTCTTTCCAGAGATGAAGACGGCTATTCGAACATACCATCCGGTCCCCGTCCTCCAGAGGACCATGGGAAATCTTCAGGACGCCCCTCGCATTAAGAGTATCCCGAAATCGACTCTTCTACCAAATGAGAAGCCTACCGCGCCTTCAACACCCGTTGATATCGTGGCGCGCGTTGTAACTTACGTCCTAGACTTTCATCAGGTTTTCGAACCCTCATTACGTGCGCGCGAAGGACGAGCATGTTCCACCCACGACTGTAATGCACCTGATCTTTGTTCTGGCCTATCATTCAATAGTAAGTTCGATCTTCCCGAATCATAATGGATCTTCACCTTCCGCGACTACACAGCCTACTGGCCATGGGAACCTAGACTTCACCGACCTCTTTTCCCGAGAAAATGTTTCTTCACTTAGCCGCGCTAGAGCCTTTCTTTATAATTTAGCTATGCTATCATCATCTAGAATCTCCGTCACCCGGCAACGAAAACGACTACGATGGTGAGGGGTCATGTAACCCGTTCAATGATAGTCGAGGGAAGAGATGTGCCAACTTTTATTTTCCTCTCGGAATCTGAGGTCGCCCAAGAAAATGTGGATCCTGACGACGAAAAAATCCTTGACGAGAAACTCGTTTTGCAACGAATAGATATCCAGGCGATCATGACGAGTTCACTTGTGATATGGGTGAAGCCAACTTGAAAGGTAAACACACTTCAGGGAAATAATCCTCCGCGTCCGCCATGGAGAAGAAGGCGGTAGCTTCGGCCTTGCGTCGTCTCAAGTTGAGAGAGGCAAAAGCCAAGGAACAAGACAATACTGTTATTTATTATTCGGTATATCTTGATTCATTCAACCTTGGCAATATATCTCGATCCCATATACTTTATTGTGTATATATCCCACTTATCTGGGGCTGATAGGCTCCTTCCTCAGGTCCACTAGTAGTAAAGGGAGAAGCAAATTTGCTATTCTACAGTGACATGAAAACACAGACTAAGATACAAGAATCAAGTGATATGTGGGGAACAGTTCTATATCTGATGACAGATCGGCAGACAGATAAGAACAATAGGTATCCCTACTAACAGTCTAAACTTCGCAGACAGAACCGAATATAAAATACAACAATAAGACCTCGCTGCGTAAGCATACCGTATACGCCGCAGTAGGGATCCAGAGGGCGAATTATTCTGCCAACCATTTCTCACACTTCTTGGCATATTTGTCGAGGAGCTGTGACAGGTCGCAGATAACGAAATTGAGGACCACGGTCGCAAAAAATTCCGACGCCCGTTTGAGCCGCTGCCCAATGGATGTCCGGATGTCTGTAGGAAATGCGGCATATAAAGGGGCAATCGGCTGGGATGAGACGGCTTTCGTGTGCTCATCAAGCAGTTGGGCATGGAGGAAAAGCTTCTCGAGGCCCCTGACGTAGGATGCTGGTGAATCGAGACTGAAAATAGACATTTAAATCATTCACGCGGCAGGAGGGAAATAGTCAAGGCAGGCTCACTTCTTTCCATTGGTAAACTTGTCCAAGCTTCGTGTCAATTTGTTCCCCCAAGTCGTCTTCTTCGATAGAACAAAACCTTCTCCGACGCCTAGCTTTTTTCCGAAATTCGTCACGATGCTCTCACAGACTGACGAAAACTCTTCCAGTTTGCCAAGCCATACATCCGCCTCCTTCTTGCCAACGCTGCCAATACCGAATGCAAGTCCATTGCTGACGTTTCCTCCTCCGAAATGTTCTGAACTACTGTTTTGCAATTCTTCCAGAGCGGTGCATAAGATGGAAACCACCCTAACCTTCTCAATGACGTTGGTCAATTTTGCACCCCCCTGTGACCAGACATCGTGCGGGACGTGGAGACGCGGTGTTATGTATCCACCGGACGTAGAAATCATCGTGATCCGTAAGAGGTTCATGAGGTGGTATGGTTTTAGAAGGGGATCATTTGGTGGTGGTGCGGGAAGCGGAGAAGATGGAGTGGTTGGTAGAATATTGGGGAAGGCTGTTGGCAGGAGATGTGAGGATAGATTGTTCGCATCCGACGAAGGTAGATCGGTTTGAACCGTCAGTCGAGCTGGTTGACTGCTGGGATTCAACTTCGATGGAATAGAGGTCTTTCGCAAGCCTGCCCCGTTGGAATTATTCCCAGGCAATGGAGGCCGTTGATCTAAAGAAATGCTCCCAATAAGAGAGGGTCGTCTACCTGGCTGGGAGGAAGATCGACTTCTCCCTGCAGACAATCCAAGGGGCGATGCACCAGGCAGCGAAGAAGATGTAGGTTTAGGACCTGATAGAGATCCCATCGATGTAGTCGAGTCAGCGGGAGATGATGAGCGCGACGTGGGAGGTGCTGACGACTTGGTTGTTCTACGCAGAAAGATCGTCCCTTGATTTGTACTTTGATTAATGATTTGCTGGCCGGTGGTTTCTGACCGAGCAGTCAACTGAGAGATACCTCGTGGCCTAGGAGCTAGGATGGTTGAAAGTCGTGGGGAAGGAGGCGCCTTCGATAAAGCAGGATTTCCCGGCGTTCCTGGCGAATCTGTCGGGGGTGGAAGCGGAGGTAAAGGATGAGATTCACGTTTCACGCCACGCGATACCGGGATGTGCACTTGGCTTGTCCTGGATGGTACGCCACCTTCGTCTATACCACCATCGGTCGAGTCATCGTTGTGTTCTTCCTTCACGGGCCCAAGGCCGCTGGAACCCGTTCGCCGATGACCGAGGGACTCCCTTTGCTGGAGTGCAGGCCCGTCAAGGTTCTTCTTCGGGGAGACAGGGTCAAGAAGAGGGTCAGAAGAGGATGGCACTGGTGCTGGTGGTAAGGCATTAGACGGGGGAGGTGGTGGAGGCGGCAGGTTTGACGATGTCCGAGGGCGTCTCGTTATGGTTGTTGAACGCGGACTTGAGTTGAACGGGCTGGATGATTGTGAATTAGATTGTGGGAAAGGGCCGTTGGCGTAAGGATGATGTGAGGTCGTAGGGAGACCAGAAATCGTCGATCCACCCTCTTCAAGAGCGAACATGGCAGATCTCATAGCTTCTGTACTGTCAAATTCATCATGCGCCGACCTGAAATGACTCCGTATGTCATCGGAAACGCTGGAATTCTGGGGTATTTGGTGAGACGAGTCAGATGATGGGGAGGCAGAGGTGGGCGACGCGGACGCAGTGGAGTCAGTTGTAGTTGTTGCATACGTGCTAGTCGAGGAATATGGTAGAGCGGGTATACTGTAGATGATGCTGAGGATGTTCATACGGTCCGCGTATGTATCATGCTGCAGTTTTGCTCGACAGCTCAGCAGATTTTCAAGCGAGGACGATGTTTCACGTACTATATTTTGAAGCCTCCGAATTTCCTCTTCTTGAGCGGCAACGCTTCGCCGTCTACGCCTTCGGCGAGAGTCGGTACTGTCCTCACCTCGCCTAACGCGCTCCATCACCTCGCTTAAGAGGGCAACACTTCGACCGTATGCTTGAACAGCAGCCTCGGGATTGTCGTTCGTAGAATCAAGTTTCACGGCTTCCCGAGCCAACTCCAACGCTCTCGTCAGGGCACGCCGTGAGGATGGTACTTTTTGTTCTCGGTGCGTTCGGGATCCACGAGCAGGAACAAGGTGTTCATGGGAGTCATGATTAGTCTCCAGAACACTCGATGAAGAGGCAGAAAGTAAAGACGGTGGAGGAGGGTCAGAGAGATCTTCGATGAGTGGGCCAGCAACAAGGTCGTGCGGAGTTGAAGCATTGGGGAAAGAGAGGACAGCTGTCAAATTGGGTGAAGCACCGGGCCTAACAGACGATGTTATGTGGGTCGCTTGGCCATTCATGATAATTGGGGGGCTCTCGAAGTGATCTGAAGGGAGGGTACGGTGCGCAAGGGAGATGGGGCCGGGGACACTGGGGATGGGGAGGTTGGGAGGGGGGGCAGCAGGAGGCGCATGGGCAGCGGACGAACGGCGTCGCTGGGAGGCTATGGAAGATGTCGAAGCAAAGGATATCGGAGGAGGCGACGACGATGAAGCAGCAGCGACAGAAACGACTCTTCCAGACCAGTTCCGCGACGACATGGGCAGTCTCGATTGCCATTCAATCTCCATTTGCCACCCCCACCCTGTCCGAATGGTCGTCTAAACGAGATGATGTACCTTGCCGTCGTCCTGGTCGTCGTAGTCGCCTTGAATGCACTGAGCGAGCCGTCCACCAAAAAGTCGCAGGTCGGGGAAGTAAGGAAATCAGTCGCTTGATCGTAATCCCCCAATTCTGATGGCACCCAACATGCAAACAATTTCAATTTCAAAACGAATCAACGTAAACGACAGGAAGTAGAAATTCATTATTCAATAGTATCAGGTAGGAAGTGAGTCGAGGTATAAAAAGGGTATCATCTCGTTTGACTTGCGCAAAGATCAGGTTTAGGACTCCGACTGAGATCCCTGGAATGCCAGGCGACTCTCCAGGTTCCTGAGCGGTATATTAGCTAGAATGTCACTCGGGGCTGACGTATGTCATACCTGAGCGATTCCTCCTTGGCCAAGAGTTCCTGCCGCTTTTCGTTGATCTCACGTTGCACCTTCAGTTCAATCTCACGGAGCTAAAGTCAATCAGATAAATTAGTCTTTCTAAAATCAAGATGCCATTGGAAGTCTCATACTTTTTCTTCCTCGCGGCGCAGTTGCTCCTCCTTGAGTCGGACACTCTGGTTAGCGAGGTCTTCCGGCAGGATCGACGAATCACTATGGATTTGTTGTTCATAAGCGAAATCTGGCACAAACTACTAAACGTACTGGGTATCCGAATGAACTGTCCTGGACAATTTCTCAGTGCGATAGGTTTCATAGAGGACATCGTGCGTAAGAGATTTAAGGTCGCCGAGATGAGAGCTGTAGAGAGGTAAATCAGTGCTCATCAAATGCTGATCCGGTTACCAGCCTACTTCAAAAGAGCACTCCTAAGTCTACTGAAGTCCGAGTGTTTTGGGTTGTCAACTTCAGCAACACCCCAAGGGTATATCCTGGCACGGACAGGCTGCCCATCGATCTCGATCTCTTCTTCCGAACCGATGATGGCAAATGGTAAAAGGGCCTACAAGTATGTTAATAAACACATGTACTAGGCGTCCATCGACACGGCGACTCACACGAAGTTCACGATTGTCTTGAATCGTCTCATCGTCATCTTCTTCAACATCGTAAGGGAAGTTGTACACCGGGATGTCGTAATGTTCGATATCCTCCATGATCTGGTAGCGAGGTTAAAGTAAGATGTTGTCGTAATGTCATACGACCTACCCGCTTCCTGAAACCCCTCAACTCGCTTGGCGTTAAAGAGTCGGCCTTTCCGATGACAGGTATAACATTCACACGGGGTGAAAGGCGGCGCATGAGCTCGATATCCATCTCCCTCAACCTACATGCGCAGGGATTAGTTTGGCAGATGGAATGGGGTCGAGGACATACGAGTGGCCCGTGGGGGGGATGAAGTAAAGCAGAGCATGGACTCTGTTGTCTCTGAAGCGAGGGTTACGTTTGATGCGAGACTCCTCGGCTAGGATGTCGTCGTATTGACGTTCAAGATATCCAACTATCTCTTGAAAACTACAGGAACGCGATGATGTTAGCCCAGTTTTTTTTGGGTGGGCGGCAAGCCATACGCGAATTCGTTGTCAATGTTGTCACCAAATCCGGGGGTATCAACTATGGTCAAAGCAATACGGACACCGTCTTCCTCCAGTTCTACGGAAGTTTGTCACACGAGTTGAAGGGATAGGAAGAAAGAAAAGGTCTCACCAACGTTGGCTGGTTTAATCCTGATACCCTCCTCGACGTGGGCTGTCGCAGGGTTATCGGAGATTTTGTGAGCCAAGACTTCGGACTCGCAGAGAGTATTAACGAAGGTAGTACGTCCAGTTCCGGAGGCACCTATAAGCATGAATTGGGGTTAAAAGCCCGAAATTGAACGTTCAGCAGCGTACCGACTACCATAAGGGTGAACTGGACACCCTTTTTGACCTTGTTTCCTCGACGCCTTCCTGCGAAAGACATTGTGATGAAAGTTGGAGGAGAAGTCTGACAGGGTGGCCGCATTTGGGTCCATTTGGGTTTGTATTTGTCTTCAAACTCCGACAGGTGGCGTGACCAAACACGAACGCGTCTCAATCTGGTCGGAGTCGAATGACTGGATCCATCCGCGCGTTTTCCATCGCTCACGCCGCTCACAGAGTGTTGACGAGAACCGTGAAAGCATATATCGACCTTCCAACCATCCACCTTCGACCAGATGGCTCACCTGCGCCACCTTTGCCCGACTGGTCGAGTGGACCCAATTGTGAGTGAGGCGCGGTGGCGGAATCCAAATCCTTCATTTACCGGATACGTTAGCCCCAAAGACACCGCAGGCTCCGTCTACCACCTCAAGCCATGCTGACCATCCACGTATGTCTCCGTGTGCTCTATACCTCTCGAAACATGCAGTGAATGAATTACCAAAGGATCCGACAAACCCAAACGCGGCAGAAAACCGCGCAAGGAGGTCATAGACCACTTCTCACAAGAAGATATCACAGCTGCTACCTTGAAACGAGGTGTAACTCATAAGAAGCCCGAAATGCTGGACCCTAGTAAGCCAACGCTGGAAACGGAGTAGTTCATGTTCCAACACATTTATTCTAGGTTCGGTCCAACCTCCACTACGGCAGAAAAGGGCCGCGAGAAGCAAACCGCTCAAAGTTAAAGGTGTCCATGCTTGACATCGTTTTTGTCTTCATTGCACTCAATTTTCCCTCCAGATGTCTCTGGCCAGCCACAAAATGTTCTTGCCAGGGAAATACAGGAGAATCTGGAAAGGTTTCCCCATTGTCTGCTCCTGACGCGCGTGGGCCAATTCTACGAAGTACGTCGCACAGGCAGCATACCCGACCTTTGTGTTTGACGCCAAACACAGTCTTACTTCGATCAGGCCATCGAAATATCTCGTCTCCTTAATATTAAACTCACCACCCGAAAATGGGACGGCATTCGTGTCGCCATGTGCGGCTTTCCACTCGCTCAGATCGATAAACATTTGAAAGTGTTGGTGCAACAGAAGAAGCGGTTTGTTGCGATGTGTGAGGAATTTCCTCGCCTTTCAGAGCAAGGTTCCAAGGTTTTTGACCGGAGGGTTGTGCGGGTCATCACCCCGGGGACCCTCATTGACGAATCATTTTTGAACCCCTACGAAAATAATTACCTTCTTTCGCTAAGCATACCCGAACCCCCCAAGCCGGCAGGACTTGTAGGCCTCGCGTGGATCGACATCTCGACGGGTGAATTCTTCTCTAAAACCACGGCTTTTGAAAACCTCCGAGACGAATTGGTCCGTCTCGCCCCTCGCGAGGTGGTCTTGGATAAGAAGCTGGAGGGAATGACATCCCATCCAGCTTTTCAAACCCTCCAAGAAGAGGAGAGCTTCGTCTCGTATGCGTCCATCTTGGATTCAACTGGTATTCTTAGCTCCCCTGCTACCAAGCATTTTGCGGGCCCGAGGCAGGGTAGGGATGATCCTGATTCAGGGTACGCTCGAGGCCCGCTTGGCACTCAGGAAACAATGGCTGTTGGTCTCCTCACGGCATATCTGCATGCCAATCTGTTGGAACAGATGCCGTCCCTCACTTCACCTAATCGAGAATCTGCGGAGTGTCGTATGCAGGTCGACTCCCACACAATCAGGGCCCTCGAGATTCGCGAAGAAATTCGAGGGGGGAGTTCCAAGGGTACCCTCCTGAGCGCTATCAAAAGGACAACTACCAGTGGAGGGACTCGGCTTCTCGCTCGATGGCTCTGTAAGACAATATCTTTCTAGACCTTGGGTCCTTCATCTTACACTTCGTTTGGCCAGGTTCGCCAAGCACTTCCATCTCTGAAATTAATGCGAGACAATCACTGGTTGCACTGTTTCGTGAGAGGCCCCATTTCCGAGCTGACCTTGTAGGAGTTCTTGGAGACGTAGAAGACACTGGGCGAATTGTCCAGAAGTTGATGCTTGGTCGTGGAGATACAAACGATCTCCTTGCAGTGAAAAGGACTGCTCTGTTGTGGAAGAAGATAATGAGGCGTATCGAAGAAGAGCGGCAGTTGGAAACTGCTGAGTGTGCAGACTTCAATCCAGCCGACTGGGAAAATATCGATGTATTGATGTCTCGAATGATTGTTTTGGATGATCTCTGGACGAAAATTACCTCAGCCTTGGAGGATACTTCTCCACTCAACGAGGGACCTGCGGATGAACCCGTTGACGCCGACACTGGTGAATCACGCAACGCGATCGATAATGATTCTGAGTCGAATATCTTCTGGCGATACGGAAAATGGACCATTAAGCCAGGGTAACAAGTCATCCATTTAACAAACCCCCCAACTGAAATTCCTTTTCAGGTATTCGACCAAGTTGGCGACGCTTCACAATTCTTTCCAAATGTTGTTGGATAAAAGAGAAAACATGGAGCGTGACTTACAGCTAGCCTTTGGTCAGCACTTCCAACGACGCAACTCCTTTTTCAAATTAAAAACTTATTTGCAGATGTACCCTCGTTGAGTCTTCGGGCTTCTCCCGCATACGGGATGCATGTACACCTAGCAAGAGCTAAGCGAGACCAAGCGAAACTAAACGCTGTCGATGAGTTCGTTACCATTGCTGAACGGGGGTCGACCCGCTGTTACTTCTTCAAAGTATATCTCATTCATTCATCAGTCGTTCTAAACCGTTTATCATTGGATAGGAATGGTCGCAGCTCGGAGGGCAGATTGCCGACACTGCAGCCGCACTGGGCGCAGCTGAAAAAGAGGCCTTCGAGATGCTCCGCAACGAGGTTGGATTTTCCTGACATTTCATCGACAAAAACTGATATCGTCATTGTAGGTAGTTAGCCATTCTTCATTCCTCAGACGTAATGCGAGGATCTTGGATGAGTTGGATGTTGCCTTGGCCTTTGCCGACTTAGCTACAGAGATGAACTTCGTCAGACCTGTATTATTGAATGAGTGTGTGGTTTGTTTCCGATTGGTCCTCTTCCTGACTGCTTCTCACAGTGCGACATATACGGTAAAGAATGGGCGGCATCCATCCGTCGAGGTGGGACTTCTCGGTGCAGGTCGCCTGTTTACGCCAAATTCACTCGTATTATCACCGTCCTCGAGACTCCACGTCATTACAGGTCCTAATATGGCAGGAAAGTCGACATTTCTTCGTCAAACAGCATTGATCGCTATTCTGGCTCAAGTCGGATCATTCGTACCAGCTGATCAAGCTGTTATTGGTATTGTGGACAAACTTTTCTCAAGGGTTGGTGCCAAGGATGATTTATTCCGCGATCGAAGCACATTCATGGTGGAGATGCTTGAGACTGCGGAGATCTTGCGACGAGCCACTCCAAAAAGTCTTGTACGCCATTATTTTTAAGTTGTCCATTCCCTGGCGTGCTGAAGTCAAACATCTGACTACACCAGGTCATTATGGATGAAGTAGGACGTGGCACGACTGTTGTAGATGGGTTAGCAATTGCATATGCCACCATTCATCACCTGGTGTCTAGGAACCAATGTCGATCACTTTTTGCGACACATTTTCACGAATTATCAGATATGCTCGGATATCCTCACTCAAAATCTGACGGAGGTATTTTCAATAGCGTTGATTTCTTCTGCACTGATGTTGTCGAAACAGATGTAAGTCGTCTCTGCAGATACAATGACTCGGGATTTAACAAATATCTAAGGATGATCACTTCGCCTATCAATATCGGTTATGCCCAGGCGTCAATCGGGATAGTCATGGCTTGAAGGTCGCCCAGTTAGCGGGCATGCCACCTGAAGCTATGGCTATCGCGAAGGATACTTTGTCACTGCTGAGAGCACGGCGCTACGACCATTGGAATGATGTGGTAGTAGCAAAACCATCATCATGAGGATGCAGAGCTTGGACGTTTGGACCCTTAGCTCGGTCAAGATATGATATTTTGTGCATGTAGCCTTTAAGATACAGCTTCAAACGAATACATTAACCATCTAATAATTCTTTTGGCGGATATGATTCAGTGCGGATCCAGCTTCAAGCCATTTTAGTTGGTCATGCGACATGGTATGTTTGGTGCGGATTTCGAACGTTTCACCATTCACTTTGGTGACTTTGACTTTGATCACCGCGTCTGGCTTGCCCTGAAGTGTTTTAGCAAGTCCTAATGTTTCGAGGACGTCGCCAGACCCAATGCGGAGATAATCTGTCTTATCCGCGAACCAAAGGGGTAGAACGCCTTGTTTCTGGCAAGCAATACATTAGCTCAGTGACTGACGAACAGAGCCCAACGAACCTTCAGGTTGGTCTCATGGATACGAGCAAATGACCGAGCAAGAATCATTGCACATCCTAAACAAGTAAAGTAGAGTCATTGATGTCTTAAACCGTTCAACTTCGTCCTTTACCATAGAAACGAGGTTGCAAAGCTGCATGTTCACGAGCACTACCCTCTCCATAGTTTTCGTCAACAATTAAAGCCCATGGCTGCTGCCTAGTCTTGAACGCCTTGGCAATTTCAGGAATGGTACCGAACTTGCGGTTATCATGATCATACGCTTTATTGATGTCGCCGCCTTCGTCATTAATAGCCTGCCGATGAAATTGCCACCGAATTAACAGCCGTGAAAACTCGCAGGCTTATACTGTACTCGCCGTAATCACTGTGAATGGCTATCAGAGTTAATAAAAAGATACGAGTTTGGTCAACTTACGCAGATTTTCAGATATGTTTGTCAAATGACCTTTGTATTTAAGCCAAGGGCCCTGCGACGAAGATTGGTCACTGATCATGTAATTATCATTGCCCTTACCGCAGCTGAGATATGGTCTGTCGTACACTTTCCACGAACACGCAGCAAGACTTTCAGAGGAGGAAGCTCCATGCCCCTCTCATTAGACTTTCCGAAGTGGCTAGGGAACGGTTCCAACAGCTCTAATCTTTGAGAATCGGGTTTGATTATGATTGACACGTCTGGCTCAGGTGTCGGAGTAGGCTGAGGATAGTATGAGGCATCCCCAATTGTAAAACCTGCGGGAGGTAGATCTTGACCGAATGGAGCCGTGAATTTGAAGTTTTCCCCCGAAGGAAGACGCAGCGAATCGGTCATGGGGTTGAAAGATAATTTTCCTGAGAAAGCCATGGCTGTGACGATGGTGGGAGAAGCAAGGAAATTCATAGTAAGCTTGTTCCCGTCGTTCCTAGACTTGAAATTTCTATTGAAACTCGTGAGGATTGCTGCGAACCTAAGATCAGGAGCAGGGGTAGAAATCGGTGATTGAACATACCATTCTCCTCGTTGTTCTTATCCGAGCGATTCCACTGGATAGATGTAGGTGGTCAGGTAGGAATGATGGGTTTGAAAGTATAATGAATGAACCTGGCCAATACAAGGACCACACGCATTAGCTAACACCACAGCGCCCACATCTTGCAGAGTAGAAGTAACCCCATCGCGTTCCATGGTGGCACGGATTTGTTCGGAACCAGGCGTACATAAGAATGGGATCTTGAGGACTCAAAGAGATGATTCAATGTATAGATGTCGAGAATTTTACCTTGATGGTTAATCCAGCCTGTTTGGCTTGTTTGGCCAGGTTCGCAACACTCTTCTGCATATGCAGATTATTTAGTTTCAAGTCAACGATAAGAAGAACTATGAGCACCATGTCTTCGTAGGAACTATTGGTGCATGACCCAATGAGACTGGCAGATAATTCATCCTTCCAACCTTGATCTTCAACAAATTGGGCGAATTTTGTCACGGGTGTCGCTAGGTCGGGTGTGAAAGGACCATTTATCATCGGCTCCAAATCCGATAAATTCTGAAATGGATGTTGATTCAATTATCATACAAGAAAGCGGCAACTTACAATGCCGATGACTTCATCATATTCCGCACCTTCGTCAGGACTTAAAAAACCCTGGGAAGCAGCGGCATCGGCAGCACGCGCGACGGGAGCGCGTCTCGTTGCTTCCAGGTAGGCTTTCATTCGAGGAGTGTAGGGGAACGTAGATGTTGTCGCGCCAACTTCGGCTCCCATGTTCGCAACCGTGGCAAGTCCTGACAGTAAATTCAAGCCAAGAAAGGACGCCAGAAATTGACGGTCTTTACCTGTGCAGGACTGGTCGAAAACTCCTGGACCGAAGTACTCCAGTATGTGGCCTGTCCCACCCTTCAAAGAATGGAGATGTGTTGCGGAGAAGTGGACGCGGATAGACTTACTCGCACAGTAAGCTTTCCAGCCAGGTGAAGAATCAAATCTTTGGGCGTCGTCCATCCATTGAGTTTGCCCGTCAAATGGACTCCTGTTTTCTGTTTGAAATGAGTTTTTGCAACAACTACGGATCCCTCACCGATGATACGTGGAGCTTTAAGTTCCCAAGGTGTTCCAGTCATTGCATCGACGGCGTCAGCCCCTCCGACGCCGATTGCTAGCATACCAAGGCCACCGGCATTTGGCGTATGAGAATCTAATTTCATTTCGCCCAGTATCAATCATCGAATCAATTGATGAAGGTGAAGGATGTTACCGGTCCCCAACCTGGCTTGTTGATCAGATTATTCTCACCCTCGGAAGAAGAAAATGAGCATAGCTGAACGAACATCAACATTCCTGGAGCAGCATAATTTTCCAAGACGATTTGATGTATGATTCCAGACCCAGGACCCCAGAACTCTATCCCATACTTTTTAGCTGCGCTCTGAAGGAAGTCGAATACCTCTTGATTCGAAATGATGGAAACCTAAGGAGGAACACTGAACTCGAAAGCACGGCCAATGCCTCTGGAATTCACCTTGAGATCCTTTTCGGCACCTTCGGACGCTTGAATTAAATGATCGCAATGGATGCTTGCAGGGACCGCAGACTGAGCAAGACCAGCACTCATGAATTGTAACCTACGGGAAAGGACAGTGAATGAATGACTATGACCCGACTGGAGATCCATACAATGCCATCCTAAGAACCGTTCAATTTGGGCACCGGAGGGATCGCACATACGTACTGCGCCGAGGCATCCTGCATTGCAACCCTCTCAGGACAAAGCTGGAGGTATGCTTCTCCTCTGATGTTACGTCCATTACCCAAGGACTTCTCTGGATCAATGAGATGACTGTAGAGGATTTTTTCCGCTAGAGTTAATGGTCGACGAAGGATTCTTCGAACTCGTTCTAATTGTTGGATCAAGGTGAAATACGGGGGTGTGATGGAAGAGCAAGGCTTCTCGGTCAGGGGGACGTGTGTCGCTAACGACCGTTTGGAAAGGACCAGGCGTCGGCTCCACCGGAAGCCGCCATAGAACATGTTCTCTGACGCAAGAGGTTGTTGCAACTGCTTACAATGTACCGTATATATATGTGCACTGCCACTTCATTCAGGCTGCCACCTCCAAATTATCAGAGGTAATGACATGAGGATCAATGCACGATATGGATCACCATAATGGTTGAGTTTCACTCCCTCTCCAGTCCTGGGCTCTAGCTTGCCAGTATCCTCCACAATACACCCATTCCTCCCCGTGCTGTTGGAACCATCGAGGTTGCCGATCTTTTCCCTGCCTTCTCCTCTCTCGCTGCATTTCCTCGATCCTAGCTTTCTCCTCTTCGGCCACCTCTAATTCACCATTCTCGAGTGCTCTTACATCTGGGCGGAAGCGAGAATCCGTCGGAGGCAACTTGTCAACAAGGTCGCTGAACATCTCGTTCAGTGAGATCGCAAATACGGTGAAACCATAGTTTTCATGGGTATCAAGTGGGAAAGGGGTCATTCTCCAAATAACCCGGAAGTTCGACGAGTCAAGGGTTTGCGCCAGTTGATCATCCCATTTCCCTTCTAAACGGCGCACAACTTCGCCAGATGGTCCTTGGACGGTCCCCGAAACGACATTGGAGGGACCCCAATAACCGTTTTGCTTGAATTCAAGTATACAACGGGTATTGTCGCGCGCATTCTGTATGGTCATGTTGCCGGTATGTTCAAAGTATTTTGTTCCAACCATAAGGTTTCTCATGAAGGATGAAGGTTTTTTCCTTCCTGTGCATGAGTGAGTGTTCTTTATCAATCCACTAATTGACTCACCATGAGTAGGCGTCATCGCCGATGTCCAACTTTGTGCTTCCTAGAGGAATGATCTCCAAACTCTTGCCTGCACAACATGAGAACCAATCAAACGGTGCTCTAGTCACTCAACACACCCCAAAACTTTGTCCTTCCAGAAGACGTGGCCGTAAGTTCCCAACCCTCTCCCTCTGCATGGTATGCCAGTTCCAATGGATTATGTCGGACTTTCTCTGCAATGAACTTCATGCGTTGATCTTCGAAAGTCTCGCCAAGCATTGGATTGCTGGTTAAATATACCAATTGGTAACACCCAAAGGAGATAAAAAGCAAGACACGAACAATCCTTTTCTCCCCGAGCGATGGCGCGTGTGTGCGTAGCTAGAAACTGCAAACGCAGCTACATAACAAATACGGTCAATCCAATTGCTTGACCTGGCAGCCTCATCGAGAGTGGTATAGTACTCGAGCTCCTCGGCCGCCCTCTGTAGAAGGGTCAGAGGTTCGTTGAAAGTGACCGGGAATGTTATTGTAGACAAGTCCTGGAGAAATACTGGTGGTCAGTAAGTTTCAGCAAGTATATCGTTGGCAGGCATACCTTGCCCACATTGTTTTTCAATATTGTGAACATACTACCTTCATCCCAGGTAGGTGGTGCAGGGAGCTTGGTTCGCGGCGTGACCCGAATTGGTGCCCGAGCTGGAGATGGGTAGATATCTTGAGTGTGCCCATCGGAATCGGTGTCGACGCTATTTACTTCTTCATCGACAAGACTACTTCGACTTCCATTGACGGTTATGTAGCTTGGCTGTTCGTTTCCTTCTCCTTCCGCCGTGGTTTGTCGGTCCATTAGAAATTCCTCGGCGCCGTCCAAAGCATCAAACCACTCGTGTGTACTATCACTTAAATTGGTTGCGATTGATGTGTGTCGAGACCCTTTGAAAGCGAGTGTTGCTAGTGAGGACGCCGGAACTTGTTGGTTATCTACCTGCTCGTCTTCCTCTGTGGTGACCGGTAAAGGTGATGGACCTCTCGAGTAGCCTGACTCGGCCAACGCTTGAATCGAGATTAACAAGGAGGCGTGCTGAGATTTAAGAGTGTCTAGTGTTGAAAGGACGCGTTGAACGGAAGGTGGGAAAATGTCCAGAGATGAATCAACCACGGCATTGTCTCTTCGAAATTCTTGGGACGAGGTGTGATGGACCGCTGGTGGGCACATTGAGATGACGGTACAACGAGATCATGGGGGCTCACATCGCTTGAACAGGCCAAATTTCAAATCTTTGCTAGGTTCCTTGAGCTTTTCCTTGTCTGGTTTCTTGGCCAATATATGATGTTTTTTGGAGAGATCCTGGGCCATTAAATGTATGGAGTTTTCAAGGGATAGGATCGTCTGGAATGAAGAATACATATGGATCGGCCAGGACGAACTGCGGAAGAACATACCGAGCCCATCATGTCAACGATGGCCCCGG
>Ga0307516_10003964_pt1 | contig 18588 bp, 12 predicted proteins | sample 19_EM_MG_FD_203310 | JGI IMG/M metagenome (GOLD analysis project Ga0307516, IMG submission 203310) | Populus trichocarpa ectomycorrhiza microbial communities from riparian zone in the Pacific Northwest, United States - 19_EM | ecosystem: Host-associated > Plants > Roots > Unclassified | place... | reverse complement strand
ATGTCGCGTACGGGCTGGTCAAGGCGGACGGGCTGCCCAATCTGGCCGACCCGGCGACCGTGCAGCCGATGCGCCTGCGCGGCAACCCGCTGGCGTCCGACCGCGACGAGGTGCACGACGTGTACCGGCGGTGGCGCCGGATCGCGGACTCGTACGACCCGCCCCGCGCGCTGATCGGCGAGGTCAATCTGGACGACGCCGAGCGCCTGGCCCGGTATGTGCGGCCCGACGAACTGCACCAGGTGTTCGCGTTCGCCTTCCTGGCCGCGCCCTGGGACGCGCGGGCCTGGCAGGCGGCGGGTTCGGCCCTGTCCGCGCAGGCCCGGGCCACCGCGCCGGTCACCTGGGTGGTCGAGAACCACGACGTGGTGCGCTCCCCCACCCGGTACGGCGGCGGCGCGCGGGGATTCGCCCGTGGCCGGGCGGCGCTGCTGGCGATCCTCGGGCTGCCTGGCGCCGCGTACGTCTACCAGGGGCAGGAACTCGCTCTGCCCGAGGTGGATCTGCCGAGCGCGGCCATGCAGGACCCGGCGTGGCACCGATCGGGCCTGTCCCGCGACGGCTGCCGCGTGCCGTTGCCGTGGCAGGCCGATCCGGCCGGCGCCTACGGCTTCTCCCCGCCGGGCTCGGCACCGCCCTGGCTACCGGTCCCGCCGGGCTGGGGCGACTACGCCGGCCGCGACGAGTTGTGCCGGACGGCGCTGCGACTGCGCGCCGCCCTGCTCGCCGACGGCACACTGTCGGCCGATGACCCGGTCGAGTGGACGGCGTACCCGGACGGCCGTTTGATCGCCCGGAGGGGCAACGGCTTCACCCTGGTCGTCGCGATGGCCGACGACCCGGTGCCGTTGCCCCCCGGTGCGGTCCTGCTGACCAGCGCTCCGCTCACCGCGGCGGGCCTGTTGCCCGCCGATGCCGCGGCCTGGGTGCGCTGAGCTGAGGTGGCCCGGCGGCGGGAATCCGCCGCCGGGCCAGCTGTCACGGCGACGTGCAGGTCAGGTTCTGCACGGTCGCAGGCGCCGTGCCGGAAGCCAGGAACCCGAACGTGGTGTAACTATTGGCCGCGATCGAGCCGTTGTACGACTCGTTCTTGACCGTCACCAGCGAGCCGCTCGAGGTCGCCTTGCCGTTCCATGCCTGGGCGAGTGTCTGGCCGCCGGGGAACGTGAAGCTCACCGTCCAACCGTTCACCGCCGCGGTGCCGGCGTGCACCATCACCTCGCCCTGGAAGCCGCCGGTCCAGGCGCTCGCGACGTTGTACATCGCGGTGCACCCGCCGCTGCTGGGCGGCGGCGTGGTGGTGGGCGGTGTGGTGGTGGGCGTGGTCGGCGGGGTCGTCGGCGTCGTGCTGCCGCCGACTCCCGTCACCTCACCATGCCCGCCGTCGAAGACCACGTCCGAGCAGCCGTAGAACGTTTCCTGGCTGTCGGAACGCGACCACACCGAGTAGATGAGGTGACGTCCGCTCTTGCCGGACGGCAACGTGCCGTTCCACCAGTAGTGGCCGTCGTCGGTGCCCGGCCCGCCGATCGATGCCGGGTTGACGACCTGGGAGAACGGCGTCGACTCGAGGTCGCTCCAGGCCAGCGCCCGGGTCGGGCTCCAGCTGTCCTTGGTGATGTAGAGCGAGAACGTGCCGGGGTGCTTGGCCCAGTCGTTGTAGTCGAACTCCATGGTGGCGCCCGACGTCAGGTGGGTCACCGGCCAGTCGTCGCGGGCCAGGTTGAACCCGGTGAAGTTGTACGGGCCGCCGGTGCCGCCGCTGCACAGCTGGCCGTCGGGGATGAACCCGGCCATCCGGCCCGCACCGTCAGAGCGCAGCACGGCGAACCAGTTGTACAGCGAGGTGACGCCACTCTGCGCGACCGCGGCCGCGCAGGCGGGGTTCTGCGGCACTATCTCGCCGGTGGACGTCTTGCCGTCCTTGTAGCACAGCCAGGTGCGGCTGCCCGGCACCATCATCGCACCGTGCGCCGATGCGGAACTCGGCAGGACCACCGCCCCGACGCCTGCGGCAAGCAGGGCCGCCGCAGCGTACATCAGCAGTTTCTTTCTCATCGTTCCTCCTCTCAACCGGTCGGGAACAGCCGGGCGTAATCGGCGTAGCCGGTGGCGACGTCGACCTGGGCCCAGAAGCGGTGGTAGTTGAATGTGGGTGCGGCTCCGCCGTTCAGGTACGCCTGGACCTTCGGGAAGTCCGGGTCGTTCTTGTAGAAGGAGCGGATGTCCAGGAAGGACTTGCCCGGGGCGATCGCGTCGCCGTTGGGCATCTTGCCGGTCCAGCCCGGCGGGATGTAGAGGCCCTGGCCCGTGGATGCGTTGTAGACGTCGTCGAACCGGTTGTAGTCGGCCCGCGTCTCGGTGACCGAGACACCCTTCGCGTCCTTCTTCGTCCAGATCGCGTCGAGCAGGTTCTTCGCCGCCGTCTTCGCCGCGGCGTTGCCGGACTTCGCGGCGTAGTACGTGAGCAGCTTGGCGAACGAGCCCGCCACGCCGAGGTCCTGGCCCTTGCTAGTCACCGTGACGTGCAGGTTGGTGTTGGCGGCCGGGTTCGACGCGTTCCAGTTGGCCGGGGCGCCCGACCAGGCCATGTCCGACGGGATGGAGAAGTTGGTCGCGCTGATGGTGCTCTGGCTCAGCGCCCACGGCACCCACTTGTCGAGCACCGCCTTGGCCTTGGCGTCACCGGTCGTGTAGTAGTACTCGGCCAGCCGCTCCAGCGACCAGGTCTGCATGCCGAACCAGCGGTTGGACGGCGGGTCGGCGTACACCGGCGCCTCGACATAGGACATGCCGTAGAACGTCGGGGTGCCGGCCGGCGGCGCCGAGTAGTTGCCGTTCCAGCTGTTGGTCGCGCCACCGGCGATGGCGCCCTCGGACGACTGCAGCCACTGGTAGAACTCGAGCTGGCGGTTCAGGCTGGTCTGCCAGTCCGCCTTCGCGGTCGGCGACTTCGGCGACAGGGCACTGACGTTGGACAGCACGTAGGCCGCCATCGGGTTCTGGTAGCCGAAGTGACTGGTGCTGGAGCCGATCCGCCACGCCCAGCCGGCCTGGGTGTCGGTCGCGCCGCCCCAGGCGTAGTACCAGGACATCAGGTTGCTCGAGCTGCTCTTGCCCGTGCCGGGTGCGCAGGACGTCGAGGTGCAGCCCGGATTCTTGAAGTACTTGTCGTAGAAGGAGTACCGCAGGTAGTCGCCCATCTTCGCGGCGTTGGCCACGGCCGCGGAGATCTGCGACGCCTTGCCCTGCGCGGTCGCCCAGGTCAGCGCCCAGTAGGCGGCCTGAACGGCGCGCGAGTCCGCGTCCGGCGCGTTGGTGTACTTCCACTGCTTGGCGTACGACGCGTCCTTGGTGAACAGGTCGAGGTAGCCGTTCGGGCCGCCGAACTTGAACTGGTCGCAGGACGGCTGCGGCACGGTCTCCCAGGTGGACTCCTGCGGGCCACGCTGGAAGGTGTTGATGTAGGTGACCCGGCTGGTGCCGTCGCCGCAGTGGCCGAAGCCGTAGACGTTGTCCACGTCCAGCAGCCAGTGCATGCCGTAGATGTCCGAGGTGCCGTACGCGCTCTTGAGCTCCGCGGCCAGCGGGTCCGAGCCCACCGACACACCGCTCTCCAGCTGCGACGGGTACTGCGACGGCAGCGGGTGCTCGGCCGCGTAGGTGGCCGGCTTCGAGGCGTCGTACTTGTCGTTGGTCGGCTGGTCGGCGTGCGACGGGATGATGTACTTCTCCATCGTCGACCAGGCCGAGTTGAACGGCGCCCAGTCCCCGCTCGCCTGGCCGTGCTCGGCCTCCAGCCACAGCCAGTAGCTGAACGCCTCGGAGGTCGTCTCGTGGCCCTGGTCGGGCGCCTCGTCGATCAGCGTCTCGATCGAGTGGTACGGCACCCCCTCGGGGCTGAAGTAGCCGTTGGCCGGGTTCTTGATGTCGTTGTACATCTGGGTGAACCGGCCGTCCACGCTGCCCTTGGCGACGACCGTCGCGACGACACTCGCAGCGGTGTGCCCGGTCGCCGTGGCGCTGAAGGTGGCGGTCGAGTCGACGGCCGCCGCGGCGGTCGCGGCCACGGTCACGGTCTGCGCGGTGTTCCAGTTCGCCGTGGTGAAGCTCAGCGAGGCCGGGGTGGCCGAGACCGTCGTGGCGCCGGCGCTGCGGGCGATCGCGACGGTGGTGGTCGCCGTCGGCGCCTTGGAGAGCGCCACCTTGAACGTCGTGGTCTCGCCCGGCGAGACGGTGACACCGGTGGCGTCGGCGATGACCGCCGGGGTGGTGGTGGCGTCGACGAAGACCGGCACGTCGGCGGTCGCGCTCTTGACGTTCGCCGAGTCGTAGGCGATCGCCTGCAGATGGTAGGCCGCCGTCTGGGCCGGGACGCTGTCCCAGGTGTAGGCGTACGGCGCGGTCGTGTCGGTGCCCAGCAGCAGGCCGTCGTGGTAGAACTCGACCTTGCTGACGGTCCTGCCGCTCGCCGCCGTCGCGGTGGCCGCGATCGGGATCGAGGCGGGCGCGGTGAAGCGGGTGTTGGCGGCCGGGCTGCTGATCGCCACCGTCGGCGCGGCGGCGGCCCCGTTGCAGGGCGTGCCGTTGACCGTGAACGCCGTCGGCACCGGGTTGGCGGAGCCGAAGCTGCCGTTGAAGCCGGTGCTGACCGACGCCCCGGTGGCCAGGGTGCCGTTCCACGCCGCGTTGGTGACCGTGACGTGCTGCCCGCTCTGCGCGTAGATGCCGCTCCAGCCCTGGGTGACCTTCTGCGCCGCGTCGGGGAAGTCGTACTCGAGACTCCAGCTGGTCACCGGGTCACCGGTGTTGGTGATGGCGATGTCGCCGTTGAAGCCGCCGCTCCACTGGCTCTGCACGCGGTAAACGACCGTGCAGGCGGCGGCCGCCTGGGCGGGTGACGAGCCGGCGACGACCAGACCGGCGCCGAGCAGCGCCGCGGCCGAGGCGGCCAGACCGCGTCGATAACGCGATCGGGTGAACAGGGGGGATCTCATCGCAGGTCCTTCCTGAGGGTGGGGAGGGTCATGACGTGGCCGCACAGGTGATCGGCGACGGAACGGGGTTGGTGCCGGTGGTGGCGGCGAGGAAGCCGAAGGTGGTGGTCGCGGTCGCGGCCAGCACGCCGTTCCAGCCGGCGTCGCGCACGGTCACCGCCGTGCCCGTCTGACCGCCGGTACCACCCCACAGCTGGGACATGACCTGGCCGGAGGTGTAGGTCCAGCCGACGGACCAGGTCTTGGTGGGGGCGCTGCCGGTGTTCTTGACGGTCACCTCGCCCTGGAAGCCACCGGTCCAGGAGCCGGTGATCTTGTAAGTCGCCGCGCAACCAGACGTGGATGACGGTGGCGGCGAGGAGGGCGAGGAGGGCGACGGGGACGGGGACGGGGAGGACGACGCCGAGGTGGACGGGGTCGGCGACGGCGTGGACGTGCTCGTGCGGTCGGCGTAGAGGATGCCGCGGCCGTTGGTGCCCAGGTAGACGCGGCCGTAGACCCGGGGGTCGCCGGCCAGCGCCTCGCCCGCGTTGCCGTACTGGTGGGCGTCGTCGTTGATCCGCACCCAGGCCGCGCCGCCGTTGTCGGAGCGGAACACCCCGGCCACGCCGTCGACCGTGCCGATCGTGAAGACCGCCGGGTAGGCGGCGCCCGGCGCGGCCTTGCCGGTCGAGACGTTGAGCGCCTTGCTCACCCCGGCGACCGCGGCGAAGGTGGCACCGGCGTCGGTGGAGTGCAGCAGGCCGGTCTCCCCCGCCAGCCAGACGTCGCCGGTCTTGCCGGCCACGGCGTGCAGCTTGACGCCGCCGGTCGCGGGGACCGTCGCCGCCGAGGCGGTGAAGGTCGCGCCGCCGTCCTTGCTGACATAGACCTTGCCGGCCGCGTACCCGTAGAAGGTTTTCGCCTCGACCCGGTCGCTCACGATCTCGGCGCCGGCCGGGAGCCCGGTGGATTTCGTCCAGGAGCTGCCGCGGGTGGTCGAGTAGTGCACGTCCGCGCCGGCCGGGGCCCAGACCACGGCGTTCGCGTCCGCGCCGACCGCGACTTTGCCGCCGCCGGTCACGCCCGCCGGCTCCTGGCCGTTGTACCAGTTCTTGCCGCCGTCGCTGGAGACGCCGATGTGCGGCGCGGCGGAGTTGTTGCCGACCCGGACGAAGAAGCCCGGGCTGGCCTCGGCGAAGTCCAGGCTGGTGTTGCTGCTCAGGCTCGGGGTGTCGTGGAAGCTCGCCGGCACCGCGTCGAGGTCGGCGTGGTGGAACCCGCCGATGTCGCCGAGCGCGCTGACCAGCGGGGCGCCCGACGGCGGGCTGGCCAGGTCGAGGACCGCGGTCTCCTCCAGGCCCCTGGCCATCGGCCGAAGAGTGAAGGTGGTGTTGGCGTCCCAGTTGGTCAGCTGGGCGGTGCTGTAGACGGTGGCGCCGGTGCCGTAGAGCATCCGGTTGGAGTCCAGCGGGTCGATCTCCACCGACTCGTTCATCCAGCCGAGCTTGGGCGTCGCCTCCGGCGGCTGCGGGTTGGCGTTGAAGTCCAGCCAGGGGTTCGCCGAGATGTCCACGGTGTAGCGCTTGGACTGGCTCGGATAGCTGGTCCAGTCCCAGATCCGGGTCCAGGTGGCGCCGCTGTCGGTGCTGCGGAAGAAGATCGCGTCCGGCCACCAGGAGATCTGGGTGGCGACCATCAGGGTGCCGGGCTTCTGCCGGTCGACGGTGAGTCCGGAGTAGCCGAAGTAGAGGTCGTCGCCGGCGCTGAGCTTGACCGGGCTGACGTCGGTCCACTCCCCGGTCGCCGTGTTCAGCCGCGAGACCTGCCCCTTGCCGCCGTCGTACGGGCCGCCGGTGTCGCTGGTGGCGACGTAGAGGTAGTGGTTGACCGAGTCCAGGACGCCCTTGTGCGGCACGTAGCCGGTCGGCTGTCCGGGCACCCGCGCCCAGGTCGTACCGCCGTCGGTGGAGCGGTAGACGTTGTTCTGCTTGTCCGCCACGCCGACGTAGACATCGCGGCTGACGTCGTCGAAGGTGACCCAGGTCAGGCCCTGGTTCTGGTTCAGGTAGCCGTTGGCGTCGGCCGGGTCCTGCACGTAGTTGCCGGCGTTCGGGAACGCGGTGACCTTCGCCCAGGTGGCGCCGTAGTCGGTGCTGCGCCACAGCCCGTTGCCGCCCTCGGCGGCGTAGAAGACGTGGCTGTGGTCGTGCGGGTCGATGGAGAGCCGCTCCCCCATGCCGCGGCCGGGCATGTTGCCGCCGTTCTTGAAGGGCAGCCTGGTGACCTGCCAGGTGGCGCCGCGGTCGGTGGAGCGCAGGATCGCGCCGTTGTTGGGGTCCCAGCCGTTGGTGTACATGCCCACCGCGGCGTAGACCCGGGCTGGCTCGACCGGGTCGGTGGCGATGCTCGTGACGCCGTTGTAGCCCCAGTTGTCCTGGCCCACCCAGTCCAGCAGCGGCACCCAGTTCTGCCCCGCCTGGTTCCAGCGGTAGGCACCGCCGATGTCCGTGCGCGCGTAGATCAGGTTCTTCTCGGTCCGGTTGAAGATCAGGCCGGGCACGAAGCCGCCGCCGTCGATCCGTACGTTCTTCCAGCTGTACGCGTCGACGGCGGCGGCCGCGGTGGCGGGCCGGGGACGGTCGGCCGCCTGGGCCACGAAGGTCGCCACGCCGACGAGCAGCGCGGCGGCGGCCACGGTGATGAATTTCGGGCGTCGCAAGGGGGTTCCTCTCCGGGCACGTCTGCGGCGCCGGGGATGCGCCATCGACGGACGTGAACATGGGAGCGCTCCCATGAATGTGGGCCGTTGTCATTTCGTTGTCAAGAGCTGGAAACAAATGAAGGGCAGGTTTCCGGCGTGTTGACAGCACTGAACCGAGTAGGTAGGAAGATGGCCATCGATCGTGGGAGCGCTTCCGACATCGATGGAGGGCCATATGAGACGCAGACTCCTGGGCGTGCTGGGCGCCCTGCTGATCGCCGTGACCGGCGTGGTCACCCTGGCGGCGCAGCCGGCACAGGCGGCGGCCGGCTTCACCGTCAGCGGCGGCCGCATCCTGGACGCCAACGGCAACGCCTTCGTCATGCGCGGGGTGAACCACGCGCACACCTGGTACCAGGACCGCACCCCGCAGGCGCTGGCCGACATCAAGGCGCTCGGCGCCAACACGGTCCGCGTCGTGCTCGGCAGCGGCCAGCGCTGGGGACCCGACAACGCCGCCAACGTGTCCGCCGTGATCAGCCAGTGCAAGGCGAACCGCCTGATCTGCGTGCTGGAGGCGCACGACACCACCGGCTACGGCGAGCAGAGCGGCGCCGCGACGCTCGCCCAGGCGGTCGACTACTGGATCAGCGTCAAAAGCGCGCTCGCCGGCCAGGAGCGCTACGTCATGCTCAACATCGGCAACGAGCCGTACGGCAACACCAACGCCGCGGCGTGGGTCGCGGACACCAAGAGCGCGATCACCCGGCTGCGCGCCGCCGGCTTCGAGCACTCGATCATGGTGGACGCGCCCAACTGGGGCCAGGACTGGCAGTTCGTCATGCGCGACAACGCCGCCTCGGTCTTCGCCACCGACCCGCAGCGCAACACCATCTTCTCGATCCACATGTACGGCGTCTTCGACACCGCCGCGGAGATCAACGACTACCTGGGCCGGTTCGTCACCGCCGGCCTGCCGATCGTGGTCGGCGAGTTCGGCCACAACCACTCCGACGGCGACCCCGACGAGGACACCATCCTGGCCACCACCCAGGCCCGGGGCCTCGGCTACCTCGGCTGGTCGTGGAGCGGCAACGGCGGCGGCGTGGAGTACCTGGACCTGGTCACCAACTTCAACGCCGCCGCGCTGACCTCCTGGGGCCAGCGGCTGTTCAACGGCGCCAACGGGATCAAGGCGACCTCGCGGGAGGCGTCGGTGTTCGGCGGCACCCCGCCGACGACCACTCCCCCGTCACCCTCACCCTCGGGCACGCCGTCCACGCCGCCGCCCGGGGGCCGGCAGTGCACGGCCACCTACGCGGTCACCGGCTCGTGGGGCGGCGGATTCCAGGGCGCGGTCACCGTCAAGGCCGGCGGCGCCGCGATCACCGGGTGGACCGTGACCTGGACCTGGCCCAGCGGCCAGCGCTTCACCAACACCTGGAACGCCGCCGTCACCGGCTCCGGTGACGCGGTGACCGCGAAGAACCTGTCGTACAACGGCTCGCTGCCGGCCGGTGGCAGCACCAGCTGGGGTTTCACCGCCAGTTCGACCGGCACCAACACCGCGCCGACCGCCACCTGCGCGGCCATCTGACCCGAGAATCCGGGGCCCCCGACGCGGCCCGGCCCGGCAACCCCGGGCCGGGTCGCAACCCGGTCCGCTACTTCGGCGCGAAACCGCCGCTGACCTTCGCGTCCTTGCCGTCCCCGGTGACCCTGGCGACGTAGCTGTCGTCCGCCGCGGACCGCTTACCCGTGTGGTTGAACTGCACCGCGAAGGTGTACTTTCCCGCCGCCAGGGTGGCGCCCTGCTGCAGCGTGAAGCGGTAGATCAGCTTCTTGTTGGTCCGCTCGCTGGTGATCGCCAGCAGGTTCACCGGCACGGTGCTCCACCGGCCGGTCTCGACGGCCCCGGGCGTGAGCGCGACCTCGACGGAGACGTCCAGGGCGGTGAGCGTACGGGTGGTCTCCAGCACCACGTTGCCCTGCGACCAGCCGTCGGTGGAGTTGGCGTCGACCTGCCCCGTGGAGGCGAGGTAGCCGTCCCGGTCGGTCTTCGGCACCGTGGTGGACGACGTGCTCTTGGTGGTGCCCGTCGTGCCCGTCGTCGTGCCCGGCGCGTCCGTGGCGGACCGCGACGGCCTCGACGTGGTCGTCACCGCCGTGGACGGCTTCGGCACGGCCGTGGGTGCCGGTGCGGGCGTGGTCGGCACCACGGACGGGGCCGACGCCGGCGTGTCGTCCGCCTCCGGCCCCCGGTTCGCCACCCGAACCCCGGCGACGGCCAGCACCAGCACGACCGCCACGGCGAAGGCCGCCGCGGCGGGCCGCAGCAGCACGAAGGCCCGGTTGAACGGCCGGTGGGCGGGCGCGACCCGGCCCTGGTTCACCCGGTCCAGCATCGCCTCCCGGTCCGGCCGGTGCCGGTCCGCCTCCTCGCGCAGCGCCGTGCGGAGGTCGCGTTCATCCTGCTGACGCACTCAGTCCTCCCGTCGTCACTGGCAGATCCCTCAGGTACTGGCTGAGCTGGGCCGCTCCCCGCGACGTCAGGCTCTTGACCGCGCCGACCGAGATGCCGAGGATCTCGGCGACCTCGCGCTCCGGCACGTCGAACGCATACCGCAGGACCACGCACTCGCGGCGCCGCAGCGGCAGTTGCCGCAGGGCCGCCCGGACGTCGAGGACCGCGGGGGTGTCCGGCTCCGCCCGGTCACGGCGCAGCAGGCCGAGCCCGAGCAGTCCGAGCCGCTCCCGGCTCTGCCGCTTGATCCACTGACGGGCCAGGTTGGCCAGGATGCCCCGGGCGTACGCGATCGGGCTGTCCGCCGCCTGGACCCGCTCCCAGTGCCGCCACACCTCGACGAACGCGTCCGCGGCCAGGTCGTCGGCCACGCCGGACTCACCCGTCACGAGGTAGGCCATTCGTGAAAGGTCCGCGTGATGCTGCTCGAAGAAGCGCCGGAAGGCGCGCTCGTCGTCCGGGTCCGTCACACGATCCTTATCTGTCGCCGTAGGGATGGAAGCCGGCTGCCCCGGCTGTGGGGGTTAACGGAACCGGAGCAGCCGGAGTTCAATCGATCTTCACGGAGTATCCCGAGGTGTCGAGGGTGCCCTCACCGGTGAGGATCTCGGGACCGGCCTGGACGTTGGAAAGATACTTCGTCCGCTGCAGCCAGCCGCGCCCGGCCGGGGTCGCAGTTCTCGGGGCCCTTGGTGCCGGTGGCCGGCGGGGCGGGCCTGACGGTTGTCGCCGGCGGACGCGGCGTGGTGACGGCCGGGATGGGCGCGGCGCCGCGACGGTCACGACCGGGGCCAGTACCACGAAGCGCATGCGGACCATGGGGTCCCTTCCCAGCGGGGACTAACGGTTAAAGGCCCGCGAGAGGGCCGGTTGAGGTCCTGATGGAACGGCCTCCTCGCGGGTCACTTTCCCCCTAGTGGTCCACCCGCACCGAAAGGTTGCCCGCCCCCGCGAAGTTTTTTCGCCGGGACGGGCAACCAGCCGGGACGGGCAACCAGCGGTGCGCGGGACTGGTCGTCAGGCCGGGCGGCGCAGGACCGCCACTCCCCGGGGTTCCAGCAGCCCGGGCGTGCCGTGCAGGACCTCGCCCGCCAGGCCGGTCAGCTCGACCGGCTCCGCCGTGCGGTTGATCAGGAACCAGAAGTCGCCGCGGACCGCGAGCTCCACCCTGCCGCGCAGCTCCGCCGGGAGCTCGCTGTCCAGGCCCGCGCGGTCCAGCAGATCGCGCAGCACCGGCGCCAGGCCGTCCGGGCCGAGGCGGGTCGAGACGTACGCGGCCGAGCCCGCGCCCGCCGTGCGCCGGGTGATCGCCGGGGCGCCGCCCTTGTACGAGGCCAGCACCTCCACGTCCGTCCCGGTGACCGTGATGCCGTCGGTCCACAGCGTGCCGGTCAGGCCGTTGTCCAGCTCCGCCCGCTCGTCGTCGCCGAGCGGGGCGAACTCCTCGATCCGGATGCCCAGCAGGTCGCGCAGCGGACCGGGGTAGCCGCCCAGCCAGACGTGGTCGTGCTCGTCGACGACGCCGGAGAAGTACGTGGCCACCAGGTGACCACCGCCGGCGACGTATGACTCCAGGCGCTCGGCCAGCGCGGCCGGGACGACGTGCAGCACGGGTGCCACCACGACGTCGTAGCCGGAGAAGTCCGTGCCCACCGGCACCACGTCCGCGCGGACGCCGAGGCCGAGGAACGCCGAATACCAGTCCAGCGCCTCCTGGCGGTAGCGCAGCCGGTCCGTCGGGTGCGAATCCTGCTCGCTGGTCCACCACGAGGTCCAGTCGAACAGGATCGCCGCGCGGGCCGGGGTCTGCGCCGTACCCGCGATCGGGGCCAGCCGCCGCAGCGTCTCGCCCAGCCGGACCACCGACCGGTAGACCTCGCTGTCGGTCCCGGCGTGCGGCAGCATCGCCGAGTGGTACTTCTCCGCACCCGCCCGGGACTGCCGCCACTGGAAGAAGCAGACCGCGTCCGCGCCGTGCGCCACGTGCGTCAGCGAGTCCCGGGTCAGCTCGCCCGGCTTCTTCGGCACGTTGATCGGCTGCCAGTTCACCGCGCTGGTCGAGTGCTCCATCAGGAACCACGGCCGGCCGCCGGCGAGGTGCCCGGTCAGGTTGGCCGAGAAGGACAACTCGTCCTGGGCCCGCGCGCCCATGCCGAGCTGCACGTAGTGGTCGTTGGCGACGAAGTCGACCTCGGCCGCCCAGTCGGCGTAGTTCATCGGCTTCATCTCGCCCATCACCATGAAGTTGGTGGTGATCGGCACCTCGGGGGTCAGCCCGCGCAGCACGTCACGCTCGGCGCGCAGGTAGTCCTTGAGCGCGTCGGACGAGAACCGCTTGAAGTCGAGCTGCTGGGTCGGGTTCGGGTGGGTGGCCGCCTGCCGGGGCGGCAGGATCTGCGCCCAGTCGCTGTAGTGCTGCGACCAGAACGCGGTGCCCCAGGCCGCGTTGAGCGCGTCCAGGTCGCCGTACCGCGCGCTGAGCCAGGTGCGGAACGCCGCGGCGGCGTCGTCGGAGTAGTCGTAGACGTTGTGGCAGCCCAGCTCGTTGGAGATGTGCCAGGCGGCCAGCGCCGGGTGGTCGGCGTAGCGCTCGGCCATGATCCGCACCAGCCGCAGCGCGTGCTCCCGGAAGACCGGCGAGGTCGGCCGCCAGTGCTGGCGGCCGCCCGGCCAGATCGTCGCGCCGTGCACGTCGACCGGCAGGATCTCCGGGTGCTTCGCGGTCAGCCACGGCGGCGGGGACGCCGTCGCCGTGGCCAGGTCGACCGCGATACCACCCGCGTGCAGCAGATCCATGACCTCGTCGAGCCAGCCGAAGGTGTACTCACCTTCGACGGGTTCGAGCCGAGCCCAGGAGAAGATCGCGAGTGAGACGATGGTGACCCCGGCGGCCCGCATGGCCTCGATGTCGTCGTCCCAGGTGGAGCGGGGCCACTGCTCCGGGTTGTAGTCGGCGCCGTACTCCAGGCGGGGGGTGCCGGTGCGGCGTACCCAACGGGGTGAACTCACGTTTCTCCTTGCCGGATAGTGCGAGGGGCCCGCGCGGTGGCGCGGGCCCCTCCGAGGTGTCACTACTTGACGGTGAAGCCCTGCTCCTTGCCGTACTTCGCGGACTGCTCGCCCCACGCCTTCAGGCTGTCGGTCAGCGGGGTGGCGGAGACGTACGCCTTACCGGCAGAGTCGTTGAAGACGCTGTTGGCGTAGACCTGGAACGGCAGGTACGACCAGCCGCTGACGACGTCCTTGGCCGACTGGGCGAGGATCTCGTTGGCCTTCTGGCCGCCGAAGTACGGGAACTCCGTGGCGAGGAACTCGGGCGAGTTGAGGTCCTTGGTGGTCGACGGGAACGCGCCGGCCTTGATCCGCAGGTCCTTGCCCTCTTCCGCCGCCGCGTACTTGACGAACGCGTAGGCCAGCGCCTTGTTGGCCGACTTGTCCATGACGCCCAGCGAGCTGCCGCCGTTCTCCGCGGTGGCCTTGCCCCCGGCCTCCCACTGCGGCATCGGCGCGACCCGCCACTTGCCGGCGGCGGCCTTCGCGCCCGAGGCGAGGTTGCCCGGCATCCACGCGCCGGTGACCAGGCTGGCGATGGTGCCGTCGCCGAGCGCCTTGAACCACTCGTCGGTCCACGGCGGGATCGACGCGACCAGCTTCTCGGTGATCATCGGCTGCCAGGTGGTGGCGTATTTGGCCGCACCCGGGTCAGCGAAGTTGATCGTCACGTCGTTGCCGCTCACCTGGTACGGCTTGCCGCCAGCCTGCCAGATCATGCTGGTGGTGAAGCCGGCGTCGCCGGTGTCGCCGGTGAGGTAGGCCTTCGGGTTGGCCGTGTGCAGCTTGCGCGCGGCCTCGACGTACTCGGCCCAGGTGGTCGGCACCGTGATGCCGTTCTTGTCGAAGACCTCTTTGTTGTAGAACATCGCCATCGGCCCGGAGTCGAGCGGCAGGCCGTAGACCCCGCCGTTCGGGGTGACCGCGGCCCACGGGCCCGGGGTGAACTCGCTCTTCAGGCTGTCGGCGCCGTACCCGCTGAGGTTGGCGAGCGCCTTCGACAGGGCGAACTGGAGCACCGCGAAGTACTCGACCTGCGCCACGTCGGGCCCGCCGCTGCCGGCCGCGACCGCGTTCTGCAGCGCCGTGTAGTGCTTGTCGCCGGAGAGGGCGCTGACCAGGTTGATCTTGACGTTCGGGTACTTCTTCTGGAAGCCCGCGGCCACGTCCTTGACGGTGCCGTCCCAGGCCCACACCGTGAGGCTGCCGCCCTTGGCGAGCGCCGCGGTGACGTCGGCCTCGGAGCCCTTGGCCGCGGGGGTGTCGGTGGACGTGTCGCCACCGCCGCCGCAGGCGGCGAGCGCCAACATGGCGGCGGTCGCGGCAGCGGCCACCTTGATGAATCTAGACATTAGTATCCTTTCGGGGATTTCACTCTTTGACGCTGCCGGCGGTGAGGCCGGACTGCCAGTAACGCTGCAGCAGGAGGAAAGCCGCGAGGAGCGGCAGGATCGTGAGAAGCGATCCGGTGATGACGAGATTGAACACAGCCTGACCGCCCACCGTCTGCGCCTGGTCGTTCCAGGCGTTGAGACCGATGGTGAGCGGATACCAGGCCGGGTCCTTCAGCATGATCAGCGGGAGGAAGTAGTTGTTCCAGGTCGCGACCATGGTGAAGAGCAGGACCGTGACGATGCCGGGGCCCAGCAGCGGCACGGAGATCCGGAGGAACGTGCGGAACTCGCCCGCACCGTCCATCCGGGCGGCCTCGAGCATCTCGTCCGGGATCGCCTGCGCGGAGAAGGTCCACATCAGGTAGAGCCCGAACGGCGAGACCAGCGACGGGATGATCACCGACCACGGGGTGTTGGTGAGGCCCATCTTGCTGAACATGAGGAACGTGGGTACGGCCAGCGCGGTACCGGGCACGGCGACCGCGCCGATCACGGTGGCGAAGACCGCGCGCTTGCCCACGAAGTTGAACTTCGCCAGGCCGTAGCCGGCCAGGGTGGCGAGCATCGTCGCACCGCCGGCGCCGACCACCACGTACATCACGGTGTTGCCCAGCCAGCGGACGAAGGCACCGTCGTCGTACGTGAAGGTCTGGGCGATGTTGTCGAAGAGGGCGAACTTGCCGTCGTCGAACCAGAGGCCGAACGAGCCGAGCAGACCCTCCGGCGTCTTCGTCGCGTTGACCACCAGCCAGAACAGCGGGACCAGACTGTAGATCGCGACGACGCCGGTGAGCAGGGTGAGCGTCAGGCTGCGCCGGTTGCCGCGGCGGTAGGGCTTGCGCCGGACCGGCGCGGCGTCTCTCGGCCGCCGAGGGGACTGCACGGTGGTAGTCATCAGTTCTCCCTCGTGCCGCGCAGCTGCACGACGTAGGCGATGACCATGGTGATGACGCCCATGATGATCGCGACCGTGGCGGCGTAGTTGTACTGCTGACCGGCGAAGGACAGCGAGTAGGCGTACATGTTGGGGGTGTAGTCGGTGGTGAGCACGTTGCGCGCCAGCGGCCGCATGATGGCCGGCTCGTTGAACAGCTGGAAGCTGCCGATCACCGAGAAGATCGTGGCGATCACCAGCGCGCCGCGGATGGCCGGCAGCTTGATCGCCGTGATGATCCGGAACGCCCCGGCGCCGTCGATCTCGGCCGACTCGTAGAGCGAGGCCGGCACGACGCGCAGCGCCGAGTAGAAGATCAACATGTTGTAGCCGACGAATTCCCAGGTCACGATGTTGCCGATGGACGCGAGCGCGAGGTTCGCGGACAGCGGCTCGGGCAGCGTGATGCCGAACGCTTCGTTGATGTTGCCGACCAGGCCGAACTGGTTGCTGTACATGAAGCCCCACATGAACGTGGCGACCACGGCGGGCACCGCGTACGGCAGGAAGATGGTGACCCGGAAGAAGGCCTTGCCGTACAGCCGGCCGCTGTCGATGGCGAGCGCCACCACCAGGGCCAGGATCAGCATGATCGGCACCTGGACGACCAGGAAGAGTGCGACGCGGCCGAACCCGGACCAGAACTGGTCGTCCTGGATGGCCTGCGTGTAGTTGTCGATCCCGACGAACGAGTTGCCACCGATCAGCCGGTTGCGATAGAGGCTCAGGTAGATCGAGTATCCGATCGGCGCCAGGAAGACCAGCGCGAAGACGGCCATGAAGGGGCCGACGAACTTCCAGCCCGCCCAGGAGCGGCGTCTGGTGCTCACCACCAGGGTGTCGGTCATGCGGTCTCAATCCTTCCCGCCGATCGGCGTTGCGTCGGCGACTCCCAGATGTTTACGTAAACATCGGATCTGCGGGTGGCTCAGGCTGCCACATTTCGCGAAGATGAGCGATGTGATGTTTACGTAAACATCGGGGTGATAGTTTCACTGCGTTTCCAGCTCGTCAAGAAGGAGTTGCCAACGATGACCCCTGGCCGAACCCGCCGCCCCGGCCGCGGGGTCTCGATGGCGGACGTAGCCCGGCTCGCCGGAGTCTCGTCGCAGACGGTGTCACGCGTCTCGACCGGACACCCCGGCGTCGTCGAGTCGACCCGCCTGCAGGTGCTGACCGCGATGCAGCAGCTCGGTTACCGGCCCAACAGCGCCGCCCGGGCACTCAAGCGCGGCGAGTTCCGCACCCTCGGCGTCATCCTGTTCACCCTGGCGACCACCGGCAACAGCCGCACGGTCGAGGCCATCGCGGGCTACGCCGCGAAGGAGGGGTACGCGATCACCCTGATCCCGGTGGCGGTGCCGACCCAGGACGGCGTGCTCGGGGCGTTCTCCCGGCTCGGCGAGCTGGCGGTCGACGGCATCATCGTGATCATGGAGGTGCACCTGCTCGACGCGGCGAACCTGAACCTGCCGCCGGGCGTACAGGTGGTGGTCGTGGACTCCGACGCCGGCGACCGCTACCCCGTGGTGGACACCGACCAGGCCGACGGCGCCCGGCAGGCCGTGCGGCACCTGCTCGAGCTGGGCCACGAGACGGTCTGGCACGTCACCGGCCCGGCGGAGTCGTTCGCGAGCGAGCGCCGCACCCAGGCGTGGCGCCGCACCCTGCTGGAGGCGGGCCGGGCCGTGCCGCCGGTGCAGCGCGGCGACTGGTCGGCCGAGTCCGGCTACCGCGCCGGGCTGACCCTGGCCGCGGAGCCGGCGTGCACGGCGGTGTTCGCCGCCAACGACCAGATGGCGCTGGGCCTGCTGCGGGCGTTCCACGAACGCGGCCGCACGGTCCCGCAGGACGTGAGCATCGTCGGTTTCGACGACATCCCGGACGCGGGCTCGTTCATTCCGCCGCTGACCACCGTGCACCAGGACTTCGCGGAGGTGGGCCGGCGCTGCGTGCAGGGCCTGCTGCGACAGATCCGCAACGAGCCGGAAGGGCCGGGCACGGTGCTGGTGCCGACCCGCCTGGTGCTCCGCGCCAGCACGGCTCCCCCGCACCGGGCCTGAAAACCCGGTTCGGGGCAGCGGGAGCGGCCCCGGGGACGTACCGTGCAGCCATGGCGGCCGAGGGCGGAACGCACACGGCGCGGTGGCGCCGGTGGGCGCACCTGTCCGCCGTCGTGGCGCTGCTGTTCGCCACGTCGGTGGTCGCCGCGACCGCCGAGGTGGGCCCGGCGCAAGGGTCGGGGCGCGCACCGCTGGCGATTCAGGTCGTCGGCGCGCCGGGGCAGCAGGCCGCCGGGCAACGCCCGGACGTCCGGGTTGACGCGGGCGGCAGGCCGGGCGCGATCGCGCCGGACCTGGGTGCGCTCGCCTGGCTGCCGGCGCGGGCCGGCGCCGGGCTCGCCGCGTGGTGGCACCAGCGGCAGGACGTCGACGGGCACCGGGCGCAGGCGCGGCACGAGGCGCACCAGGGTCGGGGTCCGCCGGGACGGCGTGCGGTAGACGCCCCGTCCTGACCGGCACCACCCTCCCTGAGGAGAACACCCATCGTGTCGCGCGCTACTGCCGCGCGCGCATTTCTCGCCCTCGTCGTGCTCGTCGTCTCCGGGTGGCTCGTCGCCACCCGGCCGGCGCGGCTCGGGCTTGACCTGCGCGGCGGAACTCAGATCATCCTGCAAACCCGTGACGGCGCCCAGCACCGGGCCGACGCCACCAGCACCGACCAGGCCATGGAGGTGTTGCGCCGGCGGGTCGACGAGCTCGGCGTGGCCGAGCCCACGCTGGTCCGCTCCGGCGATCGACGGATCGTCGTCGAACTGCCCGGAGTCACCGACCCGCGGGAGGCGGCCGAGGTCATCGGCCGCACCGCCCAACTGACCTTCCGGCCGGTCCGGGGACCGGCCGGCACCCCCGGCGCGACGCCGGCGGCCGGCGAGCTCGTCCTGCCCGACGAGCGCGGCAACCCGCTGCTGCTGGGGCCGTCAGCGCTGTCCGGTCAGCAGGTCG
>Ga0307516_10003963_pt1 | contig 18595 bp, 14 predicted proteins | sample 19_EM_MG_FD_203310 | JGI IMG/M metagenome (GOLD analysis project Ga0307516, IMG submission 203310) | Populus trichocarpa ectomycorrhiza microbial communities from riparian zone in the Pacific Northwest, United States - 19_EM | ecosystem: Host-associated > Plants > Roots > Unclassified | place... | reverse complement strand
CCGGCGGATGATTCACGAAGGTGTTGTCGTTCATGGCGCAACGATAGTCGAGGCGGGCGCGCATTGAAAGCTTCCGCCGGCGCGGCCCGCGCGGTTACACACCGGCCGGCATATGTGGGTAAACTTCCGCGACCATGAACGCAGTTGCCGATTTGCACGATTCCCACGCGCTCCAGCCTGAAAGCAAGGAGCCGGAAGCGCGATTGCGCGAGATTCCGTACAACTACACGTCGCTGTCGGATCGCGAGATCGTCATCCGACTGCTGGGCGCCGCCTCCTGGGACCTGCTCGACGAATTGCGCAGTGAACGGCGGACCGGCCGCTCCGCCCGGATGCTGTACGAGGTGCTGGGGGACATCTGGGTCGTCGAGCGCAATCCCTTCCTGCAGGACGATCTGTTGGATAGTCCGAAGCGCCGCAAACAGCTCATCGAAGCCCTGCACCACCGGCTGCACGAGGTGGAGAAGCGGAGCGATCCTTCGGACGCGCGCCATCCGAAGGATGCGGTACGCGCCGGGAAAGTCGCCCGATTGCTCGCGGCGGCGCAAGGCGCGGTGCTGCGTTTCGAGCAGCATTTCGCCGATCTGGCGGCAATGCGCCGGCGCGCCCGCCGGGCACTCGCCAAGCATACCCGGGAGGACAACATCCGCTTCGATGCGTACGCGCGGGTCACGCATGTTACGGATGCCACGGACTGGCGGGTCGATCTGCCATTCCTCGTGTTGGCGCCCGACACCGAAGCCGAGATTCCTCGCCTGGTGCGCGATTGCATCGAACTCGGCCTCACGGTCATCCCGCGCGGCGGCGGCACGGGCTATACCGGGGGCGCGGTGCCTCTGACGCCATGGTCGGCGGTGATCAACACCGAGAAACTTGGGGACCTGGGGGCGGTCGAGATGCTGGCGCTTCCCGGGGGGCCTCTTGGCAGGGCGGAGCCCCACACCGCGCCGCGCGCCGCCACGATATCTTCGGGGGCGGGAGTCGTCACGCGGCGGGTCACGGAGGCCGCGGAGCGTGCCGGCTTCGTGTTCGCCGTCGACCCCACGTCCGCCGATGCGTCCTGCGTGGGCGGCAATATCGCCATGAACGCCGGCGGCAAGAAGGCGGTGCTGTGGGGAACGGCGGTCGACAATCTCATGTGGTGGCGCATGGTCGATCCCGACGGCAACTGGCTCGAGGTGACCCGCCTCGATCACAATATGGGCAAGATCCACGATGTGCCGGTGGCTTGCTTCGAGCTTCAGTGGAAGGACGGAGGCGCTCACCCGGATGCAGCCAAAGTGCTCCGCAGCGAGCGATTGAACATCGAGGGCGCCACCTTCCGCAAGGCCGGCCTCGGCAAGGACGTCACGGACAAATTCTTGGGGGGCCTCCCCGGCGTGCAGAAAGAGGGCTGCGACGGCCTCATCACGTCGGCGCGGTGGGTGCTGCACCGGATGCCCAAACACACCCGCACCGTCTGCCTGGAATTCTTCGGTCAGGCACGCGACGCCATCCCCAGCATCGTCGAAATCAAGCGCTACCTGGACGGCGGCGGCCGGGCCCGCGGCGCCATGCTCGCGGGCCTCGAGCATCTGGACGAACGCTATTTGCGAGCCGTCGGCTACAGCACCAAATCGAAGCGCGGCGCCTTGCCGAAGATGGTGCTGCTGGGCGACATCGTCGGCGAGGACGATGCTGCGGTCGCTGCCGCGACATCGGAAGTCGTACGTCTCGCCAACGCACGGTCGGGCGAAGGCTTCATCGCCGTGAGCGGCGACGCTCGCAAGAAATTCTGGCTGGACCGCGCCAAGACGGCCGCGATCGCCAAGCATACGAACGCGTTCAAGATCAATGAGGACGTGGTCATTCCGCTCGAGCGCCTGGGTGAATACACGGACGCCATCGAACGCATCAACATCGAACTCTCGATCCAGAACAAGCTGGAACTCACGGAGGAACTCGCGCGCTACTTCAGCGCTGCCGAGGACTCCCCCGGCGACGCCGATCGGCGCGCAGCCGCCAGGGAATTGGTCGACCGCGTGCGTGCGCGCTGGCGTTATCTGCTCGCATCCATGGACTTGCCCCTGGATTCGGCGGGCGGGACGCTGGAATCGCTCGGCATCGCGGCGCCCGCCGAATCCACCGGCACGCTGTTCGATCGCCTGCAGGAGCGCAGCATTCGCGTGAGCTGGAAGACGGAACTTCGCGCGGAGCTCGCGCGTATCTTCCTCGGCGCAGCGTTCGCCCCCACTCTCGCCGACTGCGATGCCGTGCACAAGCGGGTCCTGCAGGGGCGTGTTTTCGTCGCTCTGCACATGCATGCGGGCGACGGCAATGTGCACACCAACATTCCCGTGAACTCCGACAACTACGCCATGCTCAAGACCGCCAATGGCGCGGTCGCCCGTATCATGCGCATTGCCCGCGCCTTGAACGGCGTGATCTCGGGCGAACACGGCATCGGCATCACGAAGCTCGAATACCTGACCGAAGAGGAACTGGCCACGTTTCGCGCCTACAAACTGAAGGTCGATCCGGACGGACGCTTCAACAAGGACAAGCTCATGCCGGGCGCCGATCTGCAGCGTGCCTACACGCCGAGCTTCAATCTCCTGGGGCACGAGTCACTGATCATGCAGCAGTCGGACATCAGCGTCATTTCCGACGCCATCAAGGACTGCCTGCGTTGCGGAAAATGCAAACCCGTTTGCGCCACCCACGTGCCGCGCGCGAACCTGCTGTATTCGCCGCGCGACAAGATACTCGCGACTTCGCTGCTGATCGAGGCCTTTCTCTATGAAGAACAGACCCGCCGCGGGGTATCGATCAAGCATTGGGACGAATTGTCGGACGTTGCCGATCACTGCACCGTCTGCCACAAATGTCTGACCCCCTGCCCCGTCGACATCGATTTCGGCAATGTGTCGATGGCCATGCGCGATCTGCTGCGCCGCATGGGAAAGAAGCGTTTCAATCCGGGAACGGCGGCGTCCATGTTCTTTCTGAACGCGACCAGTCCGCAGACCATCAAGCTGACCCGCAAAGTCATGATCGACTGGGGCTACAAGGCGCAGCGCCTGGCCAATAGAGCGCTCAACACGCTCGCCAAGGCGCAGACGAAGCGGCCCCCGTCGACGACCGGGCGGCCGCCCATCAAGGAACAGGTCATCCACTTCGTCAACAAGCGGATGCCGGGCGGGTTGCCGAAGCGTACCGCACGCGCGCTGCTCGACATCGAGGACCGCAACTACGTTCCCATCATCCGCGATTCAAAGGCCACCACCAGCGAGTCCGAGGCGGTTTTCTACTTTCCGGGCTGCGGATCGGAGCGCTTGTTCTCGCAGGTGGGACTGGCCACGCAAGCCATGCTGTGGCACGTCGGCGTGCAGACCGTGTTGCCTCCCGGCTATCTATGCTGCGGCTACCCGCAGCGCGGCGCCGGGGAATTCGACAAGGCCGACAAGATCATCACCGACAATCGCGTGCTGTTCCACCGGGTTGCCAACACGCTGAACTATCTGGACATCAAGACGATCGTGGTGAGCTGCGGGACGTGTTTCGACCAGCTCCAGGGCTACGAATTCGACAAGATATTTCCGGGATGCAGGATCATCGACATCCACGAATTCCTGATGGAAAAGGGTGTGCAGCTCGACAACGTGACGGGCGTGCGCTACCTGTATCACGACCCGTGCCATTCGCCGATCAAGAAGCACTCCCCGCTCGACGTGGTCAACACCCTCATGAACAGCGCACGGAACGGCGTCATCGAAGCGAACGATCGATGCTGCGGCGAATCGGGCACTCTCGCCATCGCCCGGCCCGACATATCGACCCAGGTGCGCTTCCGCAAGGAGGAGGAAGTGCGCATCGGAGTCGATCGGCTGCGCGCCGGCGGACACCGGGGAGAGGTGAAGATCCTGACCTCCTGCCCCTCGTGTCTTCAGGGTCTCAAACGCTACAACGACGATGCGGAGCTCGACGCCGACTACATCGTGGTGGAAATCGCCAAGAACCTGCTGGGGCCCGACTGGCTGCCCGAGTATGTGCGCAAGGCCAATGACGGCGGCATCGAGAGGGTGTTGGTCTAATACCGATGACAGCCGCCGCATTGCCGTTCATCGTGGCGGCCACCTTCTTCATGGAATACCTGGATACGACCATCGTCGCGACGGCTCTGCCGCAGATGGCGCGATCGTTTGCGGTAGGGCCGAACGAGGTGAGCCTCGGGATGACGGCCTACATGCTGACGCTGGCGGTCTTCATCCCGGTGAGCGGCTGGGTTGCCGATCGCTTCGGATCGCGCACCGTGTTCGGCGGAGCGCTGGTGCTGTTTACCGTCGCATCCGTCCTGTGTGGACTTTCGACGGGGATCGGCTTCTTCACCGCGGCGCGCGTGCTGCAAGGGATAGGCGGCGCCATGATGGTGCCGGTCGGGCGAATGATCGTCGTGCGCAATACCGACAAGAGCCGGCTGATGAAGGCGATCTCGACGATCACCTGGCCGGCCATCGTGGCGCCGGTCATAGGTCCGTCGCTGGGCGGCTTCATCACCACGTACGCGTCTTGGCACTGGGCATTCTTTCTCAATGTTCCGTTCGGGCTAGCGGCGCTGGCGGCGATCGCAAAATACGTACCCAATCAGCGGGACGGGCTGCGCCGGCCGATGGACATCGGAGGATTCGTCTTGAGCGGAGCCGCCCTCATCTCGCTGCTCTACGGCACGGAACTCGCGAGCCGCCAGGATGCTCGCATCGCTCCCGCGGCCGGATTCATCGTGGCGGGCGTGATTTTGGGGTCCATCGCCGTGCGCCATTTTCGCGGAGTTCGGGATCCGCTCCTCGACTTGACGACTTTGGGCGTACCCACCTACGCGGTGACCGTGCTTTGGGGCTCGGCCACCCGCATCGGCATCGAGGCGGTACCTTACCTCGCGCCTCTGCTGTTTCAGATCGGCTTTGGGTTGACCGCCTTTCAGTCGGGCCTGTTGCTGCTCGCGACAGCCATCGGGAATCTCGGGATGAAGGTGTTCACGACGCGCATTCTGCAGCGATTCGGCTTCCGGACCGTCTCGATGCTCGCCAGTGCGGTCGCCGCCGCATTCGTGGCGGGCTATGGCTGGTTGTTTCCATCGACGCCCCTGGCCGTGATGCTCCTGGTGCTGTTCGTTTATGGCATGGCCCGATCCCTTCAGTTCACGACCTTGGCGACCCTCGCCTATGCGGACGTCGACGATCCGCGGAAGGGCCCGGCCAGCACGCTCTGGAGCGTGGCACAGCAGATGACGATCGGCATGGGCATCGCCTTCGGCGCCCTGTGTCTTAGGATATCGACGGCGTTCGGGGCCGGGCCGCGCCTCCGGCCTCACGCCTTCGCCTTGGAGGACTTCCGCTGGGCGTTCCTCGCCGCGGGCGTGCTGATCGCCGTCTCGATCGTCGGCTATGCGCGCCTTCCCGCCGACGCGGGAAATACCATCGCGGCCCGGAGCCGGGCTCCAGCGCGCCCTTGACGCCTGCGGATGTGACATGACGCAGCTCTCGCTGCAGCGCTGAGGGCATTGGCCGGGAGCGCTTAGCATGTCATCATGAAGTTATGATGACACTCGACGTAACCTCCTGGCACTACTTCCTCTGGGCGATCGCGGCATTTAACATTATCGCCTGGTCGCTGTCGGCGAGACTGCTCAATCGCCGCTATGCGGTCATGCCCGCCGAACTCTACCGAACCCGCCGCCTGCAGTTGCTCCTGTCGGCCGTGTACGTGTTCGGCTGCGCGTTCCGCTCGGCGTTCCCGGTGTACGACGTTCCGCGCATCTGCCTGTTCAACCACTGGCTGTCGAGCGTCATCGTCGGCCGCTCCGTGGCGACGATCGCCGAACTGTGCTTCGTCGGGCAATGCGCCCTGATGCTCAACGAGGTTTCGCGCGCGGCGCGCAGCGCGTTGGGTACGGCGGTATCGCGCGCCGTGGTCCCCCTCATCGCAATCGCCGAGGTCTGTTCCTGGTATTCGGTGCTGACCACGTCGAATCTCGGCCACGTCGCCGAGGAGTCGATCTGGGGAGTGGCGGTGGCGCTGCTCGTCATGAGCGCGATGACGATTTATCCCCGGTGCACGCCGAGCGGGCGATCCATGTTCGCCGCCTGCTGCGCCGCCGGTCTGGCTTATGTGGTGTTCATGTTTGCCGTCGACGTACCCATGTATTGGTCGCGCTGGCTCGCCGACGAAGCGAGCGGGCGCCATTACATGAGCATCGCGCAGGGAGTGCTGGACGTCGCGACGCGCCGCATCGTTTCATACCGTTGGGAAGTGTGGAAAAGCGAGATCGCGTGGATGTCGCTGTACTTCAGCCTTGCCGTATGGATCAGCATGTCGATGATCCATGCACCAGCCCCCGAAACCCACATCGCGGCCGATGCGGACAAGCGTCTGTCGTCCCGCGTGGCCGTTCGGGTCTAGGCGTCCGCGCCCCCAACCTGGCTGTTCGCGGTCAACCTAGGCGTTCGCGTCCAACTTAGCTGAACGCGGCCAAACTAGGCGTCCGCGTCCAAGGTGGGTCCCAGCGCCTGCTCCACGGCCCGGCGAAATTCATCCAGTTCGAGTGCGCCGACATCCGGGCAGGCGGCTGCGATCATTTCGGCCTGGTCGATCGTGATGTCCGAGACGGTAAAGCATTTTACCAGGGTCGCGTCGCTCGCTACGAAACGCGCGGTCCAGGTCTCATCGTGGTAGGCGCGGGACGCGAGTGGATGCCGGTCTTCCAGAACCTTGGCCAGACGCTCGCCGTACGGGATCTGCGCCAGGAACTTGGCCATGGCCTCTCCATCGTCGAGCCGGGCGGTTGTCATCGAGATTTTGGTGGTCATCGGCTGGTAAACGCCGCATCGACGGCCTTCGAGAATTTCTCCACGAGTTCGAGCAATTCATCGTCGGTGGCATTGTACGGCGGAGCGATGATGATGGTATCGCCCGCGCTGCCGCCGACGTTGCCGGAGCATGGATAGACGATCAGGCCGTCCTCGAACGCGCGCCGCGCCACGTCGATGCTGGCGCCACGCCCTGCAGGAAAGGGTTGCTTCGAGGCGCGATCCTGCACGAACTCGACGCCGATCAGGTAGCCGCGCCCACGAACGTCCCCGACAGCGTCGAACCCGAGGAGTTTTTCACTCAGCCGGGCCTTGAGAATTTCGCCGCTTTTGCGCACCCGCTCGAGAAGGCAGTCGCGCTGAAGGATGCGCTGCACCGCCAGGGCCGCGGCGCAGGCAGCCGTGTGACCGGAATAGGTATGGCCGGTCATGAAGGAACCTTGCTCCTTCATGATGGTGGCGCCCACCGGTTTGCGAATGATGGTCGCGGCCAGCGGAATGTAGCCGCCGGACAATCCCTTCGCCACCGTCATGATGTCGGGCACGACGCCATCATGCTCGAGCGCGCGCCAGGTGCCGCACCGCCCCGCGCCGCTCATCACTTCATCGGCGATCAGCAGCACGTCGTGACGATCACAGACGGCGCGGACCGCCTCGGCGTATCCCGGCGGCGCCGGCACCACGCCGCCGGCGGCACCGACGACCGGTTCGATGACGAATCCCGCCACCCGGTCCGGTCCGACGCTTTGGATCCGTGATTCCAATTCGCTCGCCAGATAGTCGACGAGATCGGGCTGCGAGACCCCGGCGGGCAGCCGATAGGCGTTCGCGGGCGAAACGAACGACACGTCGAGCAGGCTCCCTTCGAACGGGCGCCGTCTTTCCGCCATTCCGGACACCGACAAAGCGCCCAGCGTATTTCCATGGTAGGAACGCTCCCGCGCGATGAAGTGCTTCTTCGTACGCATGCCGCGCGCGTCGAAGAACTGCAACGCCACCTTTAGTGCGGACTCGACGGCTTCCGAACCGCTGCCGGTGAACACGATGCGCGTAAACTCCGGACCGCAGGCACCAAGGATCAACGCGGTGAGCTCTTCCATCGCGTCGCTGGTGAACAGATACCGGTAGCCGCAGGCGACCTTCTCGATCTGGGCCGCGATGGCGGCATTCACTTCCCGGTTGCCATGCCCGATACTGAAGGCCGCCGGCCCGCCGGAGCCGTCAAGATAACGGCGCCCCGCCGTGTCGATGAGGTAACTCCCCTCGCCGCGGTCGATACGCGGCAATTTCTCCAATCCAAAGCCCGCGGGTCGCGATGTGGTCACTGAACCTGCTCCAAGCGGCTTGCGCGCGCCATCCACAAACTGACTGCGACGATCATCAGGGTCACCACCGTGATGGTGATCGTGGCGAGAACGTTGATCTCGGGGCTGACGCCCAATCGCACCTTCGAGAAAACCACCATCGGCAGGGTGCTGCTGCCCGGCCCGGAGGTGAAGCTCGATATCACCAGATCGTCCCACGACAAAGTGAAGGCCAGCAGCCATCCGGACAGGATCGCGGGGAAGATGATCGGCAGGGTGATCACGAAGAAGACCTTCACCGGACGCGCGCCCAAGTCCATGGCCGCCTCTTCGAGCGCGATGTCGAAACTCGCGAGCCGCGACTGCACCACCACCGTCACGTAGGCCATCGAGAAGGTCATGTGACCGATGGTCATCGTCGTCAGGCCGCGGCCCGCCGGCCACCCGATCACCTGTTCCATCGCGACGAACAGCAGGAGCAGCGACAGCCCGGTGATCACCTCGGGCATGACCAGCGGTGCCGTGGTCATGGCGTTGAGCGTGAAGCGTCCCCGGAATTGCGTGAATCTCGCCAGCCCGAAGCCGGCCAGAGTGCCCAGGATCACCGCCCCCGACGCATTGATCACGGCGACCTTCAATGAGATCCACGCGGCGTCCAGAATCTCCTCGTTGTGCAAGAGCGAGTAGTACCACTTCAAGGTGGGGGAATTCGCGGAATCCCACACCGTCACCAGCTTCGAGGCATTGAAGGAGAACACCACCATCGACAGGATGGGGATGTACAGGAATGCAAATCCGAACGCGATGCAGGTGATGATGAAGTAGGAGCGCCGGTAGTTCATCGTGCGCCCGCGGATTCGCGCGCCTGCACGCTTTGGTACCACATCATGAACGGCACGAGAATGATGAGCAGCAGGATGGCAACCGCGCTCGCCACCGGCCACGCCCTGTTGGAGAAAAATTCGTCCCACAGCACGCGGCCGATCATCAAGGCGTTGGGGCCGCCGAGCAGCGCCGGGATCACGAACTCGCCCACCGCGGGAATGAAGACCAGCATGGAGCCGGCCAAGATGCCGTTGCGCGACAGCGGCAGCGTGATCTTGTAAAACGCCTGGTACGGCCGGCATCCCAAGTCCTCCGCCGCCTCGAGCAGCTGCCAATCCATCTTTTCCAGGTTGGCATACAGCGGCAGGATCATGAACGGCAGGTAGGAGTACACGATGCCCACGTACATCGCGAAAGGCGTGTACAGCATGGTCAGCGGCTCGTGAATGAGCCCGAGCGAGATCAGCACATTGTTGATCACCCCGTTGGCCTTCAGGAGTCCGATCCACGCATATACCCGCAGCAGCAGCGACGTCCAAAAAGGCAGTATCACCAGCAGCAAGAGCATGTTCCGGGTCGACGGCGTGGAACGCGCGATGCCGTAGGCCATGGGGTATCCGATGGCCAAACACATCAAGGTGGAGATGAACGCGACCTTGATCGAATTGACCAGCGCGTTCAGATACAACGAATCGGTGAACAAGAACGCGTAGTTGTTGAAATTGATCTTGATGGCCAGGGCGTTCTTGGCGGTCCATTCGATGAGCGCCTTGTACGGCGGGATTGCCAGGTCGATGTCCGAGAAGGAAATCTTCAAGACGATGACGAACGGCACCACGAAAAACAACAGCAACCACACATACGGGAGCGCCACGACGAGGCCCCGTCCCGTGATGCCGAACCGCTGCAGGGATTGGGTTCTCTTCATCTGATCAGCGGGTCACGACCACGGGACTCGTGGAGTCCCACGACAGATATACCTGCTGATCCCAGGTGATGGCCTCCGCGTGGCGCGACGTGTTCGGCTGCGTCACGCGGACCACCTTGCCGGTGGGCAACACCACCAGGTAAATCGACAAATCCCCCAGGTACGCGATGTCTTGAACGGCGCCGCGCACGACATTGTCGACACCTTCCGGTTGGGCCGTGGACATGAATACCTTCTCCGGCCTGATGGCGGCCCACACGGTCGCCTCCGGCGGAGCGCTGATTCCATGGCTCACGTAGATGGTGGCGCCAAGCTCGTCGGACGCGATGCGAATGTGCTCCGGCTCGTCCTCGATGAGTTTGCCCTCGAAGATATTGACCGATCCCACGAAATCGGCGACGAATTTCGAACCGGGAAACTCGTAAATCTCGGACGGCGTGCCGGCCTGGACGATCTCACCGTGATTCATGACGCCGATGCGGCTGGCCAGGGTCATGGCCTCCTCTTGATCGTGAGTCACCACGATGAATGTCACGCCGAGCTTGTCCTGAAGGCTGACGAGTTCGAATTGCGTGTGCTCGCGCAATTTCTTGTCCAGGGCGCCCAGAGGCTCGTCGAGCAGCAGTAATTTGGGGCGCTTCACCAACGAGCGCGCCAGCGCCACGCGCTGCTTCTGGCCGCCGGAGAGCTGGTGCGGCTTGCGCTTGCCGAGGCCGCCGAGCTTGACGAGTTCCAGCATCGTCGCCACCCGGTCCGCGATCTCGGCCTTCGGCACGCCATCCTGCTTCAACCCGAACGCGACATTTTGCTCCACCGACATGTGGGGAAACAGCGCGTACGACTGGAACATCATGTTGACCGGACGTTCATAGGGGGGCACGCCCGTCATATCTTCGCCGTCGATGAAGATGCGGCCGGAACTCGGGGTCTCGAAACCTCCCAGCATGCGCAGCAATGTCGTCTTGCCGCACCCCGACGCGCCGAGAAGGCAGAATATTTCGCCTTTGTAGATCTTCAACGAGACGTCGTCGACGGCCTTGAAATCGCCGAAAGACTTGGTGACGCGCTCGATTTCGACGTAGGGGCGGGTGGCGGGATCGTTCCAGGGGGCGGCTTTCACGGCGGGAGCGGAATTCGCCATGGGCTATTGGCCCGTCTTGAATTTCTGCCAGACCCTCGTGATGGCGCGGGTTTGATCGGGCGAGTCCGCCAATTGCACGGCCAGATTCTGCCGCAGTTCCTTCGGCGGATAGATGCCGGGGTCGTCGCGAACCGCCGCCTGCACCAGCGGCCCCGCCGCGGCATTGGCGGTGGCGTACCGCCGGAAGTCGGATACGTCGGCCGCCACCTGCGGAATCATCATGTAATCCAGGAAGGCGTAGGCGCTTTCGACATCGGGGGCATCCTTCGGCACGCCGAGCATGTCGAACCACAGAATCGATCCTTCCTTGGGCACGAGGTACTTGATTTCGATCCCCTTGTTCGCGTCCCGCGCCCGATCGTGCGCCTGCAGCACGTCGCCGTTGTAGCCGACGGCCAGGCAGATGTCTCCGTTGGCGAGCGCTTCGATGTATTCCGAAGAGTTGATGTTCCGGATATAGGGCCGGATCTTCGCCAAAGCGGCCTCGCCGGCTGCCAGGTCCTCGGGCTTTTGCGAATTGGGATCGCGCCCGAGGTAGGAGAGCACCACGCGCAACATTTCCGCCGGCGAGTCCAATACGCTGATGCCGCACTTGGCGATCTTCGAGGCCACCGCCGGATCGAAGACCATGCGCCAGCTGTCGACAGGGGCATCCGGCAGCAGCGCCCTGATCATTTTTTCGTTGTAGCCGATGCCGTTCGTGCCCCAGGTGTAGATCACGCCGTGAGCGTTGTCCGGATCGTGCAGCGCCACCCGCGACAGGAGCTGCGCATCCATGTTCTTGAGATTCGGCAGCTTCGACTTGTCGAGCGCGAGGTAGACGCCGGCCTTGATCTGACGCTCGAAATAGGAGGCGGTCGGCACCACGACGTCGAATCCGCTGTGTCCCGCGAGCAGTCTCGTCTCCAGCGTTTCATTGGTATCGAAGTACGAAACGTGCACCTTGATGCCGGTCTGTTTCTCGAAATCCGACAGCGCGTTCGGCGCGAGATAATCGGACCAGATGTAGAGGTTCAGCACCTTTCCCGTGTCGGGAGCCGAGGACACCGGTGCCCCCGATGCCGCGACCTGGGCGGTCCCCTCGGTGCCCGGTTTGCCGCCTCCGCAGGCGCTCATCAACAAAGCGCACCCAAGCGCCAGAATCGCCGTGCGACGAAAACTGAACATCAAGCAGATCCCCTTCGTGTTTCCGCTCCTTTATATCGCAGCCGGCGCGCCGGGGACAGAGCCGCGTCAAACGTTCAGGAGGAGATGCTCGCGCTCCCAGGAGCTGATGACCTGCGCGAAGGTCTCGTACTCGGCCTCCTTGACCGCGGTATACGCCAGCACGAAGCGATCTCCGAACAGATCGACCAGGGGCTTCGACTCGCGCAGCAACCGCAGCGCCTCAGCCAGGGTCCGCGGAAGCGCGATCGCCAGTTCGTACGCGCTTCCGGAGATCGGCTCGGACGGTTTCAAAGCCTCCACCATCCCCAAGTAGCCGCAGGCCAGGGAGGCGGCGATGGCGAGATACGGATTGGCGTCGGCGCCCCCCACGCGATTTTCGACGCGGCGCGCCTCCGGTCCCGACATGGGCACGCGCAAGCCGGCGGTGCGATTGTCGTAGCCCCAATGAACGTTGATGGGCGCCGAGGAATAGCGGCTGATGCGCCGGTAGCTGTTCACGTTGGGCGCGAACAACGACATCGCCCCCGGCAGATACTTCTGCAGGCCGGCGATATGCCCGAAGAACAGCGACGACGGCGAACCGTCGGCATTGCTGAAGATGTTCTTGCGGGTTCTGGTATCGACGATGCTTTGATGCAAGTGCATGGCGCTGCCCGGCTCCTTGGCCATGGGTTTTGCCATGAACGTCGCGTACATCTTGTGGCGCAGCGCCGCCTCGCGCGCCGTGCGTTTGAAGAGAAAGGCCTGATCGGCCAGGCTCATCGGATACCCGTGCAGCAGGTTGATCTCCATCTGCGCCGCGCCGGACTCGTGGATCAGCGTGTCGATTTCGATGTCCTGGGCATCGCAGAACGAATACATGTCATCGAACAGGGGGTCGAACTCGTTGACGGCGGCGATGCTGTACGCCTGACGTCCGGTCTCGGGCCGGCCCGAGCGCCCGACCGGGGGTTTCAACGGGTAGTCGGAGTCGATATTCGGCTCGACCAGAAAGAATTCGAGTTCGGGAGCCACCACCGGTTCCCACCCGTGGGCTTCGTACAGCTCGAGTACCCGGCGAAGCACGTAGCGCGGCGCCATGGTGACCGGCCGGCCATCGCCGTAGAAGCAATCGTGGATCACCTGCGCGGTGGGTTCTGCCGCCCAGGGCACGACGCGCACCGTCTTGGGATCGGCTCTCAAAACGATGTCGATGTCGGACGGGTTCATGGCGCTTTGATCGTCCGGGTAGTCGCCGGTGACCGTCTGCAGAAAAATCGCCTCCGGCAGGCGCATGCCCTCCTCTTCCGCGAACTTCTCGGCCGGCATGAGCTTGCCGCGTGCGACGCCGGCCATGTCCGGGATGATGGCTTCCACTTCCGAGATGCCGTGCTCTTTCAAGAATTGCTGGATCGTGCTCGCCATAACTCACCTTGGAATCGATGCGCGTTGCCGGCTGGCTTCTCCGAATGCGGCAAACAATGCGCTGGAAAATGAATTCTTCTGGAACTGCCATTCAGGATGCCACTGCAGGCCCAGCGCAAAGCCCTTCGATTCGGCCACTCGGAAGGCCTCGACGACCCCGTCCGGTGCGCGCGCCTCGACGCGTAACTCCTTGCCCAGTGTTTGTACGCCCTGCCAATGCAGGGAATTGACTTGCAGGCGGTCCTGTCCGGCGATGTTGCGCAACAATCCTCCAGGCTCCAATAGGACTTCGTGTGCGGGTCCGTATTGCACCTCGAGCGGAGTCGATTCATCCTCGCGGTGATCGAGCAGTCCGTCCACCTCATGCAGCCGCTGGTGCAAGGTGCCACCGTAGGCAACGTTCATTTCCTGAAATCCGCGGCAGATGGCGAGGACCGGCAGGCCGGCCGCAATCGCGCGCGGAATCAGCGGAAGCGTCGTAGCATCCCGATTTGGATCATGTAATGTTCCCGGCACGCTCGCCGGTCCTCCGTAGTGATGTGGCTCGACATTCGATGCGCTCCCGGTTAGAAGCAATCCATCGCACTCGTGCAGCAGAGTCGACAGATCCGTCTCGGACCCAAGGGCGGGTATGAGCACCGGCATCGCCCTCGCGCCTACGGCAATGGCCTCGATGTATTTCTCGCCGACCATGTGGAAATACTGCTTTCCATAGAGCCGACGGTCGGCTGGAATTCCGATAAGCGGCAAGCGCGACATGTTTAATATATTAAACGCCTAGATGAACGTCTAGGCTTTATCAACGGAGCTATTACACCACACCGGCGGGATCTCGTCCCGCCTACCCTCGCAGATTTGGCTAAGATTTAGGCATATCCAGCACTTAGCGACGTTTGGTGCAGTGCATCAATCTTGCGTCCGGCGCGATTAACCCGGTAGGCTGGGATGATCGGGAACTTGTCAATAGCAACAAGATTTTAAACACTTAATGCAAAGAGAGTTGTCCTGCGCCTGAGCTTTCCACCGGCTTCCTCCTACTACGCTGCCACCGCTGCGGCCATCCCCCTTGAGACGCGTGCGGAGCTCGCGGGCGAGCATCGCGCCGACGTCGCGGTGGTGGGCGGGGGCATCGCGGGGTGCTCAGCGGCCCTGCACCTGGCGCAGCGCGGATACAAGGTGGCTCTGATCGAAGCGCGCTTCGTGGGTTACGGCGCCTCCGGCCGCAGCGGCGGACAGCTGATCTTCGGTCTCGCATCCAGTCAAAAGGCGCTGACGGCACAGGTCGGGCGCGATGACGCTCACCGCCTGTTCGGTCTTTCCGTCGAGGCATTGGATTCGACTCGAGCCATCATCGATACCTACGCCATCGCCTGCGACTACGCCGCCAACCACGTGCACGTGGCGACCAAGCCGCGCCAGGTGCGGGAGCTGACCGAATGGGCCGACGAGTTGCGCGGAGAATACGGCTATCAATCGGTGCACCTGTTGAATCGCGACGAGTTACAAAGCCACGTTCGCAGCGAGCGTTATCTAGGCGGGCTTCTCGATTCGCGCAGCGGGCACCTGCACCCCCTCAAGTACGTACAGGGTTTGGCGCGGGCCGCGGAACGCGAAGGCGCGAGAATCTTCGAAAACACCCAGGTGCTGCGGTACGACGCCGGCAACACTCGTGGCCGCACCGGCGGTACCGGCGGCACCGGCGGCACTGGCGGCGTCACGGTCCACAGCGCGCGCGGCGTCCTGCACTGCGAGCACCTGATCCTGTGCGGGAACGCCTATCTCGACGGCGTTGCTCCCGCATTGGCGCGCCGCATCCTCGGCGTCGGCACCTACATCGTTGCAACCGCGCCGCTCGATCCCGCAATAGCACGCGCACTGTTGCCGAGCAATGCGGCGGTTGCGGACATCAACTGGATTTTGGATTACTTCAGGCTCACCGCGGATCATCGGCTGCTGTTCGGCGGCCGTGTGAGCTACAGCGCGATGCAACCGCGGCACCTCACCGAATCGATGCGCAAGCGCTTGATCCGCGTCTTCCCCGCACTCGCGGACGTCGGCGTGGACTACACCTGGGGCGGGTATCTCGACATCACCATGAGCCGCGCCCCCAATTTCGGCAGGCTTGCGCCCAATGTCTATTATCTCCAGGGATTTTCCGGACACGGCATGGCGCTCGCCGGCCTCGCCGGCAAGCTGGTCGCCGAAGCGGTGTCGGGCACAGCGGAGCGATTCGACGTGTTCGCGCGGATCCCGCATCGCGACTTCCCGGGTGGCCCGCTGCTGCGCCGGCCATCGCTGGTCCTGGCCATGCTGTACTATCGCTTGCGCGATCTGCTGTAGGCGCTGCGCCATCCCAGGCGCCGCGTCATTGCAGGCCCGGCTTCTCCGCCGCGCCGAATTTCGCCTGCAATCTTTGGCCCGTATCGAGCAGCGTAACCGCTTCCAGACCGCCGCCGTGCGAGCCGTCGCGCAACGGATGGAATTCCACGCTGACGCGGTCGCCGGGATTGAGCGATTTGCGCGTCCATCCGGAGCGGGTCAGGACACCGGGGCTCGTGGTCTCGATGGTCCATTCCTGAGGCGCGCCGCCGCCATCCGGCAGCACCATGATCCAAAGCACGGAGTGCGGGTTGGTCCATTGAAACGCCTTGACCGTGCCCTTCAGCGTTTGAGTCTTGGTCTGGTCGTAGACGGCGAACGAATGATGCGCGAACGATGCGGCGCAGAGGCCGGACGCACACACGATTCCGGCAAGAAGACCCTTCAAGATCGCGCGGTTCATTGGGTTTTGGAGCCTACGGGGACATTGTCGTGAAAAGTGATGGGCGCAAAGGTGTCGTTGCCATTGGCGTCCTTCGCGTCGATGAAGCTGCCCTGCGGGCACACGCCCTCGACGATCTCGTATTTCCGGGCACGCTGGCGATAGTAGGTGCGAGTGGTGAGCCACGGCTTGGCCAGGAGCTTCGACGCGGTGATCGTCAGGTCGTCGTGCAGCGTATCCGGACCTTGTAGGTGCAGATGCTCGATGATGTGCATGTCGCCGTTGTTCGGGATGCCGACCGCTTCGTTGACCGCCAGATAAACCTGCGGCAACAGGGCAATGGTGTCGATCACCAGCGTGCCGCCCTCCCAATGGCCGATGGAATGTCCATGGAAACTCGGGTCGGGATCGGCCGGGTGCGGGCGCCCATCGGTGTAGATGCGCCGCATCCGATTGCCATCCCCCTCACCCAGGATCGTGACCCGTCCGGGGGTGAACAACACCTCGAACGCATTGTGCGTAATGAGCATCCAACTCGGCATCCCGGTCGGAAAACAATGATCGATGACCTCGAACGGCCGGCCCGCCTCCTCATCGGCGTACATCTTGTGGATCTGCTTGGCGATTTCGGGCTTCCACGGCGGAGGATTCGTCTTCTCCTGCTTTATCTGATCGGTCATGTCCGGCGTCCACGTACCCGTCCAGTCGGGCAGCGTCGCGAGCGCGCTGTAGTCCTTCAGGGTGGGGGCCGGATTGATGGGTTCTTTGTCGGCCGCGCGCACCGACGTCGCCGCGAGTCCCATCGCGACGAGGGCCGTGGTGCAAGCGGCGAATACCGCGAGCCGTCGCGTGTTCAACAGCCGCGCGGTCAACAGCCCCGTCCTCAACGACAATTTGTTCATTGGCGACGAGATTACCGCAAGCCGCCTCGTGCTTGCCAGTCTCACGTGGCGCGAACGACGTAACATCGGTGTACGTCGGCATGGCGCTCGAAGTCCTTGGGTATGGTTTTCGCAGTGATGTCCTCGATCGCGAGATCGGCCAGGGCTTCGGTGTCGAGCTTGAAGCGCGTGTAATTGGTGGAGAAGACCAATCGGCCGCCCGGACGCAGGAGCTTCAACGGCCTGCGAATCATGCCGACGTGATCGCGCTGCACGTCGAGCACCCCTTGCATGCGTTTGGAGTTGGAAAAGGTCGGCGGGTCGACGAAGATGAGGTCGAAACGCGGTCCCCAGACCGACTGGCTCTCCAGCCATTCCAGGCAATCGGCGCGGAACAACTCGTGTTCGGGTCCGCCGAACCCGTTGAGCAACAGGTTCTCGTGCGCCCAGTCCAGATAGGTGTTCGATAGATCGACGCTGGTCGTCGTGCGGGCGCCACCGGCCGCCGCATAGACCGTCGCGCTGCCCGTGTAGCAGAACAAGTTCAGGAAATCGGCGTCCCGGGCCCACTCGCGCAGCATTTGCCGCGTGATGCGATGATCGAGGAACAGACCGGTATCCAGGTAGTCGCGAAAATTGACCCAGAACTTCAAGCCGTTTTCGCGCACCACGTGCCGTTCGGCGACGCTGTCGCGCTTCTCGTATTGCAGGGTCCCCTTCTGCGGCTTTCGCACCCGCGAATGCACGTGCGGCGGCGGCACGGCCAGCACCTCCGGCAGCACCGCCAGCACCTCGCGGCGCCGTTCCCGCGCACTCTCTTGGTTCACGGTTTTGGGCGGCGCATATTCCTGCACGTAGGCGTGCCGGCCTTCCCGGCCGTACAGATCGATGGCGAACGCATACTCCGGCATATCGGCATCGTAGACGCGGAAGCACTCGACGTGTTCGCGCAGCGCCCACGCGTCCAGCAGCTTCAAGTTCTTCCGCAGACGGTTGGCGAACATCTGTGCGCCGGGTCGCCCCGACCAATCTGCGCGCACGATGTCGGCCGGCCGTTGCTCGCTCGCCTCATTGAGGTCGAATCGCAGCAGCCGGCACTCGATGGTGCCGTTATAGACCCGGTGCGTGCGCTTGGCATAAATGCCGAGATTCCGCGCCAGCGGGGGATTGCCTGTGAGAACCGCGGCCTGCCATCCCTTGAACCGCTCGCGCAACGTTCGTCCCAGTTCGGAATACAGTTCCGACAGGCCGGATTCCGCCCCGATGCGTTCTCCATAAGGCGGATTGGTCACCACCAGGCCTCCGTCGCTGTTGGGCCGTGCGACCTCGGCGAGCGCAC
>Ga0307516_10003962_pt1 | contig 18598 bp, 16 predicted proteins | sample 19_EM_MG_FD_203310 | JGI IMG/M metagenome (GOLD analysis project Ga0307516, IMG submission 203310) | Populus trichocarpa ectomycorrhiza microbial communities from riparian zone in the Pacific Northwest, United States - 19_EM | ecosystem: Host-associated > Plants > Roots > Unclassified | place... | reverse complement strand
CCGGCGCGCACTGCGCGATCAGGCTGCTGAGGGCGCAGCACACCCGGTGCTGGCTGGTGTCGTACTCCTGTGAGCCGGTGCGCGACGAGTGGCCGGGTCCACAGGGCCCCGACGTGGAACGCGTACCGTCCTGGGTCGCTCTGGACACGGCACGGCTGGTGGAGTACGCACACGACCGCGGGCTCGGCGACGACTGGCCCGGGCTGCTGCAGTTGGGCGACGTACAGCGCGGGCCGGGCCGGCGGGCCGAGGCGCTGTTCGCGTTCACCGAGGCCGGCTACGCGCGGCGGCTGGTGGGCTCGCTGCTGGCGAAAACGAGAGTGGCGTGACCGCCGTCGCCGTGGTGGGCGCCGGCGTCATCGGCAAGCGCCTGGCCGCCGCCCTGTCCCGGTCGCCGGGGTCCGCCCCGGAACCGGACACCGCCCTCCCGTATCTGGCCGGTCTCGCGCTTCGCGGGCCGAACGTGTTCGCTGCGGCCCGGCCCGAACTGCCGGTCTTCGCCGTCGACGCACGGGCCGCCGAGCGACTGCGCGCAGCCGGCAGCGCGGTCAAGGGGGACCTGACCGCGCTCCTGGAGTCGGCGGACATCGTCGTGGACTGCGGTCCTTCGCGCACTGGCGCGTCCCGCGCCGACCTGTACCGGGTCCACGGCATACGTGCCGTGTTCTGCGGCGGGGAGCGCGATGCCCGCCTCGGGCCGCTCGTCCACAGCGCCCTGAACCCGGAGGCCGCCACCCGGCCGGGCGGTCTTCGTCTGCTCAGCTGCAACACCACCGCGCTGGCCCGGGTCATCGCGGGGATCGGGCCCGGCGACATCCGGACGCTCGACGCGACAATCCTGCGCTGCAGCACGGACACGGACAAGGCCACGAAGGGCATCACCAACGGCGCCGCACTCGCACCGCGGCCGTCCCATCACGGTGACGATCTCCGGGAGGTCGCGCCGGGCCCGGCCGTACGCACCGTCGCCGCCACGGTGCCGATGACCGCAGGGCACTTCCTCCACGCCAGGGTCATGCTGCGCGCCGGGCTGTCCCCCGCCGACGCGCTCGACCGGCTGCGCACCGCCGGGCGGGTCGGTGTGCTGACCGGGGACGGCCCGGTGCACACGGCGCTGCTCAAGGAGCGGTCCGCGGCGCCCTGGCACGATCGCCATGAGGTGCAGATCGTGCCGATCGAGGGGGCCGCCGCCGACTCGCTGGAGTTGTGGGTGTCCCTGGACAATCAGGCGATCACCATCCCGGAGACCCTCGACGTGCTCCAACTGGCCGGAGGAAGCGGCCCGGCCGAGCGGATACGCGCGCGTTCGGACCGCTTGCTGCGGCCCGAAACGCCCTCGGAAGGAGGCCGGCCATGACGCCGCGCACTCCCGTTCCCGTGGCCGTCGTCGGCGGCGGGCGGGTCGCCAGAGCCGTGCACATACCGCTGATCCTGATGAACCCCGAGGCGTTCGCACTCGTCGCCGTCATCGAGACCGACCCGCTCAAGGCGGCATCGCTGGGCCGCGAGCTGCCGGGCATCGTCGTGGCCCCCGGTCTGGAGACCGCGTTCGACAAGGGCGCGCGGGCCGTCGTCTGCGCCACGCCCTGGCCGACGCACCGGGCCGTCGTCCTGGAGGCGCTGGAGCGCGGGGTCCATGTGCTGACCGAGAAACCGGTCAGCCTCGACCCGGCCGACATCGAGGCACTGTCGGCGGCGGAGCGCTCCTCGGCCGGGACGGTCTCGGTCGGCTACATGAAGCGCCACGATCCGGCCGCGGCCCGCTTCGTCGACACGGTGGCCGAGCGGTTGCACCGGCTGCGCCGAATCTCGGTCGACATCGTCGACCCGGATTCGCCGCGTCAGGTCGCCCATCGCATGGCCACGCCGTTGGAGCCGTCGGCGGACACCCGGGCGCTCGCCGAGGAGACCGTGCGCGGGCTGCTCGATCGGGCGAGCGACGGCCAGCGCGCGGTCTACTCGCGCGGGCTCGGCGGCTCGCTGATCCACCAGATCAACCTGGTCCACACCGTCCTGGCCGGATCGCCGTACGAACTCCTGGGCCGGATCCGGCACAGCACGCACTGGGCGGGCGGAGCCGCGGTGTCCTGCGGATGGTGGCCGTCCGACGGCTTCGGCGTGCAGATGAGCCATGTGCGCGCGCCCGAGGCACCCGGATACACCGAAGTGATCGAGGCGGTGACCGACGACTGCCGGCTCACCTTGCGCGCCCCTTCCCCCTACCTCCTGGAACAGGCGATGACCTTCACCGAGCAGAGCCGCGGCCGGCTCGGCGTGTACCCGGCACCGCCGCAGCACAACGGTTTCGTACGGCAGTTGGAGTCCTGGGCAGCGAGCCTGCGCGGTGCGTCACCCGCTCTGCCGGGGCTCGACGAAGCGCTGCGCGATCTGGCCGTCGTACGGGAGGCGGCCCTCACCTCCACAGAGGCCGAGCCGCGGGAACAGGCGAGCGAGGTGAACGCGTGAGGAGCGGGACGGCCGGCGAAGTGGCCCTGACGGCCGCCGTCGGAGAGGTCCGGGTCGAGGTCGGTGCCGGGCTCGCGGCGCGGACCGGGGAGGTGCTCGACCCACTGGTCCGGGCCGGCGTACCGGCCGCGCTCATGGCGAAGTCGCCCGGGCTGTGGGGACCCGCCGCCGAGCGGGAGGCCGCGGGGCGGCTCGGCTGGGTGGATGCCGCGGTCCCCGATCCCGGCCTGCCGCCGAGGGTGCGGGCCGTGCGTGAACAGGTGGCGCCCTTCGACGAGTTGGTTCTGGTCGGCATCGGCGGCTCCTCGCTCGCGGCGGAGGTGGTCGCCGACGCGCACGGCCGCAAGCCGACCGTTCTGGACACCACCGACTGTCACCAGGTCGCCGCGGTGCTGCGGGGCCCGCTGGACCGCACGCTGGTCGTGATCGCCAGCAAGAGCGGCGAGACGGTCGAGACGAGATGCGTGTACGAGGTGCTGTGGGAGGCATTCGCGGCGGCCGGCGGACCCGCCTTCGCGGCGGAGCGTTTCGTCGCGGTGACAGATCCGGGCTCGGTGCTCGCCCGGTCGGCGTCGGAGCGCGTCTTCCCGGCGTTCCTGGGCGATGCGACCGTGGGCGGTCGCTTCAGCGCCCTGACGCCGTTCGGACTCGTACCGGCCGGGCTGCTCGGTGTGGACGTCGCGGCCGTCGTCGAGCCCGCGGCCCGGCTTGCCGACGCGCTCGGGCGGTCCGAGGACAATCCAGGTCTGCTGCTCGGCGCTGCGCTGGGTGCCGCCGCCCTTGCCGGTGCGGACAAGCTGTACCTGCGCTCGGCACCTGACTTCGCCGGCCTGTTCGGCACCTGGGCCGAACAGCTCCTCGCGGAGTCCACCGGGAAGGACGGCCGTGGCATTCTGCCGGTCGTCGACGCACGGCCGCCCACGGGCGCCGGTCCCGACACCGTCACCGCCCTGGTCGCCGGGTCCGTTCAGGACGGCGCAGCGACGGCCGACCTGCGTACCTACGGCCCCCTCGGCACCCAGTTCCTCCTGTGGGAGTACGCGACGGCGATCGCCGGGCGGGTGCTGGGCATCAACCCCTTCGACCAGGCCAACGTCCAGGAGGCCAAGGACAAGACGCGGGCGATCCTGGCGGGGCGGACCGGCTCGCCGCACCGGGCCGAACGCGACGCGCGGACCTTCGTCGAAGGCGCCGTCGAGGTGGGCGTCGACGAGCTCACCGACCGGACCCTCTCGGGTGTGGACAGCCTGCGTGGGCTGTTCGACGGGCTCACGGCGCTGCTCGGCCGACGGGACTATCTCGCGGTGACCGCCTACCTGGACCGGTACGAGGACGGGGCGGCCTCGGAGCTTCGCGAGCTGCTGGCCCGTCGGACCGGCCGGCCGGTGACCTTCGGTTGGGGTCCCCGTTACCTCCATTCGAGCGGCCAGTACCACAAGGGGGGCCCGCGGCAAGGGGTGTTCGTGGTGATCACGGGGGAGGTCAAGCACGACATCCCGGTTCCGGGCTACGCGCACACCCTGGCGGAGATCCAGCGCGCACAGGCCCGCGGCGACCTGGAGATCCTGCGCGGCCGGGGCCGCCCGGTCGTCCGCGTTCACCTCGGCGACCGTCAGGAGGGCGTGCACCAACTGCTCGAAGCGCTCGGCGGCGCCGGCACCGGACCGGAGGGCTCATGACAACGACGTACCGAGGAAACGGGCCCCGCACGGGCCCGCGGGAGATCGGCCCGGAGGAACTCCTGGTGATCCTGGGGCCGGACGACCATCATCGCGGCGCCGACATCCCCGACGACGTCCGCCGCGTGCGCGCCGCGCGCTCGGTCTTTCCCGACGGGGAGCAGTTGGTCTCCGTTCCGGAGCCGGAGTTGATCGAGGGGCGGCATGTGCTGATCGCGCAGACGACCGCGCCGCCCCAGGACTCGCGGATGATCACGGCATGCCAACTGGCCACGACGGCGACCGCGGCAGGCGCCGCGACGGTCACTTGCTTCCTGCCCTACCTCTGCTACCAGCGTCAGGACCGGGTCGACTCCCCCGGCCAGGCGCTTTCCGGTGCGCTCGTGCTGCGGCTGCTGCGCGGCGCCGGGGCGGACACGGTCCTGACCGTCGACCGGCACAGCGCCCCGCCGTGGGACGGACAGCCGGGGATGCCGGACGTGGTGAACCTGAGCAGTACGGGGCCGGTGGCGGAGCTGCTGAAGGAACCGCTGGACCATGTCGTGGCCACCGACCGTGGCGGCGCGGATCGCGCGGCACGGCTCTCCGAGGCGCTCGGTGTGCGAACCGTCGTCCTCGACAAACTCAAGTCCCCGGCGCGCGGCACCTATTACGAAGCTCTGCCCGAACAGTTGCGGAACAGCAGTGCCCTGGTGGTCGACGACGTGTGCACCTCGGGGTCGACCATCCGGCCGCTCTGCGCCGACCTGGCGGCCATGGGCGTCCGGCTGACGGTGTTCATCACGCACGTGGTCCCGACAACGAAGGGCCGGATCAGCGCCATCGACGGCGTCGACCGGTTCCTGTGCTCGGACAGTTGCGGGGACCCCACCGCGCCGGTCCGTCTGATGCCGCTCGCCCTCACCGAGTGGATCAGTATCCTCACGCGCAACACCCGCCTGTCCGGCGGTGGTTGATCCCGTCGCGGCTCGCGCGGCGCATGTCATGAGAAAGGCGGCTGCCGATGGACGATCAGTGGATCCGCTCCCTGTTCAGTGGACTGCTGTCGGACGAGACCATCCACCTGGTCTGCGATCACTACGACGAGTACAAGGATGTGCAGCTGTCGCAACTCGGCCTCGAATCACTGTCGTTGATGGCCCTGGTGATCAGGGTCGAGGAGGAGTCCGGCAGAGAGATCGACTACGAGTCCTTCGACATCGCGGATGTGTCGACGCTGAGCCGGACCGGCAAGCTCCTGGGAGTTGACTGACCCGATGGACGCACTGAGGACAAGCATCGAGGCGGCCGTAGGACAGCGGAGCGTGCGCGACACGCTGACGACCCAGCTGCGGTTCCACTTCCCCGCAATCATCGCGGTCGAGTTCGGGGACGCCGAGGTCGTGGTGGTGTCCGAGGAGCCGGTGCCACGGCAGCAGTTGGAGCGGACCGTCGGCCGGATCCTGGACCGCTTCCGCACGATCCCGCGCGGCGTCCGGACCAGGTCACTCCTCGACGCGGGCGACCCGGCGTCGGTCGAGGCCTGGCTCGCCCGCCCGACCACGTTCTCCGCGGCGGTCCTCGACGATGCCGCCGAGGCGCTGGCCGACGACCTGCGAGGGGTCGCGAGACGGCCCGGACGCCGTGCCGTCCCCGGCCGCGCCGTTGCGCAGCGCCCCGGGATCAACGTGTACGGGCACGAGACGGCCGCCCTGCTGGCCGCGCTCGACAGGTTCGCGACCCGCTGTGTGGCGCGGGCCTACGACGCCGAGGAACTCCTCATCCCCTCGATCATCCCCAGCTGGATCGTCGACCGGTCGGGGTACTTCGAGACGGGCTGCCAGCATCTGAGCTTCGTGGCACCGGTGAGCAACGACCCCGATCTGTTCGAGGAGTTCCTTCCGTTCTGGCGGACAACGGCCGCGGGCACCGGGCCCCGGCAGACCGATCGCCGCGTCCTCGACTATGTGAAGGCACCCCAGGACCTGCTGAACCCTGCCGCCTGTCTGCACTGCTACCAGCTGCTGGAGGACCAGACCTTCGGCGATCAGGAAGCACTGGTCATGACGGTCGGCGGCTCGGTGTTCCGAGACGAGTCGGGGAACTTGAACAACGAGGAGCGGCTGTACGAGTTCAGGCTGAGGGAGGGCGTCGTGGTCGGCGGCGCCGAGCCGGTGGCCCGGATCCACGGCGAGTTGCTGGATCTGCTGGCACTGACCGGTCTGCTGCTGGGCCTGGACTTCTCGCTGGAGACCGCCTCGGACATGTTCTTCAACGAAGGCGCCGGTGAGCAGCTGTTCTCCCAGCTGGTGTCGGACAGCAAGATCGAGCTTGCCGCCCGGTCCCGGTCGCTGAACCGCAAGGTGGCGAGCGCCTCGCTCAACAAGCACGGAACCCATTTCTCCGGCGCCTTCCGCATTCGGGACGAGCGGGGCCTGCCGGCGTCGACGATGTGCGTCGGCTTCGGCCTCGACCGCTTGGTCTTCCTGCTGGCTGAACGCCACGACAGGGATCTGGCCGCTCTCGCGGACGCGGTGGCGGCGAACGCCGAGCGGATCGCGCGGGAGCGGAAGTGAACCGGACGTTCGTGTGCGTGGAGACAAAAGGGCTCTTCGCCGGACGGCTGGCGGCGGCCGCCGCCGCCGAGGGCGACCGGTTGCTGTTGGTGACCAACTCACGGGTGCCGCCGGACAGTTCGGGCGACGTGGCGTCGCTGCGGCTCGATGTACGGGGCGACACCGGTGAGGTCGCGGCAGCCATCCGAGCACGGTGCGACGACGCGCCCCCCGCAGCGGTGTTCACGAATGAGGAGATCTACGTCACCGCCGCGGCCGCGGTCGCCGAAGCGCTCGGCGTGGCCCGGAACCCGGTCGAGGCCGTCGCCGCCGCGCGCGACAAGGCGCGGATGAAGGAGGTGTGGCGGGCGGCCGGTGTGAGCACGCCCAGTGGCCGCCATCTCCGCTCGCGCGCAGATCTGGAGCTGGCCCGGTTCTCGTATCCGGTGGTCGTCAAACCCACGCTGGGCTTTGCCAGTTGCGGGGTCCGGCGGGTGGACTCGGAGGACGAGCTGCGCGAACAGCTGCGCAGGATCGGGCTGTTCAACGCGACCGTGGTGGCAAAGGAAGGCGCCTCGCGGGGCGGTTTCCTGGTCGAGCAGTGCCTCAAGGGGCCGGAGTACGCCGTGGACACCGTGTGGTTCGACGGGGACCCGGTCTGCGACCTTGTGCTCTCGCGCGACTGGGAGGAGGAGCAGACGAGCCCGTACTACCCCGACCGGCTCTACCTTCTGGACCCGGCGCTGCCGGAGGAACGCCGGCGGACCGTCCTGGAGCTGACGCACCGGGCGGTCAGGGCGCTCGGAGTCTCCTTCGGCCCCACACACACCGAGGTCCGATTCCACGACGGCACGCCCTACGTACTGGAGGCGGCGGCCCGGCCGGGCGCGGGCGGGCTGTTCTACCTCCTGCCGGAGCAGGCGTACGGTGCCGACTTCCCGCGCGCGGTGTACCTGAGCCAGGTGTGCGCGGACCGTGCGGAGTTCGACGAGCGGCTCGGCCCCACGGAGCAGCGGGCCGTGCCGCCGGACACCAGCTACTTCCTGTACAACGTGCCGCACAAGGGCTCGGGCGAGGTCAAGGAGATCATCGGCCTCGACCGGCTGGGCGACCGGACCGAGGTGCTGGTCTGCCTCTGTGTGAAGGAGCCCGGGGATCGCCTCCACCCCCGGGGCGATCTCAACTCCGACTATTTCTGCCACGTCGTCGCGCGCCATGTCGACCAGCCCGGCGGCCCGACGGTGGAGGCTCTCATGGAGACATACGACGGGATGGTCGACGTGGTGTACCGCTGATCCGCCGCGGGTGCCTGAGCGCGGCCCCGGGGCCCTCGCATCGTGGATCGGAGTCGTGGTGTACGCCGCTCCGCATGGCGAGGACCCCGTGGGTGGCTACCGGAAGACCGGACCGCTACGGCTGCATGATCTCGATGCCGCCGGCCGCGAGGTTGAGTGCGTGCACGGCCCACGCCGTCACAGTGAGACCTGCTTTGGCCGCCGCGGAACTCCACAACTCACACTGATCGGGGGTGAGTTCCAGCAAAAGAGGCGGCTCTTCCGCAGTGCGGTCCGTGGGCTCGCCGTCGTCCGTCCGCGACAGCCGGACTCCCCCGGCCGCCTGTTCCGGCGTGGCATTCGTGTCACGTTCATTGAGACTTGAACGTACCTCGCTGCGCAAACGATTCCTCGACCAGCCGAGTTCTTCCGCCTTGCGCAACCAGTAGTCCTGCTCGGGGTCGGGAAGCCGGGCAACCTCCGCGTGGTGGCCGAAGCTGAGCGTGTCCCGCCGGCGGGACAACGAGAACCGCCGGGCCACCCAGGCATAGTTACGCAATGTCTGATAGTGGAGCGAACAGAATTCGACAGCTTTCCGATAGCGCCCGGCGTAGGCAATTTCCCCATAGACGAGCCAGTCACCGAGGCACCACGCCGACGATGTGTGCACCGTCGACAATTGACGTCCTATGACCACCCACTTATCGAAAGGCAACCGAGGCGGAAGACTGAGGCCGGCCCTTGGCGTCGCCACGCTGGTGGCGCTCGACTCCATCGGCGAAATTACGGTGACCAATTGCGTGCGAGGCCGTGCCGTGATTGGAGCAGTTGACGCGGTTTTCGTCATATTCTCCCCATCGTGAATCCAAACCGAACACTCGAAATCAAAAGTGCCGGTTCCCCGTGGTTCACTGTTCTGACGGCAGCTGTTCAGTCGCGTGCCCGATCCGGACGTGGCGCGAATGACGTGCCCACCATCGCCGCAGATCCTCCTCGCACCACCGGACAGCGGCAAGGTCTGAACCACCGGGTTCGCACATCGGGCAGTCTGCCGGCCGGAATGATCCAGTCCCATTCTTCCGGCTCAACGCAAAAAGATCCGAATGGCCATACATAAACCATCATGTCCATCAATGTCCGATACAAGGAAAGGGCCCCGTATAAAGGCCCTGCCTGGTGTCAGTCATCCATGGAATGCGACACGGCACTCGGATCCGCGCCCCGCCAGTCGAATGCGTGCCACCACGCCGGACGCCCGGCTATGGTGACACGGCCGAGTTTGCGGCATTTCACTTGCGGAAGGAGCCTGTTTTGGTTTCACAGGGAAATCTCGACAGCGATATCGACCTGGATCTCGCGCATCTGAACCTCGCGGACGTTCGTCATTTGGATCGTACGGGGTGTGAGCGGCTCGCCGCGAAAATCCGCACCTTTCTCATTGAGAACGTATCCAGAAGCGGTGGGCATCTCGGGGCCAATCTCGGTGTCGTCGAACTGACCATCGCAATCCACCGCGCCTTCGATTCGCCGACGGACGCCATCCTCTTCGACATAGGCCACCAGGCCTACACTCACAAGGTTCTGACGGGCCGCGGCGGCGACTTCGCCACATTCCGGGAGCGCACGGGGATGTCCGGGTTTCCGTCCCGGGCCGAATCGCCCCACGACCGGCTGGAGAGCAGCCACTCGTCGACGGGGCCCGCGTGGGGTCTGGGAATCACCCTCGCTGACGGCACGAGGTCCGTCGTCGTCATCGGTGACGGCGCGATGACGGGAGGTGTCGCCTACGAAGCCATGAACGCCATCGGCGTGCGCCGGCTCCCGGTCGTCATCGTGTACAACGACAACGGCCGCTCCTACGCACGCACCCCGACCCGCCTCACACTCGGCGAACCCTGCGAGTCGGACGCGACCGCCGCGGAGGACTCCAGGAACGTCGAGCAGTTCTTCACCGCTCTCGGCTTCAGCTATGTCGGCCCGGCCGACGGCCATGAGTTCGGCGACCTCGAAGCGGCGTTCGACCGCGCCGCAGCGGTGGACGGTCCGGTGGTGGTGCACGTCCGGACCCAGAAAGGATTCGGCTGGGCCGAGGCCGAGCGTGACGAGATCATGCGGCTCCACCAGGTCGGCGGGACGACGGCGCCGACCGGGCCCACGGCACCCGCTGACGAGCCGCCGCCCCTCGCCACCAACTCGCGCCCCTGGGGCCAGGAGTTGAGCGACACGTTGTGCGAACTCGCCGAGCGGGATCCACGCGTTCACGTGATCACCGCAGCGATGCCGGACCTGCTGTGCCTGCTGGAGTTCCAGCGGCGATTCCCCGACCGCTACCACGACGTGGGCATCTGCGAGCAGTTGGCGGTGGGGCTCGCGGCCGGACTCGCCAGCCAAGGATGCCGCCCCGTGTTCGCCGTCTTCGGCACCTTCCTCACCCGCGGACTCGACCAGATCCTCAACGACGTCGCGCTCCACGACCTTCCGGTGACCTTCGTGGTGGACCGCGGCGGTGTGGCCGGCGGCGACGGAGCCTCGTCCCACGGCATCTACGACGTGGGCTTCCTGCGCATGGTGCCGGGTATCGAGATCTACGCGCCGACGAGCGGCGAGCAGCTCTCCGCCGTGCTGCACTCCGCCGTGGCACGGACGAGCGGTCCCACCGCGGTGCGGTATGCGAAGTGGAAGCCACTGCGGGACGACGATCCCGACCGGGTCTCGACCCACTCGGTGCTGCGCCGCCGGGGCAGCGACCTCTGTCTCCTGGCGCACGGGGCGATGGTCCAGACGGCGATGGCCGCGGCCGTGGTGCTGGAACGTGAACGCGGCGTCTCCACGACCGTGTGGGAGACCGTGCGCCTGCGCCCCGCGCCCACGGACGTCTTCGCCGACGCGGCGCGGCACAAGGCCGTCATCACCGTGGAGGATCTTGCGGCGGGCTCCGGCCTCTTCCCCGATCTGCTCGCCCACCTCGCGACCCTGCCCGGTCCGAATCCCGCCACCGCCCAAATCGCGCTCCCGGCCGCCTTCTTGCCCTGGGGAGTGCGTGAGGAGCTGATGGCCGAGTTCGGCGTCAGCACCACGGCGGTCGTACGACGCGCCGATGAGCTGCTGAGGCTCCCGCACGGGAAAGCGCGGATATGAAGGTCGTGCGGTACTACGCCCCGGGGGACGTCCGGATCGAGGACTCCCCCGAGCACAAGCCGGGTCCCGGCGAGGTCGGACTCAGGGTCCGCGACTGCTCGGTCTGTGGCACCGATCTGAAGATCTACCGCCATGGGCACCACCGGATACGTCCACCGCGCGTACTGGGGCACGAGATCGCCGGCGAGGTCGCGGACGTGGGCGAGGGCGTCGACGGCTGGTCCGTGGGTGACCGGGCCCACCTGATCGGCGCGATCCCGTGCGGGCGGTGCGCGAACTGCCATCGGGGGCGGTGGACGGTGTGCCTGGACATGGAAGCGATGGGGTACCACTACGACGGCGGGTTCGCCGAGTACGTCCTCGTGCCGGCCAGGGTGCTTGCCGTCCACGGCCTGAACCGGATCCCGGAGGGCGTCGGGTTCGCCGAGGCGTCGGTCGCCGAGCCTCTGGCCTGCGTACTGAACGGGCAGGAGCTGATCGGAGTGGGCGACGACGACGAGGTGGTCGTGGTCGGTGCCGGCCCCGTCGGCTGTCTGCACGTACGCCTGGCCCGGTCCCGGGGCGCGGCCAGGGTGATGCTGGTCGACCTCAACCGCGAACGTCTGGCCCGCGCCGCCGAGTTGGTCGACCCGGACCACGCGATCTGCGTTGCGGACGGAGACGTGGTCGAGCAGGTCCTCGGGCTCACCAAGGGGCGCGGCGCGGACACCGTGATCACGGCGGTGGCCTCCGCACAGGCGCAGGAGCAGGCCGTCCGCTACGCCGCACACCACGGCCGGATCAGCCTCTTCGGCAGCCTCCCACCCGGCGGGGCGATGCCCAGCCTCGACACGAACCTCGTGCACTACCGCGAGCTGACTCTCGTCGGCGCAAACTCGTCGAGTCCCGCTCAGAACGCCCGCGCACTCGACCTGATCGCCTCCGGCGCGGTCCCGGTCACCGACCTGATCACCCATCGGTTGCCGCTCACCCGCTTCCACGACGCCCTGGGCCTGATCGAACGCGGCGAGGCGCTCAAGGTCACCCTCGAACCCTGACGGCGGGTCCACCCCCGGGCGGAACGGGCCCGGATCGGCTGAACCCCGGTTCGTTCAACCAGGATCGGCTGCCGAACGAGGCACACGACCTCGACGCGTCGACGGTCGCCCGAGCCAGGCACTCCGCGAACCAGCTCTGGCGGGTGAGATCGGTCCGGGTGGCGAACTCATGGCAGAACGCTCCGTGGAACACGTCTCCGGCACCGAGGGTATCTGCGACGTCGACGGCAGGCACGAGCACCTCGCCGTGCCCCACGGGCCCCCTCCAGGTAATCGTTCCACCACCATGAGTGACTGCCGCCCATCGCACTCCCCACCTGGTCAGATAGCCGAAGACGTCGGAGTCGTCGCGACAGCCCGGCGGGCGGAAGTCCGCCGAGCAGACGGCCACGTCGATTCCGGGCAGGAGGGCTTCGACGGACGGCCGCCAACGGCCGCCGTCGAGCACCGTGCGCCGCCCGGAACGGCGTGCGGCATCGACCGCCGCCGCAGCGAGCACGGGATGGTGCCCGTCCACAAGGACGACATCGCAGCGCTGCGCCAGGTCGAGCAGCTCATCGGGCACGTCGACATCGCCGGCCTCGGCGTAGTGCGCGACGACGGAGCGATCACCCGACCCCGCGCTGACGGCTATGACCGACACCGGGGGCGGCTCGTCCCGTTCCGGGGCGGCGTCCATGATCCGCACCCCGCAGACGTCCATGTCGGCGCGGATGATCTCGGTGAGCCGATGCCGGCCCACCACCGAGGCGAGCGTCGCACGGCCGCCCCGATGGGCGAATGTCACCGCGGCATTGGCCGCCGGCCCGCCGCCGGCGAGCGCCTGCGCGGTCGCGGTGATCTTCTCGTTCGACGAGGGCATCCGGGCAACGCCGTGGATGATGTCGATGGTCGCGAGGCCCACGAAGAGCCCGACTGGTGCGGTGTCGTTCGTGTTCATACGCCTGAAGGAGCCCCTCGCCCGATCCGGTGACCATGGCCGCCGAAACCCTAGGGCAAAGGGGGCCCCGAACGCTCGTCTGCGCCGACACCCTTGCGGAATCGCAGAATGGGACGCCCCATTCTGTCGTCGGTCCGGTCCGGGTTCCCGCCTGTGCGGGTAGGTGGGTGTGACCGCCGCGCGCCCCGCTCTCGCGCCCACCACCGCATCCACCAAAAGCAAAAGCCCCAGGTCACGGCGAGTGAGTCCTGAGGCTTCCACAGAGCCGCCTTCGGGATTCGAACCCGAGACCTACGCATTACGAGACCACGGGGAGTCGTGCCGCCTGGTTCCAGCTCGTGTCACCCGGTGCCGTTCTGCCTGATCAGAGCACGTACGGAAAGTTCTGCGGTGACGCCCTGTGTTACCTCATCCAAAGGTGTCCGGCCGCACTCTGGCCGCACATGGCCAAGCCTACGGGGGTACAACCCTCCTGAGCGGCATTGTCACTTCTCCTACAGGGTAGCCACGACGGTACTGAATCAGCGCCGGAACCAGACCAGTCAACGACGTCAGGTCATGAGCTTGACGACCACCGCCTGCGTCAAAGCGACCGGTTCGGCGGTCTGGGTCACCGCCGCACACGGCATCGGGCGGTTACTGCTTGCGGCTGACGCCCGCCGGCTGGGCAAGGGATTCGCCGCACAGGGCGACGCAGTCGGCGCAGATCCAGACGTCAGGACCGGCCACCAGGCGGCGTTCCTCGGTACGCGGCTGACCGCAGAAGGAGCAGCGGGCCGGCTGCTGTTTGCCGGTGCGGCGCCTGCGGGAGCGGCGGCCGAAGGCGGTCCGCGGGACGTTGATGTAGCAGTGGAGCAAGCGCTTGATGTCCACCACGTCCACGCCGAGATCGTTGAGGACACGGCGGGCGCGTGAGCCGGGGTTGGTGGCGATGACGGCGAGCAGCTGTGGGGTATTCGCGACGACCGGGGCGCAGCTCGGGGTGCGCTCGGTGGCCAGTTGCTCGGCGACGGCGAGGGCGGACCTGGCCTCAGCGGAGAACGCGGCCTGCTGTGGCGGTGTCGTTCCGGGCGGGTGGTCGAAGAGGCGGTGGCTGGCGTCGCGGATCTTGTCGCGGGTGACGCCGAGTCGCTCCAGGGTCGCGGCGGCCACGCCGTCGGTGAGCAGACCGAGGAGCAGGTGCTCGGTGCCCACCTCGGCCAGACCGTCGCCTTCCGCCGCGGCGAGCGCCGCGGACAGGCTGTTCTCCAGGTCGCGGCCGCGGATGAGACCGAACGGCGGGGCGCTCGCGGCGGCGGTGTCCTCGACACGGTCGGCGAAGCGCTGGCGGGCGGCCTGGCGGGAGATTCCGAGGTGTTCGCCGAACCGCAGGGTGTGTGGTGGGCGGCGGCCCGTGGTCCAGGGGCCAGGGTGGGTGGACCGCGCCGGTCGGCGGCATCGCGGGCGCACGCTTCCCTGGACGGAGCCTAGGCCGATCGGGGGCCGTCCAACACCCCGTGAACCAGCTGGTGGTGACGCGCACCCGGTGCCGTCGCGCGCGATCTGGTGATCCGGGGCGAGCCGATCGAGCGTCTCGCGGCTGGCGTCCTGGTCAGAGCCCGCTGCTGTCCGGGGTGCCGTCCAGGCGCAGCCGGTGGTGCAGGATGTCGCGGGCGCAGGTCAGCAGGGGCCGGTCGTGGCTGTAGGCGTAGCCGCGCAGCAAGACCAGGGCGCGGGCGCAGCTGATGTTCTGCTGGGCGGAGAGCATGCCGGTGGCCTGGTGGACCTCGGCGAAGAGCAGGCCGGGTTCGTTGAGCAGCATGCCGCTGGCCGGCTCCGGGCGGGCGGCCTGGTCGATGATGACCTGGGCGAGGGTATCGGCCAGCGCGAAGGCGTCGGCGAGCTGGCCGGCGCTGAGCGGGCCGGACCGGGTGCGGTGGCCGGTGAGCGCGCCCAGCGCGATGATCCCGATGCGCAGCGGGAAGCTGAACACCGCGTGCACGCCGAGGTCTTGGATGGCGCCGGGAAGGCCGGGCCAGTGCCGGGCGGCGGACGCGGTCGGGGCGCTCAGGTCGGGCAGCAGGTGCAGGGTGCTTTTCTGAGCGGCGTCCGGGCTGGGGCCCTGGCCCTGGGTCAGCTGCAGGTCCTCCAGGGCGGTGGCGTACGTGCCGAAGGACTGCACCAGTTCAACGCCGGTGCCGGCGGGGACGAGCAGCAGTGCCAGCCCGTCCAGGCCCAAAGCCTGGGCGCACGCCTGAAGGGGCAGCGGGGCCAGCCCCGGCCCCGGGTGCGTGTGCAGGGCTCGCAGGTAGGAGGCCATTGCCTGACGCGGCACCGTACCCCCTGTTCCCGCGAGTGGTGGACAAGACGGCCGCCGGGGGCGGTGTCTCACCGTTCAGGATCCAGCAAGGACGCCTCGGCGGTGCCCCGCTCAATCCGCCCGAGCGAGCTCCATCCGGCGCCCAGTGGAGCCGTCCGGCGGCGATCGGTGTCACCACGGATTCGCCGGCTCGACATTCCGCGCCTTCCTGGAGTATCAGGCAAAAGGACCTGGAGGTGCAGGGCCCCGGTTCGGCGGGGCCCTGCCATGCCCACCGGCCTCCGCACCCGGCTCCCCAGCGGGTCTGGCGCGAACGGCTACGCGGTGCGGGGGCCGGTCACCGCCTCCGCGGCGAGCACGCCGCCGCTCCCAGTGCCAGAGTGGTCCAGGGGACCCTGCGCCGATCCGTGAGGGAAGTGCCGACATGCCCGAAGCCGTTTCCCTGTCCTACGAGGTCCTCGTCTCGGACGGCGTGCCCAGGAAGATCGATCTCCGGCTGCCCAACGGGGAGGCGATCGTCTCCTCACCGATCTCCTCCACCCTGATCTACGGGGAGCGGGACGCCGTCCTGGTGGACCCCCCACTGACTCTTGGACAGATCACGCAGGTCGCCGATGGTGTCGCGCGCTCCGGCAAGCGACTCGCGTTCGTGTACATCACCCACGGCCACCCCGACCACTGGTTCGGCACCGCGACACTGCTGGAGCGGTTCGGCGACGCCGACACCGCCGTGTACGCCACCGAAGGCACGATCCGGCAGATGCACGAGCAACTGAAGGGCAAGGAGCAGGGGTTCGCGAAAACCTTCCCCCAGGTCCCGGAGAACATCCCGGTCCTCGCCACCCCCGCACCGGCCGACGGCTTCCGGCTGGAGGGCCAGGTGCTGCGCGCGGTCGAGACCGGCCACACCGACACCGACGACTCCAGCGTCCTGCACGTGCCCTCGATCGGCCTCGTCGTTGCCGGAGACGTTGTCTACAACGGCGTGCACCAGATGATGCTCGAAGGCGGCAACGGCGGCCTGCAGGCATGGTTGGAGGGAATCGACCGGATCGCCGAACTCAACCCCCGCCACGTGGTCGCCGGCCACAAGAACAAGGACCTGCCCGACGACCCCGGGATCCTCGACGAAACCCGCCAGTACCTGCGGGACGCGATCCGTCTCGTCGCCGGCAAGCCCACCCCGCTGGAGTTCTTCGACCAGATGATGAAACTCCACGGTGACCGGCTCAATCCCGGCCCGCTCTGGTACAGCGGCCTGGGCCTGCTCGCCTGAGCGCACACCCCCGCGCCCCGCGGGCATGTGCCCCACACTTCTATCTTGCTCGGCCGGGCCTCATCGCCTGTCCCGCATCCCGCCCGCCCTGCGTCTTGCGGGTCAGGGCTTCCGCCTCGCCCTTCCCGATCTCGCTCCAGGGCCGCCATTGCGGCCCGGTGAACGCCGGGGCCGACGGCCTACGCCCCGAGCCCAGCAGCGCGGCGGTGTCGGTCGTCGATGACCGGTCAGCTGTCAAAAAGTGTGACAGCAACGCCGGTTTTCCGTTCCGCTCCTACCCGACGCCTGAGGCTCAGGTTCGCCGCGACGCTGTGGGCGCCGAACGCGGTGGTGAAACCGACCGCACACAGCGGCCACAGCCGGGCGCGCTCCGACCGTTGTGCGGGGCGTGGGGCGGTGGTCGGCACCGACGGGCCCTTCCGGCTCATCTCGGACATCAGGCTTGGGATAACGGTCAGCCAGCGCCGGCGAGTTTGAGGACGAGGTGCAGGTCGTGGGCGGCGGCGAAGGCGCACAGGGCGCTGGCGCCGACCACGGCGGCAGCCCCGGCCAGCGGCAGGATCGGGTAGTTCAAGGGCGGGGAGTAGCTACGCGGCTCGGCGAGCAGGGCGGCGACCCGGCGTGGCACGGGGCCGGCGCCGTGCAGTGCGGATCGGCGGCGGCCGAGCAGTCCGAGGACGGCCCCGGAAACCCGTCGGCGGGTGGGGTGGTGGGCGGTGGCCAGGGCGGCCTTGCCGACCGCGCGGGCGACCTGGCGGCGGTCGCCGCACGCACTCGCGGCGCGTTCGTCCGCCCAGCGTTCCACGGTGTAGGCGACCGCGTCGGCCACGGGCCGCAGCAGCGGGTTGCAGGTGGCGGCGAGGTGGGCGGCGGCGGCGAAGGCGTAGTGGTGGCAGGCCAGGTGGGCGCGTTCGTGCGCGAGCATGGCCTCGCGGTCGGCGTCGTCGAGAGCGTCCAGCATGCCGGTGGAGACCACGACACGGCCGGGCAGGCCGGGCAGCGCGTACGCGTCGGGGGCCCTGTCGTCCACGATCACCAGCTGGCCGTGGCCGGGCAGGCAGGCCGCTTCGAGCACGGCGGCGGCCAGCGCCCGCGTGCGGCGCCACAGCATCCGCCCGCCTGCCAGTGCTGCGGCCACGAGCAGCGCGCCCGCGACGGCGGCCTCGACCTTCGAGACCGAGTCACCGGCGCGCACCGTGGCCGGCGACCAGTCACCCACCAGCGCGGCCAGCGGCAGCCGCACCGCTCCCGCCACGACCAGCACCCCCAGGGCCGCGCAGCTCAGCACGGCCAGCGCCAGCGCGCACCCGGCAAGCAGCCACGTGGCCAGCCACGGCGCCACGCGTTCGGCCAGCGGCCGTGCGGCCAGCGCGGCCGGGACGGGGAAGAGGAGGGGCAGGTAGACCAGCAGGTGCATCACCACGTCACTCACCCCTCATCCGGCAGGTCGCCGAGCAGCTGCCGCAGCAGCTGCTCGTCCCGGGCCGGCAGGTCCTCCACGAACCGGGAGAGGACCGCGGCGCGGTCCGAGTCGGACTCCAGTACCTGGTGCATGCGCCGCGCGGTCAGCCCGTGGGCGTCGGCGACCGGCGCGTACGCATAGGCCCGTCCCTGCTTGCTGCGGGTCAGCAGCCCCTTGTCGAACATCCTCGACAGCACCGTCACCACTGTGCTGTAGGCCAGACCGTCCCCCAGCCGCTCCAGCACCTCTCCAGGGGTCTGCGCCTGGTCGGAGGTCTGCAGCAGGCTCAGGACCTCGGCTTCCAGCGTGCCGCCCGGTCTGCGCTCACCCCGGCCATGGCCCGTGTTCATGGCTTGGCTACCTTCCATTCATCGTCTACAGTCCTGTAGACCTTCTACATCATCGTAGAAGGTCTCGTGCGGAGGCCGCCACACCCTCCGGACGCGGCACGCGCGGCCCACGCCCCCTTCCCCGGAAAGGGCGCACACCGCCC
>Ga0307516_10003961_pt1 | contig 18599 bp, 23 predicted proteins | sample 19_EM_MG_FD_203310 | JGI IMG/M metagenome (GOLD analysis project Ga0307516, IMG submission 203310) | Populus trichocarpa ectomycorrhiza microbial communities from riparian zone in the Pacific Northwest, United States - 19_EM | ecosystem: Host-associated > Plants > Roots > Unclassified | place... | reverse complement strand
GAACGGGTGGGGGGTGGGGTGCGCACCCCGCACCACGATGCGCACCGCCGTGCGGGAGTTCTGCGCATCGTGCGCACCAGGCCGGGTGCGCACCGCATCGGATGCGTACCACGCGGCGGGGGAGTGCGTTGCGTCGTGCCCGACGCAACGCGCCGCGCGTCCCATGCGCACCGCGCGGCGTGTGGGTGGCGCGGCTGTGCGGGCTGGTCAAGGCCGGAAATCCGGCCGTGCAGAAGCGTTTTGCCGCCAACGATCAGTAATCGCCTCGCCGCGTGGAGTGATTCCGGCTACAGGTGTGATGGGACGTTCCGGTGACGGGGAGGGCTCGCCGATGGTTCTGTCGATCAATGTTGCGGTTCTGCTGGCGGTCATCATCGTGTTGCGGCTGGGGCGGCGTACACACGCCCGGAGCCGGAACGACGAAAAACTGACCGTCGTCATCGTGCTGGTCTTCGGCGTGCTGATCGCCCCCACCGCGTTCGGCCAGAGCGTCTTCGACGTCGTCGGCCAACTCGCGCAGGGCGTCACCCAGTCGGGCAGCCCCTGAGCTCGGTGCCTCTCCCCGCCTCGCCGCCCGCAACCGCCGCCGTGTGGCGTCGGCCACGGACAAACCGTCCGGACAAGGGGTGGTCAAGGGTCATAACGGACATCCGGGAGCGGTGACCGTCAGGTCGCGGACAAGGGGTGCCTCCTCACGGTGGCTCCGGCCCATACGCCTCGCGCGCGGGCCGGACCTGTCACCGATCCGGCCGCGTACGGCCGGAGAATCCCGAGGACGCGATGACCACCGCACCCCTCCCACCGACCTCGCCGACCGGGTCGGCCAGTGCTGCGACAGCGAGCCCCGCAACGAGCCCTGCGGCAAGCCACGCTCCCAGCCCCGCAGCTCCGAGCCGCCCTCTGGCAGTTGTCGCTGATCAGACCCCTTGTCGCCCCGTCCCGGCCGGTTGCAACTCCTCTTCTCCCAGCACTGATGTGCCTGGAGAAGCGTCCCGGGCCCGGAAGACGGCGGCGGCGAAGGCCGGTGCGGACATCCGCGGCGAAGTCCTGCTCACCCTCGCCCAACTGCGGCTGGCCACACCCCGCCAGCTCAAGGCAATGCTGCTGCCGCACCAGCAGGACACCGACCACGTCCGTCGCGCGCTGCGCAACCTGCTCGCCGAATCCCCGGCCCTGGTCGGCCGGACCCACCGCGCCCAGCAGAGCTACTGGTACTGCACCCCGGCGGGCCTCGCCGAAGCCGCCGCCTCCGGTGACCTCGCACCGAGGGCCGGCCGGACCACCGGCAAGCGCATCGCCGCCAGTAAGACGGGTCTTCGGGGGCACGGCCTCGCCCTGGTCGACACCGTCGTCGCCTTCCACCAGGCGGAGGCGGCCGACTGCGCCGACTGGCAGGTGGAAGTCGCCCACCCCACCCCGGCCGGGAACCTGGTGCCCGACGGCGTGGTGCTCCTGAACAACGGCTCCAGCGCGTTCATGGAGATCGACCGCACGATGTCCTACGCCCGCCTTCTCGCCAAGCTGGAGCGCTACGACGCCTACCGCAACGCGCCGCCGTCCGGACGCGGCAACGCCGCCCGCGCCCCGCGCAGCCACTGGCAGGAGACCTACGCCGGGCCATCCCTGGATCGGCCCTTCCCGCCGGTGCTGTTCGTCTTCGCTCCCGCCCCGCGACGCGCGGCCCCGGCCACCCGGGAAACGGTCTTCCACCAGCGCGCCCAGCACGTCCACAGCGTGAACTACCGGATCATCGTGGCGACCACAACGCTGGCACAGCTCACTCAGCACGGCCCCGGCAAGCCAGTGTGGAGCGTGGTCGGCCGTGGTGCGGGGGAGGAACGCTGTCCGCTGGGCGCGTTGCCGAAGGCGCGGTGAGCACGGCGGGCCCGGCCCGGCCTGGATGAATAGAGTCGCGGGCCGGGCCCGCCGCAGCGCGGGCGTTGTCGGTGGCGGCTGGGTCTACGGCCATGACCACGACGACCCCGACCCCGGCCCGCTCCCGCACCGGACCTACGCCGAACTGGTCGGCGGGCCGCTGGACGGCCTGCTGCTGGACGGCCACGGGTGGCGGACCGAGGAAGTCGACGAGGGCGTGGCCCTGTCCACCGAGCTGTCGCGGTGGCCCGGCGGCCGTGCTCTGTACGCCCCGGCCCCCGGCGAACCCCGCACGCCCGGCCCGGGTGTGCTGTGTCGCTTCTACTACTCCGGCGACGCACCCTGACCACCGCCCCGACCACGGTGGTGGGCACCCCGACCATGACCCCGACCACGGCAGGTCAGCGTGCTGTCGTACCGCGTCGCCCGCCCGTGTGGCAGTACATCACGACGATGCACAGGGGGAGGCCCCGGGATCTGGCAGGGGCCTGGAGCACCTTGGCGGTTCCCCGGACACCAGACAGCTACTACCCCACCCTGGCTCCCATGGACTCCTGGCTGACTGTTATCTCGGCGGCAAGCGGCTTGCTTGGCGCGGTTATCGGCATCACGAGCACCCTGTTCACCGAACGTTGGCGCGCCCGGACAACGCTGCAGCAAGAGCAACGCTTAGCCGCCGGCCGGCTCCGCGACGAACGCAAAGATGCTCTCCTCCAGTTCTTCGCGCTCATACGGGATGTGGAACGGTTGGCAGAGAAGCGGCACGAAGGACAGCACATCGACCCCGACGAAGCCTCCGATCTGACCAGCCAACTGTGGTTGCGCCAACTGGAGGTGAGGCTCGTGTGCTCGGATCCGGCGGGAGCAGCGATACACGAATTCACCGACCTGATCACGAACGCCGTTTGGGACCCTCCGCGGGCCAGAATCCACGTACATCTTGGCAAGACACGCCTTGCAGCCCTCAAAGCAGCCAGAGACGAACTGGGCATCGACCCAGAGCACGCTGGCCAACTCCACCGTTGAGACACGGGTTGCCTGCGCTGACGCCTCCGGCTCGATGCTACCGACGAGCCTGGAGAAGCCTGGCATCGACTTTCTCGACTACGCGTCCTCGACTGTTGCCGCGATCGAGCTGGGCACGGCCGCCCAGCCGTTCGTCGACGCGCTGGGCGAGCTGGTCAAGGCGCAGGCCGACGTCGCGGCGGCTTCGTGGTCCTACACCGGTGGGCGGAGATCCTGGAGCGCCACGTCCCGCCGGAGCTCCCCGACCCCGACCCGACCACACCACCGACTAGGCATCCGCAGGCCCGACCACGCTGGTGGACACCCCGACCACGCCCCCGACCACGGCAGGTCAGCCACCGGAGTCACCCAAATTTGGGTGACCAGGGTCGGCCGACCACCGGCACGGTGCCGTGCCGTGTCGGGGCGCGCGTTACGCGCTGCGCCGCGGGTTCCTTGAGGAGGCCTTCTTGGCGGGCGCCTTCTTCGCGGTCTTCTTGGCCGTGGCCTTCTTCGAGGGCCCGGCCGGCATCTCGTGGACGCTGGCGTCCTCGCCCCGGGACTTCTGAGCCTTGCGGACGGATTCCTGCAGGGCCGCCATCAGGTCGACGACCCGGCCCGGTGCGGCGGCCGGTTCGGGTGTCCTGGGCAGTTCGAGGCCGTCCCGCTTCGCCTCGATGACCTTGGCGATCGCGTCCGTGTACCGGTCGGTGAAGTCAGGGCCGTCGACGTCGTCGCGGGTCATCCGGTTGATCAGGTGCTCCGCCTCGGAGATCTCCTCGTCGGTGACCTCGGCCGCCGCCGGCGCCAGCTCGGACGGGTCGCGGATCTCGTCGGGCCAGCGCATCGCGTGCAGCACGATCGCCTCGCCGCGCACCCGCAGCAGTCCGAGGCGTTCCCGGCCGGACCAGGCGTACTTGGCGATGGCCACCTTCGACGAGCGCTCCAGCGCCAGGCGAAGGAGTTTGTACGGCTTGGCCGCGACCTGCCCGTCCGGCTGCAGGTAGTAGCCCTCGGCGAGCTGGATCGCGTCGATCGACTCCAGCGGCACGAACGCCTCGATCTCGATCGCCTTCGCGGTCGGCAGCGGCATCTGCCGCAGTTCCTCGTCGGTGACCGCGACGATCTGCGTCTTGGATACCTCGTACCCCTTGCCGATCTCCGAGGCCGGAACCTCGCGGTCCTCCACCTCGCAGACCTTCCGCACGCGCACCCGGCTCATGTCCTCCAGGTGGACCTGGTGAAAGCGGATGCTGTGGTCCTCGGTCGCGCTCACCACGTGGATCGGCACCGTGACCAGTCCAAACGAAATGGCGCCGGACCAGATGGTTCGGGGCATGGCTGACCTCCGCGTCGTGCCCCGAGCACCTCCAGCCTATGAGCCGTTCTGCCGCCCGGCACGAGGAAGACCGGCGCAACCGCCTGCCGCTACGCTCCGGCTTCCTGGCGGACGTCCAGGAAGAGCCGCAGCCGTACCCCGGGTTCGCCGGGCTCCCGTGTCGTACGGTCCGCCTCCGCGGTCGCCCACCGCCCGGCGATCAGCTCCTGGACCGCGAACGCGGTCTGGTCATCGGCGGCGGTGACGTCGACAACGGCCAGCCCGGGCTCCGCGACGTGTGTGTTCAGGATCGGCCTCATGCCGTGGACGACGGCCCGCCACCGGCGGAGGTTCCGCCCTGGCGGCGACGTCACCCCACCGGGTACACGCCACGACGGGGCGGAACCGTGTGGCTGCCGGGGGTCAGGTGCGGGTGGGAGTGGCCGGCAGGAGTGCGGCGGCCGCGCGGACCGTGGCGTGGAGGGAGTCGTGGACGCTCACCTCAGGTCGGGCCAGCCGCAGTTGCTCCAGGACGTCCAGGCGTCGCGGGTAGCCGGGGTGCGTGCCGACGGCGAGGCGGGTGCCGCGGGCGGCGTGGGCTCCGAGTTCGTACAGGGCGATCGGCTGGACGGCCTCCGCGCAGAACCAGAACAGGATCACGTCAGCGAGGCGGAGGTGCCGGTACTCCCAGGTGGTCTGTTCGCGGGTCGCGTCCGGCTGTCCGAGGGGGAAGGCGGCGCGGCGGGGGTTGAGGACGACGACGGGGGAGCCGATCGCGTCCAGCTGGAGCACGGCGCGCAGCTGCCAGTCGGGGCAGCCGGTGATGCCGCCGCCCAGGAAGACCGACGGGGCGGTGCCGTCGTACGGGGCGGGGGCCTCGATGTAGCGCAGCGGGCGGGGCGGGAGCAGCGGGAAGCCGGTGACGGCGATCGCGTCCAGCAGATCCCTCACGAGCGCCTGTGCTTCGGGGCTGCCATCCGGGTAGGCGCGCAGGACCGGGGCCAGCCGCCAGGAGCCGAGCTCCGGGTGCGGGCGCAGCATCTGCTCGATGGATGCGGCCGTCAGCACGCCGCCGGCGGCGAGGCCGTCCAGGCCGCCGTCGACGCTCGCCTGCGCGGACAGGATGCGGGCGCGGTGCTCCTCGGTGGCCTCCGGACGCCACCGGCCGTGTACGTAGTCGTCCGCCAGTTCACCGGCCAGGCCCTGCAGTTGATCCGTCACACGGGTCAGCCTACGAAGCCGCGGCGGCATCAGGACGGCCGCACGCACGATGACATGACAGGGGCAGCGTTCGTGACGGCCTGAGCGCCGTGCCGTCGGTGTGCACCGGCTAGTGCTGTGACCGCATAGGTACACCGGGTTGCTCACGCTGTGGATTCGAGAGGGCTGCCCCTCCCAGCGGGCGCGTTTCTTATTGACGTGTCATTTCGCCACGGCCACGGTAGCTATGACACCGGCAATGGTCGCCGTCGCCGCGATGGCGCTCCATATCACTGAGCTGCGGTGCCACCAGGGCTGCGGGAGTGCCCGTACGGGCTCGTTGACAGAGGTAGTCAATGTGCTGCTGCCCGAGACTTTCACTCCTGCGACAATGTTGATTGTGGTTCCGTCGCCGGCCCTGATACCAAATGTCTGCTGTGCGGCCGAATCGATCTGATCAGGGCTGGGGTTCCGCTGCCCGGGCGGCATAGCCGCTCTCACCTCCGCGACGAACTGCGTCAAGCGTGACCTGATGTGATCGAGGACTTGCCGAAGAGCCGTCAGCCGCACTCTCCAATGCAGGGACAGTACGGCGGAGCCGTTGCCCAGCTCATCCGTCACCTCCGTGAGGTACTCGGCTGAACCTGGCGGGCGGAGCTCCAGGTTCCACCCCATGGCGATCAGAGCTTCCATCTCCCTGACCCCGTATCGGATCGGTGCATGTTCTCCGACGCCGCGATCACGTACCGACTGAGGAAGCTGATACGGGCTGATGTGCCGGGTATCTTCCGTTCGTGACCGGCCAGGGCCACTGGGCTCCAGCGTTATCTCGAGCGTTGCTGCGACTTCTCGAAACCCGGGCACTTCCTCGCCGACCTCGTACCCTTCTAGCTGCTTTAGTGCCCAGGCCCGGAGTTCTTCCTGGTGGGCATAGCCAGATATGAGCAAAAACAGTCGAAGGGCGGTGGCCAAGGAAGCGTCCTCGTCCAAAACAGCACGCTCAAGCTGATCCAGACCCTCGATGTTAGGTGTCGTCACAGCAGCCAAGTGTGCGCTGTCTGCTGGTAGTAGATGAGGGTTTCACGGTACATCGCTTGAATACATACAAAACTTGTCTGTTTGGCTATAGGATTCTTGTTCATTTATTCGATGTCGGCATCTGTGTAAGTTTGGTATCCGATGGAGTGACAGGTGGCAACTGTCCCGCTGGGCGAAGAAACGCAAAGTCGAGATGTGCTCCGCCTCGGCCTACGCCTCGTGGGCGAACCCGATCGAGGCCCACTTCACTGCTGCTGCGAACGCCCTCTCGAATCTGCGGCGTGAGCAACCCGGTGTACCTATGCGGTCACAGCACTAGCCGGCCGGGGCCTCCACCTGGTGCTCGTGGTGGTGCTTGAGGGCGTCGCGGGCCGCGAGGACCTCGGCTGGGGAGACCTCGCTCCAGTACGCGTGCGTGACGATCGCCCCGGCGAGCTCGACTTCCCGCGCCCGCAGCCGGGCCACCTCCACCGCGTCCTCGGGAGCCCAGCCGGGGGAGGCGGGGCGCGAGGCGGGCCGCCAGGCGTTCTCGTGCGTCTCCCACGCGTCCAGCGGTTCGGCCGACCACGGCACCTTCTGGAAGAGCGTCCGCAGATCAGCGCGGACCTGACGGAGTTCGTCCTGAGCGTCGATCAGGTCCTGGGGAAAGTCGTACGAGGCTGCCACGGCCCAACGGTACTGCTGTTCGAGCAGAGCCCCTGGGATGCCTCGCGGCATCACCGTCTGCGGCGACTCCGAGGTCGTTCCGGCAGCGTTGCGCCGGACCGCGGACGCAGGGGCGGGGACCCGGGGGAGTGGCGGTGTCGGCTAAGTCGCCGATGATGTGCAGCTGGGTGTCGGGGTTGCAGAACGGGCACGCGGGCACTCCGTCTGTGGTGAGGAGCCGGCGGGCTTCGTCGCGGCTGACCGCACGGTGCCGTTTGCCCTTCATGGCGCACTCGCCGTCGTGGACCTGGAGCGGCTCGCCCGTCGCCCGGCTCAGTTCGGCGACCCAGTCCGGGGGCCGGGGACGGTTGCGGCGGCCGTGTTCCTCTTCGGCCTGCCGCTTCTGGACGTAGGCGATCCTGCGGTCGATGCGCTCCAGGCACATGGCGTGCCAGACCCGCAGAGTGGTCAGGCGTTCCAGGTCGGGCGGCAGGTCGTCGGGCATTTCGTGATCCAGATCCGTGGTTCGTGGTGTGCATGCGCGCGTTCGAATGCTAGTTCGATAATGTGGGGTGTGGGAGGTGGGTGTGATGACCGTAGGTACCGCGTCGCGGCCGGCAGGGTCGTGCGTGATGCATGTGCGCTGCCCGGACCGGGTGCCCGAGGACACCTACCGGGAGGTGTTGGAGCTGCTCGGGGAGCTGTCCTCGGTCGTCCAGGCGCTGCCCCCGTCCGCGGCCCTGGTGGAGCTGAAAGGGGCGCTGCGCTACCACGGCGTGCCGCCGCGGCGGCTGGGCGAGGTGCTGCGCCTGCGCTCCGTCGCCCGCCTCGGAGTCGACGTGCGGGTCGGGATCGGCCGATCGGTCACGGTCGCGGCCACCGCCTCCGCCCAGATCGACGGCCCGGGCGGTGTCCTTGTGATCGAGCCCGGCAGGGAGTCGGAGTGGCTGGCACTTCTGCCCGTCGAAGCCCTGCACGGGATCGGCCCGCGCCAGGCACAGATGCTGGAGAAGTACGGCGTCGACTGCGTCGGCCTGCTCGCCGCCCTCCCGCTGGCCACCGTGCAGCGCGTCCTGGGCGGCAGGGCCGGACGGCTGGCCGCCGGCCGGGCCCGCGGCATCGACCCCCGCCCCGTCGTCCCGCAGGGCCTGCCCGCCTCCGCCACCGTCCGCTCCACCTTCCCCCGCGACACCCTGGACGGCGCCGAAGTCCGCGCCGCCCTCCTGGAGTTGGTGGTCCGCCTCGGACTGTTGCTGCGCCGCCGCGACCAGGTCGCGCGCGGCCTGACCCTGCCCCTGCGGTTCGCGGGTGACGCCACCTGGGAGAAGACCCGGCGTCTGGTGGCGGCGTCCGCGCACGACGAGGACCTGCGCCTGCTCGCCTACCAGCTGATGGACGCCGCCGCTCTGCAGCGAGGCCGGCTGACCGGACTTGCCCTCAGGGCCGACGACCTTGTCGACGCCGGGCAGGTGGCCGAGCAGATCAGCCTGGACCCAGCGCGAGAAGCTCGCCTGATCACCGAACAGGTCAGTGACCGCATCCGCGACAAGTTCGGACCCGGCGTGATCGGCCCCGCCGCCGTACTGCGCCGCGCCTCCTGACCATCCCGCCCCGCACACACCGTTGTTGTTGTCCGACTCTCTGCCCTGGAGGCGAGACTCATGCTGCTTGATCCGCCACGTTCGTGGGTTCGCGGAAGTGGTTGACCGGGAACTCACTGACCTCCGGCCTCCAGAGAGGCGGGGACCAGCGGCTTCGTGACGGTGCGGAACAGCCTGCCACGGGGTGGGAACACTGAGTGCTGCTCAGGCGTTCTAGGATTTGCTGGGCACGTGGTGGGGCTCTCAGGTCCACAGAGCGGCGGCAGGCAACCTCGTCCGGGTCCTCTCCGGCCGGGGTTTTCCCTTTGTAGGCCCGCGACATTTCGGGCCGTTCGCCAAGGGGAGGAAGCCATGCCCGCACTCGAACACAAGACGACAACTCATCGGCTGATCCAGGCTGCCGCCTTCAGCTTTATCCAAGGTGTGGCCGCCGCCCTGGGCGGTTGCGCGGTCACTGCGGTGGTCTGGTGGATCGGACACCGGTAGCCCGCAGGGCGCGGGGTTCACGCCTCGCGGCGCAGCCGCGCCGAGCAGCCGTACGGAGCCGGCTCGGTAGGGTCTTCTGGCATGAGGCCCCCGAACACGTCCGACGGATGGGACCAGGCACTCGCCCGGGCCGGGCAGATCACGGCGTCCCTTCAGCCTCCCGCCCTGTGTACCGAGAGGCACTGGGATTTCGTCGGCATCCGGGGTGTCCTCGCCGTCGTCCTCCAGTCGCTCGCCCACCAGACCGACCGTAGCCCCCGGGACGTGCCCCTGGAGGCGCTCCTGTGGCATTGCGAGCAGGGTGGCGGACATGTGCGGGACCTGGTCGTGCCCTTGGTCGGCGGGCAGTTGGCGCACAGCATCGACGCGGACCCCGAAGCCGGGGTCCCGGCCGCCGGCGATCCTCCGGTCGCCACTTGGCTGTGGCTGACGCGTCTGTGGCCCCCGCCGGTGCCCGACGACGTCGACGGACTCCCCCCGCAGCACGCCCGCCGCCATGACGGCATGATCCGCGGCATCGCACGCGGCCATCCCGGAGCCGCTGTCGACCTTCTGACCGGGTGGGCTGCCGACGCGGTCCGGGCCTGCGTGACTGACGCGTAGTCGTCTGGCCGCTGATCCGTTCCGGGCACATCCCGGCGGGGATCAGGGTGCGTTCGAAGGCTCCGGTCCACACCACCGAGTACAGGGGAGTGGCGCAGACCCACGTGGCACCGAGAGGATGGACCCGACCAGCAGCCGGCGGAGGGGCGTTGATGGACGGGGCGCAGTACGAGGTGCGGATCGCGGGTACGGCGGTCTACCGCGACCGCCGCGGCGAGGCCTTCAACTCCCGGATGGCGCTGACGTGTTCTGAATGCGGCGCACGCACCGGGCTGACCCTGTCGGCACGCGGCGAGGACACCACGATCACCTGCCTGGCCGGGCACACGACCCGGGACTGGCGGCTGACCCCCATGGCCGTACGCGACGTCGCCGCGGCCGCCGCCGAAGCGGGCGTCGACGAGGTGCCGGCCAATGCCGAGGTCTGGGTCCGCACCGAGACCGACATCCTTCCCGAGTACGAGGACATCGCCTGACCGTGGACAGCTTCCTCGAGTTCCTGATCGCCGAAGTGCCCGTCGCGGGGGTGACGGCATGACCGGATTCCCCGGCCACCTCCCGATCCACGGTGACCGCGTCCAACTCGTCACCGACATCACCTCGGTGACCATCACGGGGAGCATCACGTCCCAGGGCGTCACGCGCGAGGGCCGCGGGTACGTCGAACTCACCCTGCCCGACGCCGACCCGCAGCAGCGGCGCGAGCTGGAGCGGGCCAAGTGGGTCCAGTACAAACTGTTCCGGAACAGCACCATGCTCTACGCGTCGCCGCACCTGACGCTCAGCGAGATCCGGAGGGCGAAGGACGGCGCCCTGGTGCTGTCCGGATCCCCCTGACCCGGCTGAGGTGAAGCCGTCACGACGGCCGGGCTCGTTGTGCCGGGTATGAAACCGCTGTTGAAGACCGCGCCTGGAGTCGAGGCACACGCCGATCAGGCCGTGGTGAGCGCGTGCCATCTCGCGGACACGGTCACGCCGGCCACCTGGAGCGCCGGTGCCTTGGAAGACGCACTCGATGCCGTCGACACTCTGATCGGGTCAGTCTCCGAGATCGGGCCCGAACTCGCCCAGGCCCTCGCCGTGGTCACGGCCGCGACCACCGACGCGCGTCGTCTGCTGGGACTGACCGGGGTCCCAGCATCCGCGACCGTTCCCGCTCAACCGGCACGCGCCGGGGACCGGCGAACACGGCGCCGCGGCTTGGGCCCTGGATACCAGGGCCTTGCCACCCGATCGGAGGAATGAACCGGGTACCCGGACCGCGTCAACGTCCCGCAGGACGAAACCCGTTGAGATGTCCGCCGCGCCGGTGCAAGAGTTGCCCATGGACAAGAAAGCCGTCCGGGTGCCGGACGACGGGGAACTCGCAGGCATCGCCGCTGCGGCCTGTGAGAGTGCCGTGAGCAAGCTCAAGGCGGCCATGCTGCTGTTCGGGGCCCGGCAGTGGGCAGAGACGTACTACAACGCCGCTCTCGGATTCGAGGAACTGGGCAAGGCGTACCTGTGCATGACCATGGTCATGATCCCCGTCCAGTACCGCAGCGAGGTGTCACCCCGAGAGTTCTCCGAGCTGTTCAACGGCCACGCGGCCAAGGCGTCCTTCGGGCACCTCGTGCTGCGCAGTCTGGTCGACCAGGACGCGCCCGCGGCGGTGACCGACATGCTGGCAGAGGCCGAAGCCGCGGCCACGCAGACCAACACCACCAAGTTCCGCGGCCTGTACGTCGGCCTGGGCGCAGACGGCACGCTGTTGCATCCGAAGGACGTCGTTGAGGCCGATGCGCGCTGGATGGTCGACCGACTGCAGACGCTGAACGACTGGATGAGTCCGATGTGCATCGAGTTGGGCCAGGACCCCGACTTCCTGGCCTTCATCCAACAGTTCCGAGAGAACATCGACGCCGACGCGCTCGGGGCCGCCTTCGACGCCGACCCGAACCTCTGGCTCCAGCAGTTGCGCGGCCTGGTTCAGGCCCCGGGGGCGATCCTGCCGTCCTGGATCGCCGATGCTCTTCCCCCTCTCCCGTAGGGCACAGCCGACGCAGGGCGAGATGGCGTGGGTCTGTTCCGGGCATGGTCCGGGGCTGTGGCGCCGCTACGCGACCACATAGGGTTTCGGTACGTCATGCAGCAGAGGGGGCAGCGGAGTTGACCGGCACCACTGAGATCACTGTGCACTTCGAGGCGACCCACGAAATGCCGAGTCTGCCCCAGTGGCACCCCGAGCACGCGATCCACGGCCACCAGTACGAACTCGGCTTCGTGTTCACCGGACCGGCCGCAGCCCGTGCCCAGGAGCGCGAAGCGGCACTCCAGCGGTGGGCCGACGGGCAGCTGCGGGGCCAGTACCTCAACGCGGTCATCGGAGAGCGGCCGACCGCCGAACTCTTCGCCGTGTGGGCCTACGAGCAGTGGGCCGACCAGATGCCGGGACTGTCTGCGGTGAGGGTTTCCGAAACCCGCGACATGTCCGCGACCTACCGCGCGGCCTGACCCCAGGCCGGCCCGCAACCTCTCGATCGGGTACTCCTGGCCCTGCCCGGTGCTGCGGGCGGGCAGGGCCAGGAGTCACATCTCGTGGGAGAGCATCAGGGTCAGGATGAGCTCGCCCGTATCGCCGGGCTCGGTGATGGCGATGAGCCGGTCGGCGCCGGTGGTCTCCCGGCCGGAGGGCAGCTCCTCAGCGGGCACGACGAAGCACACCTCGTTCGCCGGTGACTGCTCGATGGCCCTTGCGACCGCGGACAGAACGGTATGCAGCCGCCCGTCGTCGTCGCCGTCGGTGCCTGCCACGAACTCCTTGCGCGCGTCCGCGGTGATGATGAGCGGCATCTTGATGCCGGCGGCCGCGCCTGCTGCGGGCGGGATCGTGATGAAGGTGCCGTCCGCGTAGGCATCTTCCCGTGTGCGTGTGAAGACCAAGGGCCCGTAGTCCTCGTCATCGGTCATGCCGCACCGCCCCGATCTCTCAACTCCTGCGGTTCTGTCCCCTGTTGAGCTTGACGCCTTCGGCCCCGACGCGCTGTCCCTCGGTCGGGTTGAGGGCACTGGTCCCATGCTCGGCTCGACAGCGAGTGCTTCCGCTTCAGTGCCGGAATCTGTCCACAGGCTGATCGTTCTAGCGTCCTTTCCGGGCGTGGGTGTCCGCTTTTGGCGGCACCGTGACGCCCCACGCATCCCCGCGTACGAAGGGCGTTGGACGGTATGGCGCAGACGAAGTTCGACCGGCAGGTGGAGGAGACCGCAGAGTCCCTCATGTTCGGCATCGGCCGCGTCCTGGCCGGCCGGGACATGGACGGTGTGAAGCGCACCGACGCGACGTTCTGGCGGCCGGCCACTCGTGTCCTGCCGAAGGTGGAGGGCCGCGTGCCGCGTCGCTCCTACCGGCCGGGGTGGCAGCGCCTGGCCTTCCGTCTCGCGCTGGGGGCCGGGGTCACCGAGAGCGGCTACCTGCTCAGCCGTGATCCCGAAGCCACCACGCACACCGTCCAGGACCTGTGGGAGAACCGGGACGCCACCCTGGCCACCCTGGAGGCGGGCGGGATCGGTGCGGCCTCCGCCATGGCTGTCGGCGGCCTCGCGTGCGGGCTGCTGACCCGTGAGCGCCGGGAGCTGATGCGCGAGTGGGTCGGTCCGCTGCACGACGCGATCCACCGGCCGCTCGGGCTCGCGGAGCAGACCGACCCGCGCCGCTACCTGCACGTCCCGAAGAACTTCAGCGACGACGACGCGGAGATACGCATCGACCTGCCCCGTCATCTGGGCTTCTCCCGCGACGTCGTCGCCGACACCTCATCACCCAGAAGCTCGCCCTGGAGGGCGTGACATTTGACTGGCACCCCGAGGGCCGCACGCCGTACGTGCGGGTGAAGAAGACCCGCAAGCCCCCGGCGAAGGCTCTCTTCAAGGACCCCAAGACGCGGGAGCTGGTGGCCAAGGCCAAGGAGTCCGCGCCGATCATCGGGTTCGGTGCGGGCGGGCGGATCGTCTCCGTCGACCTGGACGACCAGTCCCCGCACATCCTGGTCAACGCTTCCACCGGCGGCGGCAAGTCGGTGACCCTGCGCTGCATCGCCTGCCAGATGCTCCACCACGGCTCGCGTGTGTTCGTCCTCGACACCAAGCGGATCTCCCACCCGTGGGCACGCGGCCTGCCCGGCGTCACCTACTGCGCCGACATCGCCGACATCCACGACCAGCTCATCGCGCTCGGCATGGAAGGCCGGCGCCGTACCCGGGTCGCCGACGACCTGGGCATCGACGCCGACCCCAAAGCCATCGGCCCCCGCCTGTTGATCCTCCTTGAAGAGGTCAACGCGACGATGAAGCAGCTGGCGCGCTACTGGGAGAAGGTCCGCGAGTCCGGCGACCCGAAGGTCTCCCCGGCCGTCGACGCGCTCAACGAGATCCTCTACATGGGCCGTCAGCTGCGCATGCACGTGCTCCTGGTCGCCCAGGTCCGCGACCGCCCGCGCCCTGGGAGGCCCGGAGGTCCGCGAGCAGTTCTCCACCCGCATCCTGGCCCGCTACAGCGTCAACGCCTGGAGGATGCTCGCCCCGGAGGTCCACCCGGCGCCGAAGGCCGCCAGGCACCAAGGTCGCGCCCAGGTCGTCAGCGGCGGCTCCGCCAGCGAGACGCAGATCCTGTTCTTCACCGAGGCCGAAGCCCGTCAGTGGGCCACCGCCGGGAAGCAGGCCGAAGCGGTAGACCAGAGCGGTGCGGTGCAGCTGCAGAAGCCGCCCGCCGACGTCCTCGTCGACGCCTGGCCCGCCCCCGCCTCCCGCCCGCCACCGAGCCGTCCGTGAGCCGGGACCTGCTCGCCGACGCCTGGAGCCTCACCCCTGCCCCGGCCGACGACCCGGGCGACCCCGTAGGCAGCACCACGGCGACGCCGCCGCCGGCGGTCCCGGCCCCGGCCGACGACGACCAGGAGGTGGGGCTGCGCGCGGCGTTCGAGAACCATCTGCCGGGTGTCGCCAGCCTCGACGCGCTGCGCACCGCCCGCGCCAGCGACCGCACCTTCCCCCAGCCGGTCGGCAAGCGCGGCGTCGAACTCCTCTACCGCGTCGGCGACCTCAAGAGGTGGGCGCGCAACCGGCCCCGCGCCGTCACCGGCACCACCGACCTGGACTGACCCGCCAGTCCGCCCACGCCGGTGAAACAGGGCCTGTCCGGTTTCGCCGACACGATCCACCCAGCCCTGGAGAACACCCGGTTCGCCAGTCACCGCACAGAAGAGGAACACCGCACCCATGAAGAAGACCGTGCTCCCGAAGATGCTGAGCTTCTCCGCCGCCGACCTGCGCGAGCAGATAGAGGCACTGCCCGAGGGGAGCGCCCTGATCGGCATCAGCACCGACGGGCGGGCCATCGCCGTCGGCCTGGACGCCGAAACCCCGCACGTTCTGGTCTGCACCGCCAGCGGCGGCGGCAGCACCGCGATGCTGCGCTCCCTGACCGCCCAGTTCCTGCACCAGGGCGCCCACGCGCTGGTCCTCGACCCCAAGCGGATCTCCCACCTGTGGGCGAGGGGCCTGCCCACGGTGACCCACTGCGGCAACATCGCCGGCATCCACGACGCCCTGATCGGCCTCGCCGACGAACTCAAGCGCCGCCTCGACCTGGGCGGCGACCTGGACGGCGTGCCGCGGCTGATCGTCGCGATCGACGAGGCCAACACCACGTTGCGGCAGCTCGCCCGTTACGGGAGACGCAGGCGGTCCGGATGACCGACGCCGACGTCGTCAACTGGCTCACCGACCCGACGGACAACCAGAGCTGACCCCGAGCCGGACACACCACGGGCCCCGGGGTATCGGCCATGACATCCCCGGGGCCCGGCGTATGAGTCGTGCTGTTCAACGACCGTGAGGCGCCCGCGTCGCGGTCATAGCCGACGGCTGCCCGATAGCGATGGCCGCCTCGTCATTCAGCTTGGTTGCTACCGCCGGTATCTGGCTCGCCTTCGGGAACATCGTCGTCGGCACCTGAGGGTTCCAACTGCTCTGCATCGTCCTCGGACGTATCGCTACCAGCATGGGAGTGCGGCGCCGCGGTGGCGATGTCGAGCCTCGGCATGGAGCCGGCGAGTTGCCGGGCGAGTTTGCTCCCCGGGGCGTTGAGCAGAGCCTGTAGCGCGGCCTGGTTTTCGGCGAGCTTCCTGGCAAGATTTTGCGCTGGGGTATCGAACAAGGCCTGAAGTGCTGCCTGATTATCGGCGAGTTGCCGGGCGAGTTTGCTCCCCGGGGCGTTGAGCAGAGCCTGTAGCGCGGCCTGGTCTGCGGCAGCCTTCTGAGCGAATCGTGCCGCCGGGGTGTCAACCAGGGCTTGCAGCGCCGCCCTGTCAGCAGCGAACTTTCGAGCCAGCTGGTCGGTGGCCAGGTCGAGCTTACGCATGGAAGGCGGCAGCTGCTCGGTGGCCAAGCGTTCCACTGAGGACTGCGCGGCGAGGAGATTCTGCTTCGCATCTGCGGCAACGCCAGCGACTCGCTTCTTGAGGCCCTGCAGAATCCTCATGCACGGTTCGTCATCAGTGTCCGGCGGCGAGGGCACTTCTGTTGCGAGAAGCGTCGGTGTCTCATCGCCCTCGGCTGTCGAGAAGAGGACCTTCATGTGCCACACACAGGCGATGTAGGAGGCGCTCGCTTCCTCTCCGCTGAAGGCGAGACCGTACAGCAGCCAGCTGGCCTTGGCCGTGTACCAGACGTCACCTTCGATCTCGTGTCCCTTCACGTCCGTGACGCTGAGGAGATCGACTTCGGGTGAGGCGAGCCACTCACGCCACTCCATCCCGACGCCGGCGGTTCCCAAGCCGACGAATCCGGTGGGAGAGCTGAGAACCTCTACGGCGGTCTGGGAAACCCGCTCCCGCACAGGCAGTGACCTCAGGAGCTCACCCGCCGCGGTCTCCGCCTCCGTCCCGGACACCTCTCTGGTGAACTGGGAGACGACCTGGTCGAAGTCCTGCAGGAAGATGAGCCGGTCTTCCATGCCGCGGATGTCGTCGTTCATCGGGTACGGGTAGCCGGTCCCGTCGGTGAAATCCTTGCTGTTGTTCGTGACGAAGTGGACATGCTGGCCCGGGTTCTGTTCGAGGAATTCCAGGACGGAGAACCAGATCGCCGCATCGCGACCACCCTCGGAGTGGTCCTTGACGCGCTTCGTCGGCGGCAGGGCCATCGCCTCCCGCTGGAACGCCCTGCGGATGGCTCCGCCGCTGGTCTCGATCACCTCGAAGATCTCTCCGTAGACCTCCCGCCAGTGATCCAGGAATCGCTCCAGGTCCAGCGGCTCCAGCGAGCTCTCCAGTCCCCAGGGAAGGATGTCCCGCAGCTTCTCCAGAGTGTTCAGGACCGACTGGTGCTTCACCGGGTAGAGGTGCGCCTGATGGGCGGCCATCTCCTCCAGCACCATCCACGGCACGGCGACCCTGTGGTGTTTCGACTGCCGCAGCTTCCGGATGATGTCGGCACGCGGTCCTTCAGGCGGCAGAAGGTTCACCGCGTTCGTATCAAAGATGATCAACCAGGCCTCCCCGTCTCAAAGAGGAGGCAGTATCTCAATCTTCGTCAGGTCTGGCCGCTCCCGCACACGGGCAGCGCAGCCCCCCAGACGCTAGCCCTGCTCCTCACCGACGCCGCCCCAATCGCGGCGCTCACGTCACGCTCTATCCGAACGCGGGCGGGGCGCACTTTCTCCTGCGCCATCCGTTGCGTGTTCTCCTGCGCCTTTTCCTGCGCATGCCGGATTCCGCGGCCTGCTGTTCTCACTGGTCAGTCGCTGTGGTCGGGGCTTCCGGTTGGGCTGACATCCCCTCTACGACACCCACGCCCGCCCAAGACACCAGGAGGAAGGGGAGGTGGGGCGGGAGCGCGGGTGGCGTAGGGAGGGGATCGGGGCGCCGGGTTGATGTTCCGCACTGGCTCGCGCCGCGCGGTTTGCCGGCGAGACCGGCAGTCCGTACGTGTCACGCTGCCGGTCTGAGTTTTCCTGCGCTTCAACTTGCTCAGCAAAGGAAAGTCGTCCGTGGGGCAAGTTGTGTAAACGACTGAGGGGCCGACCAACGGTCGGCCCCTCACAGGTGAGCTGATGCGCTCTCCGTCACCTCGTTCTCTTTGCCGGGAGCGAGAGGTGACGGTTCCCAGTGAGCACAAGACAGAAGAGGCAAACACGAGTTAACGCGGTGCCCGGCTTCACCGACTGTCATAGATCGCAACAATCTGTGACGGTCAGGATCCTGTGCGTGATTACTGTAGCTCCAGAAGTTAGCTTGAACAGGTGGTTCGCGAAGCCCCCCTGTTGCGAAACTGCAGGTCACGGCGACTTGACGCCAATCTGTGGTGACCTGGGTCACATGTGATCACGCGCACGTCCGTATTGTTCTGTTTGCGCCGCCTTGTTCTCGTCAAGATGGGTAACTCTTCGTGGGATCCATCACACAACATCGCGTGGCCGCCCTCTGACCTGCAGTGACAGGAACGAGTTTGCAGAGCCCCATCACGCGACCCCGGTCGTCCCACAACAATGGTCTCCACAGCCACGGCCGAAGATTCTCTGCCGGGAGCGACGGACGTCGGCTGGTTCCAGATGAGCACAAGACAGAGGAGGCCACACATGACGTCCGGGCGCGAGACGCCCGCACCTACCCGCAATCCGAGGAAGCCGAAGAAGATCCGCGTTCAGATCGGTGACGACCTGGATGTAAACATCGGTTTCTACGTATCCCCCAGGGCCATGGCCCTCCTCTGCACGGCCCTTGCGGGCTGCGGAGGCTACGGCGGATACCTGATCCAGCGCTAGGGCGGCACGGTCGCTGCAGCCCCGAGGC
>Ga0307516_10003960_pt1 | contig 18608 bp, 17 predicted proteins | sample 19_EM_MG_FD_203310 | JGI IMG/M metagenome (GOLD analysis project Ga0307516, IMG submission 203310) | Populus trichocarpa ectomycorrhiza microbial communities from riparian zone in the Pacific Northwest, United States - 19_EM | ecosystem: Host-associated > Plants > Roots > Unclassified | place... | reverse complement strand
CACCTGGGCGCGGGTCTGTGCGGGCGTCCCTGAAGCGTCGATCCCGATGACGCGATCGCCCCTGTTGTCGGCCGCAAAGCCCACGATCATGCCGGCCTGGGTCGAGCCGGTCACGACACAGACGACAATGTAGTCGAACCTGATGCCCATCTGGGCTTCCTGGGCCCGCACCTCCTCGGCGAAGCCGACGTAACCGAGCCCGCCATATTTGTGGACGGAGGCGCCGGCCGGAATGCCGTAAGGCTTTCCGCCCCTATCCTTCACCGACTGGATCGCATCCTCCCAGCTCTTGCGGATGCCGATGTCGAAACCATCATCGACGATGCGGCTTTCCGCACCCATCAGGCGTGTCATGAGAATGTTGCCGACGCGATCATAAACGGCGTCTTCATGGGGCACCCAGCTCTCCTGAATGACCACGCATTTCATGCCGATTTTCGCGGCAGTCGCGGCGACCATGCGGGTATGGTTCGACTGCACGCCGCCAATCGATACCAGCGTATCGGCGTTCGACTCGATCGCGTCGGGGACGATGTATTCGAGCTTGCGCAGCTTGTTGCCGCCCATGGCCAGGCCTGAATTGCAATCATCGCGCTTGGCGTAGATCTGGACCTTGCCGCCGATCGCGTCGGTCAGCCGCGGCAGGTGCTCGATCGGCGTGGGGCCAAAGGTGAGCGGGTAGCGCTTGAATTTGTCGAGCCGAAGCACGTCGTTCTCCGTCGCAGGTCATGGGTGACAGAGAAACCATAGCAAATCGCGCTGGAGAGGTGCTTTCTAAGAATGATCTGATTATTCTATGATAGTCCGCAGTTCGAGGAATTCGTGAGATTATTGAATTATGAAAGTCAAAAAAGTGGAAGATACTTCCATCCTCGCTATCGACCGTATCGATCGCAAAATCCTGCAGCTGCTGCAACGTGATGGCCGCATGACCAACGCCGATCTTGCTGCGGCGGTTCACGTCAGCCCCGCCACCTGCCACCGCCGCACGCAGCGGCTGCTCGACGAAGGCTACGTCCGCGGCATCAGGGCCGAGCTGGCGCCCGAAAAACTGGATCGCAGCGCGCTGGTGATCGTCGGTGTGGTGCTCGACCGCTCGACGCCGGAGAGCTTCCGCGCTTTCGAGCTCGCGATCCGGAAATTGCGGTTCGTGCTCGATTGCCATCTGGTCGCCGGCGACTTCGATTTCTTTCTGAAGATCCGGGTCCGCGACATCAGCGACTTCAACAAGCTGCATGGCGATCAGCTGATTTCACTGCCCGGCGTGCGCCAAACCCGCACCTTTTTCGTCATGAAGGAAGTCGTCGACAACGCGCCGCTGGATTTCTAGCGCGCCCTTCAAGGCCCTCGAAGCGATGGTTTCGCTGTCCGGAGAATTGAACCGAAGGCGCCGGCTCACGACTTATACAGGGTCACGTTGCCGGGCATGGCGCAGGCCCGGCCATGCGCTGTGGATTGCAGCTGCCTAGGAGATCGAGATGAGAGCGCTCTTGGCAATCGCCTCATTGCTGCTGGCGTGCAGCGTCGCGCAGGCCCAATACACCATCGAATATGAGGGCCGCACCATCCGCATCGATCCCGACCGCGGTACCGTCTCGATTCCCGGCGTTTACGATAATACCGGCAAGAAGGCCAAGCGCGCTCGCACCAACCAGGACAATTCGCAGAAGCAGGCGCCTGCGCCGCAGCAGCCGACGATCGTCGATCGCCAACCGGGCCCGAGCCAGGCCGCCACCCCGCCCGCTCAGGCGACGCAAGTGCCGGCCCCCGTGAACGCCGCGCCTGCAGCGCCGAATGCGACCGCCAACAAGGCGCCCGCGGACAGCGCAGCTCAGCCTCAGCCGCCGCTCCCCGCATCTCCCCCGGTTCAGCAGCCTGTTCCTGCTGCACCGGCCGCCGTGTCCCCTGCCTCGACGGCGGCGGCGGTACCTTCGACCTCGGCTCTGGTGCCGGCCCCCGCGGCGGATGCGCGTCCCCAAGCTCCGGCTCCCACGATGGCAACCGCGCCTCCGCCATCCCCGTTGCCAGCTCCGCGCCCTCGCGTTCCCACGGCCACCGTGGCAACGGCAGCTCCAGCTCCGCCTGCCCCCGATCCCAATTCGCCGGTCGGCATCTGGCTGACCGAGGAAAAGGAAGGCAAGGTCCGCATCGAGCCCTGCGGCGACAATCTCTGCGGCTATTCAGTCGATTTGAAATCGAACGCGAATAGCGAACAGGTGTTGATCAACATGAAGCCCGCCAAGGACCAGAAATGGAGCGGGCGGATCCACGATCCCAACACCGGCAGCAACTATGATTCGACGATCGCGCTGAAGGGCAAGGATGAGTTGCAGGTCCAGGGCTGCGCCTTCGGCGGCATGTTCTGCGGTGGCCAGACCTGGACGCGCGTGAATTAGCAACACAGCGCGGCGTAGACAGCAGGTGGAACCTTCGGTGACCTCTCGAAGAGGTCAAGGATGCCCCGCTTTGGTACATTTGCGCTGTGAAGCGGCTCAATGAGCGGGCAAGGTTGCTATTGGGTGCTGGAGCACCCATATCATCAACTGACGGCATCGGTTCGCTGAAACAGGGCATCGGCCCTGAATGCGATCGCTTTGGCCATACCTCTTTCACGATGTCGATCGACGGAACTTTGCTTCGCCGCGTGCGTTAGCGGGTAGGGACAACCCATGGCCATTGAACGTGCCTGCGTGCGAGTCGTGCACAAGCCATGGGGGAGCAGCGATCTCCGCCCCTGGAGCTGCGTCGACGGTAGTGGAGACGCGGTGGGAGAATTGTGGTTCGAGCGCGCCGACAAGGATGCTCCGACGCCAATTCTACTGCTCAAACTCTTGTTCACCAGCGAGCCGTTGTCGATTCAGGTTCACCCGGACGATACCTTCGCGCGCGCAATCGGGTTGCGCAACGGCAAGAGCGAGGCGTGGTACATCCTGTCGGCAAAATTTGGCGCACAAATCGGCGTCGGACTAAAGCATCGGGTAACGCCACAAGAGTTGCTTGCATCGATCAGGAATGGGTCGATCGTCGACCTGCTTCATTGGCGGACTGTTGCGCCAGGCGATTCGATCTTCATCCCCGCCGGGACCATCCATGCCATCGGCGCCGGCATCGTGCTTGCCGAAATTCAGCAGCACAGCGACGCCACATTCCGCCTGTTCGACTACGGCAGTCAACGCGAATTGCACGAAGACAACGGCGTCGCAGTTGCTAATGCGGGACCGCTTCGGGATCTCAGCCGTCCGACCCGCCTCACCCCCACCCGGACGGTTCTTGTCGCGAGCCGACATTTCGTTCTTGAGCAGATTGATCTGCCTGCGGGCTCGAGCTGGGCCCTGCTGGCCGAACCGGAGACGTGGATTCTCGTTCTTGAAGGCCACGCCGCGGTTGGACTGGCCGCTGCATCCATCGGGCAGACGATCTTCGTCGGCGGCGACCGTGCCAGTGTCGTGGTTGGTGCCGACGGGCTGAAGGCTCTGATCGCCTATCCGGCGAACCGGCCGGTCCAGTCCCTGCTGCAGAAGCTCAGCGAGCAGCGGACCACCTTAATTTCCCCGGCAGCTGCGGCTGTTCCTCAACTGACAGGCTCTGTCGAGGTACGAACATGACGAAACATCGACGCATCGCCTTGATCGGCAATTCGTTGCCGCGCCGCTGCGGAATAGCAACCTTCACGACGGATCTGGAACGCGCGATTGCAAAGTCACGGCCGAACATGCAGACCTACATCGTAGCGATGACGGATCACGGACAAACCTATCACTATCCCGCATCGGTCTCGCTTGAGATCAAGGATGACAGCATCGAAGAATACGTGCGCGCCGCAGCCTACCTGAACACTGGTCGCTTCGACATTGTTTGTCTGCAGCATGAATTCGGCATTTTCGGGGGAAAAGCCGGCGCCCATATCCTCGAGCTGATATCGCGCCTCACCATGCCAGTGGTGACGACGTTACATACCGTGCTGGCGCATCCGACGGCCATTCAACGCGAGGTCATGGAGCGTATCGTCGAGGCGTCGTCGAAGGTCGTGGTGATGGCCAACAAGGGCCGCGATCTCCTGCGCTCCGTCTATCTGGTGCCGGACGACAAGATCGAGGTGATCGCTCACGGCATTCCCGATGCCGCATTTGTCGGGCCTGATGAGGCGAAGGCCAGGCTCGGATTTGAGGGGAAGTCCGTCATCCTGACGTTCGGCCTGCTGTCCCCCAACAAGGGCATCGAAGTCATGATCGATGCCATGCCGGCAATTCTGGAGCGGCGCGCGGATGCGGTCTATGTCGTGCTCGGCGCAACGCATCCCAATCTGGTTCGAGACCAGGGCGAGGCCTATCGCGACAGCCTGATGGCACGCGTGCGTGAACTTGGCGTCGAAGAGCACGTGGTGTTCCTCGACCGCTTCGTCGATCAGGCGAAGCTGCTCGAATTCATCTCGATGTGCGACGTCTATGTCACGCCCTACCTGAACGAGGCGCAAATGACATCGGGAACGCTGGCGTACAGCTTCGGGCTGGGGAAGCCGGTCGTCTCGACGCCTTATTGGCACGCGCGCGAGCTGCTGGCCGACGGGTGTGGCGTTCTGGTCCCTTTCGGCGACGCGGTCGCGATCGGCCGCGAAATCGCGGAATTGCTCACCGACGAGGATCGCCGGCAGGCGATGTGTCGGCGCGCCTATGCGATGAGCCGAATGATGACATGGGAACGTACCGCCGAGCGTTACATGTCCGTGTTCGAAAACGCGCGGCAGGGTCGCCGGCTAAAGACCTTTGCGCGCGCCGACACAAGCGCCGCCGACGCGCCGGGGGCTGCGGCGCCTGACATGCAAATCGGTTATTTCCTGTCCATGTGCGACGATGTCGGCGTGTTCCAGCACGCCGTGCATTCGGTGCCGGACCGCTCGCACGGCTATTGCGTCGATGACAATGCCCGCGCGATGCTGCTCGCGTGCGCCCTCAATAATACGGGCGAACAGCCCCTATCGGACGGTTTGACGACCCGCTTCGCGGCTTTCGTGCAGCATGCATGGAATCCCGACACCCGGCAATTTCGCAACTTCATGGGCTTCAACCGAACCTGGCTTGAAGACAGAGGCTCCGAAGACAGTCACGGACGCACCCTTTGGGCGCTGGGTCAGTCCGCGCGCGGAGACGCAAGCCCGTCGCGACGCCAGTGGGCGACCGGTTTGTTCGCCGAGGCATTGTCGACCGTGGAGAGTTTTCGCTCGCCACGCGCGTGGGCGTTCACGCTTCTGGGGCTGGACGCCTATTGCGCTGTCGCTCCGGACGATCTCCACGCCAACGAAGTCCGGCATTCCCTTGCCGACAGGTTGATGTTCTGTCTGGCGGCCGTCGAGACGCCGGACTGGGTCTGGTTCGAGGAGGGGCTGGCTTACGACAACGCGCGCCTCCCTCAGGCCTTGATCATGACGGGCATGGCGACGCAAACGCCTGATTACGTTGATGCCGGATTGAGGACCCTGCGCTGGTTAATGGCACAACAGACGTCATCGGCAGGTTGTTTCCGCCCCGTAGGCACCGCTGGCTTCGGCGAATTGCGGCAACATCCCCGTACCTTTGACCAGCAGCCCGTCGAAGCAACCGCGACCATCGCCGCCTGCCTTGCGGCGTGGCAGGCGGACGACGACGCCGAGTGGAAAGCCATGGCCGCGCGCGCTTTCGCCTGGTTTCTCGGCAGCAACGATCTGGCCCTGCCGCTGGTCGATCTCCATAGCGGAAGTTGCCGCGATGGTTTGCACCCCGATCGCGCCAACGAAAATCGCGGGGGCGAGTCGGTTGTGTGCTATCTCCTAGGGCTTGCGGAGATTCGTCAGCTAGCGCGCGTCAATACCAGGTTGACAAAACCCACTGCACTGCGCGCCGTGGGCGCTTGAATTTCCCCTCCTGATCCAGCAAGCCGAGGATACCTTGTCCCAAGCTACTTTCCTGAACCGGCAGCCGCTTTATCTGCGGCCCGATCCCGCGCGAGTGATCGTGCGGGCGTTCAAGCCGGCGACCGAACCGCGCGATCTGAACCCGACCGATAAAATGCGCGCCAATCACATCGTCGACCGGGTTCTCGCCCTGGATTCGGAAGCCGTCGCCGCCCAGCTTGCTGACGTCCTGGAGAATTTCCAGGGCCGGCATCGCAACCTGTTGGCGACGTTCGAGGCCCGCGCCGATGAAATGGAGGAGGCTTTCGCGAAGCATGGTGTCTTTTCAAAGATCCAGCGCCAGCTGGTCGGCGCCTATTTCCTCAACGAGTATTCCTTCGAAGCCTCCGCCTTGTTCAATCCCAGCATCGTGCCGCACCCGGATCAATCGGGCGTGCGAGAAGGCGGCGTTCGCTTCATTCTCAGTCTCCGCGCCATCGGCGAAGGGCACGTGTCGTCAGTGACGTTTCGAACCGGCACGATCGCAGCCAACGGCAGCCTCGCCGTTGATCCGGCGGCTCGCCTCGCCTCGATTCCCCAGATTCGCCATCGCGCATCCGGGCCGGATGGCGACTGTGTCGAGTTGATTTTCAAGCCCGAAGAAGACTTGAGCGAGCGCGTTATCTTTCCCGTCACCGAGTCCCAATCCAACGGCATCGAGGATGCGCGCTTTGTCGAATTCAGCGATGGCGGTCGGAAAACCTACTACGCGACCTATACGGCCTACAGTGGACTGGCAATTCGTTCCGAATTGATCGAGACCAATGATTTCCTGTCGTTCCGGCTGACCCCCTTAAGGGGAGCGGCGGCACGGAATAAAGGCATGGCGCTATTCCCGCGCAAGATCGGCGGCAAATACGCGATGATCGCGCGGCAGGATAACGAAAACCTGTATCTGATCTATTCGGACGATCTGTACACATGGGAAGGCGGTCAGGTCGTTCTGAAACCGCAATTTCCCTGGGAGTTCGTTCAGATCGGCAATTGCGGATCGCCGGTCGAACTCGATGAGGGCTGGCTGCTGCTGACGCACGGCGTCGGCCCGGTCCGCAGATACTCGATCGGCGCGGCGCTGCTCGACAAGAACGACCCCTCCAAGGTGCTGGCGCGTTCGCGCGAGCCATTGTTGCGGCCGGCGCCATCCGAGCGCGAGGGATATGTCCCTAACGTCGTCTATACCTGCGGCGCGATGCGGCACAACGACATGCTCATTTTGCCATATGCGGTGTCGGACACCTTTTCCAATTTCGCGACCATCAAGATTTCGACACTGCTGCAGACGATGACGGGTTGATCGCCAATCCCTCGGTTGCCAGGTCAAAGGAGCCCCCATGGTCCGTCAAACGAGTTACTTCGTGCAGTCGTTCAACGCCGGCAAAGGCGGAAATCTGAAGGCTGATGCTCCGATCGCCTGCAAATCGGAAGCAGGCGCTGTCCGCGCGGCGGAACGATTGGCGCTGAGCAAGCTCGGCGTCGTTGCCTTCTCGTCCGCCGGAGATCCAGAGATGGGCGACTATGACGATGAGCCGACGGTCCTCTTCAGACAGGGTGAGCTTCCGTCGGCCTTCGACTGAGGTCTCGCAACAGCTGCGGCCACGAACTTCGAATTCTGCTCGGGTTAAGCTGATAGAATTGGTGGCCGAAATTCCGGTGCAGAATTCTTGATTTTTGCGCCGCAGTACAAGGCACTTGGCGTCTATGTCCGCGAAACGCTAAACTTGCCCCCTGAGTAACACGCTCGCAGCTTGAAGTTCGACAATGGAAACCGTGATCAGGCGTGCCACGGCAGCGGATGCAGAGGTCGTTACTAAGATCGTCTTGCTGGCGTTGCGTGAGACCAACGCTCGGGACTATCCGTCGTCAGTGATCGACCGGTTGGTTTTGACATTGCCGGATAAGGTCGCATCGAATTTGGAGACGTGGTGCGCCTTCGTCGCCATCGTTAACGGGCGAGTCGTCGGAACGGGAAGTCTGAACGGCCAAACCGTAAGCTCTGTCTATGTCCACCCTGACCATCAAGGCCGCGGTATCGCCACAAAGCTCATGGACGCGGTCGAAGACGCTGCGAATGCCCAGTCTCAAGCGACGTTGAGTGTGCAATCATCGATTACGGCAAAACCATTCTACGCAAAGCGCGGCTTCAAGATTGTTAGGGAGGGATTCTTCGGTGAAGAGCCGACCATTGTGATGTCGAAAGATATTCCGCGGCCATCCGAGTAGCACGGTCATTTGCGCGCTTCTGTGAAGGGTTTCGTATAACGGTTCATCGCGACGATTCAGCTTGCCCCGGGGCTGTCGACCGAAACCCTTCACATTCGCGACCGGGACGAGCCGACAGCAGGTCGAGCCATGCGCGCCGCGGCGCCCCAAAGCCGAAGTTTCCAGAGCACTGGCGGCTCCGCGAGGCCCCAGACGCCCAGCAGCATTTCGAATCCTTCAGATGAGCTGACGCGTGCACCCAGGCTGTTGCAGCCTCAGCCCAGGGCTGCGGAATAGTCCTCGTCCGTCACATATTCCATCCAGGTCACATGGTTTCCATCCAGCGATTCCTGCATCGCGACATGGGTCATGGCATTGGTCGGAGACGCACCGTGCCAATGCTTCTCGCCCGGTGGAATCCAGACCACATCTCCGGGGCGGATTTCGCGGATCGGGCCGCCCTTGGCCTGAACCCGCCCGACGCCTGCGACGACATAGAGTGTCTGGCCGAGCGGGTGCGTGTGCCAGGCCGTGCGCGCGCCGGGCTCGAAGGTGACGCGAGAGGAGTTGATCCGTGCCGGCGCCTGCGGGGTGATGATCGGATCCTGCCAAACGGTGCCGGTGAAACTCTCTTTCGGTGCGCGACGCGTCGGACGTGAGCCGGCGAGAAGTATGTCCATGGGTGACCTCCTGCGATTTTCGGATTCTTGATTCTATTTCTTGCTCGCGGCGTAGCGCGCCTTGGTTTCGGCGTTCATCGGATAGAGGCCCGGCAGCACCGCGCCGTTCTTCACCTCATCGACGATCCAGGCTTCCATCCGCTCCTGCTCGGGACCTTCAGCCAGCACGTGATCGAGCATCGCCTGCGGAATCAGCACAGCGCCGTCCTGGTCGGCGACAACGACATCGTTCGGAAACACGGCGACGCCACCGCAGCCGATCGCCTCGCCCCAGCCGACGAAAGTCAGGCCCGCCACCGACGGCGGCGCTGCATAGCCGTCACACCAGACCGGAAGTCCGGTTCCGAGCACCCCTTCGAGGTCACGGACCACGCCATCGGTGATCAGCGCGGCCACACCCCGCTTGACCATGCGGGCGCAGAGGATATCGCCGAAGATGCCGGCATCGGTGATGCCCATGGCATCGACCACCGCAATACAGCCTTCGGGCATGGCCTCGATCGCGGTTCGCGTGGAAATCGGCGACGACCAGGATTCCGGCGTTGCCAGATCCTCGCGTGCGGGAACGAAGCGCAGCGTGAAGGCAGGACCGACCAGCCGCTTCTGTCCCGGCCGCAGCGGACGCGCGCCTCGCATCCACACGTTCCGCAACCCCTTCTTGAGCAGAACAGTGGTGATGGTGGCGGTGGTCACTTGCGACAGGGTCGCGATGGCTTCGGGGGTCAGGGACATCGAAAATCCGGCTCCGGTTGCGGCTGAGATGGCGGCCGCATCTTGCGGGGCACGAGTTGCGCGTCAAGAGCCATGAGGGCAGTAGCGATCATCATATCTTATCGGAGATGCGTCGATTAATTTATTGAAGTTGTTGGTAGATTTGCAAAAAGAGGATTCCAACCCAAGACAAAACGCGCTAGCGTCATGCGCGATGAGCAATGAGACCATGGCCACGATCTCAACCCCTCCCCGCCTTCTGCCGAGTGGCGACAGCGCCATCACGGTGGAATTCAGCCGCCACATCGACGATGCCGCCAACCGGCGCGTGCTGGCGCTCGATCGGGCGCTTGCGGACAGCCCCATTGTTGGCGTGACCGAGACCGTGCCGACTTATCGATCCCTGCTGGTGCATTATGATCCCGTCCAGATCGGTTTCGAGGCGCTCGGGGAAAAGCTGCTCACGCTGGCGGAACGGCCGGTTCCTGCGGCTGCAAAGGCGCGGCACTGGCGCCTCCCGGTCGCCTATGGTGGGGCAAATGGCATCGACCTCGAGGACGTCGCGAAGGCGTTGAGCACGACGCCTGATGACATCGTGGCCCGGCACGTTGCAGGCCACTACCGGGTCGCCATGATCGGCTTTACGCCGGGCTGGTCCTATCTCAGCGGGCTGGAGCCATTCCTGCACATGCCGCGACGGCAGAACCCGCGCCTGTTGACGCCTGCCGGCACGATCTCGATCGGTGGCGTGCAGACGGGCGTGCAATGCCTCGCCGGCCCGAGTGGCTGGCATCTCCTGGGGCGGACTCCGGTGCGGACCTATCAGCTGCACCGAGAACCGATCTTTCTCCTGGAACCCGGCGATGGCGTCACCTTCTTTCCGATCGACGCCAAGACCTTTGCCGAGCAGGATGGCGCGGCCGAAGCGGGCGAGATTGTTGCGGAATTGACCACCTCATGACCAGGCTCGTGATCGCAAGCATTGGCCCCGTCAGTTCGGTGCAGGATGGCGGGCGTCACGGCGCCCAGCGCTATGGCCTGACCCAGAGTGGCGCGATGGACCGGCTGGCGCTTGCGGCGGCGAATTGCCTCGTTGGCAACGCGCTGTTCGCCGCCTGCGTTGAGCTCGGCCCATTCGGCGCGACCTTCACTGCGCGTGAGGGCGCGGTCCGCGTCGCACTCACGGGCGCGCCGCGCAGTGCCGATATCGGTAGTCGCAGCGTCGCCTTCGAAACTTCGATGACCATCGCGGACGGCGAAACTCTCACGCTCGGTTTTGCGCGTGGCGCCGCCTTCAGCTATCTGGCGATCGAAGGCGGCATCGCCGGCGAACCGATGTTCGGCAGCCTTGCTGTGAACGCACGCGCCGGCCTTGGCAGTCCTTACCCGCGTCCGCTGCAGGCCGGCGACGAGTTTCAAGTGAAGGCCGCGAGCGGCACGGCCGAACGGCGGATCGAGCTTCCCGCGCCTGCTGCCGGTCCGATCCGCCTCGTCATGGGGCCGCAGGACGACGAGTTCGCGGACGAGGCCAAGGCGCTGTTCCTCGACAGCGAATGGAAGATCTCGGCGACCAGCGATCGGATGGGCTACCGGTTGGAAGGCCCCGTGATCCGCCATCTGCACGGCCACAACATCGTCTCCGACGGGACCGTGGCCGGCAGCATCCAGGTGCCCGGCAACGGCGCACCCATCGTGCTGATGCCGGACCGCGGCACCAGCGGCGGCTATCCCAAGATTGCGACCGTGATTTCGGTCGACCTCGGCCGCTTCGCGCAGATTCCGGCTGGCACGGGCTTCCGCTTCAAGGCGATCGGCATGGCCGAGGCGCAGGCCGAGGTGCGGAAATTCGCAGATCTCTTGCGCGGTCTGCCTGGCTGTCTCCGCGCCATCGAGAGCTCGGATCTCAACATCGAGGCGTTGCACCATGTTAACGTGGCCGGCAGCGCCGTGAGTGCCCACGATGCCTCGACCTGGCACGTCGTGGCGCGGGACTAACGCGAAAAGTGTGACTTTGGAGGCGAAGGCGACATGACAACGATCGATCTCAACTGCGATCTCGGCGAAGGTTTCGGCGCCTGGGAGATGGGGAATGACGCCGCCATGATCGAGCTTGCGAGTTCGGTCAACGTCGCCTGCGGCTTTCATGCCGGCGATGCCGACATCATGCGCAGGACGGTGGAGCTTGCGAAGGCCCGCGGCGTCAATGTCGGCGCCCATCCCGGCTATCGCGACCTGCACGGCTTCGGCCGCAGGCCGATCCCCGGCCTGAAGTCATCCGAGATCGAGAACCTCGTGGCCTACCAGATCGGGGCGCTGCAGGCGATCGCGACCGCGGCAGGCACCAAAGTCACCCATGTCAAGGCGCATGGCGCGCTGTCCAACGTCGCCTGCGAGGACGACATGACCGCGAAAGCGATTGCCAGCGCCATCAAGGCGGTCGACCCCAATCTGATTTTCGTGGTGCTCGCCAATTCGAAGCTGGTCCAAGCCGGCGAAGCCGCCAACCTGCCGATGGTGCACGAGGTGTTCGCCGACCGCGCCTATGAGGATGACGGCTCGCTGATGTCGCGCCGCAAGCCGGGCGCCGTGCTCCATGACCCAAAGCTCATCGCCGACCGCGTGGTGCGGATGGTGCAGGACGGCGCGGTTGTCTCGGTCACGGGCAAGGTCATCAAGATGCGCACCGATACCGTTTGCATCCATGGCGACACCCATGGCGCGGTCGAGATCGCGCGCGGGGTGCGGGAGGCGTTGAAGGATGCGGGGATTGCGGTCGCGCCGTTCAAGGTGAAATTGTAGGACGGGTCAAGCGAAGCGAGCCCACCAGCGGTCGGTGGGTCTCAAACCCTGTGATGCCCGGTCAGGCCGAGCATCGCGACCGCGGTGACGATGAGCCGTCGGCGCAACGACGCGCGCAGCATGCGCTTGCCGGGCGTGACCGTTCCCATGTGCGGCGACCCGATGTCGCGCCGGGCGGCCTCCGCAGTCGCATGGTCATTGCCGATGAGACCTGAACTCGAAGGTCAGCCCGGTCTCGACCGCGGTAGGATGTCCCATCACGTCGAACGGCTTGAATTGCCATTGGGGCAGCGCCTGCTCGATGGCTTGCCGTTGCGCCGGAGTGGCGCTTATCACATGCACATGCTCCACCTTGCCGTCGGCGCCGATGATGATCCGCACCGGCACCGTGAGGCCGTTGAGATCGGTCAGGACTGGATCGACCCGGTGGACCGTGGCCTGCGCCGTCACATAGTCCTTGATGCATACCGGGGTCGTTGGCGCGGCGCCGGAGACGCCGCCCGGTTGCGTTTCTGGTGGCCGCAGCGATATTGCGCGGAGAAAGTCGGCGGTGCGGTCGACCGTCGTCCGATCCCTTGCGGTGATGTTGAAACTGACCACGTGGCAGCGCAATTCGGTCGCCAGCCAGGCGCGATAGAGCCCGCCGGCATTATAGTCGAGGCGCAGGAAGGTCTGCCCGCCGATCATGATGCTGGCTGGCCGTTGGTCGATCGACAAGTCGGGAATGCCGGCCAAGGCATCGCGGAAATCCGCGGCCACGTCCGCCGCATTGGCGAACGGCTTGGCAGTGAAGAACAGATCCTCGGCAACGATCAGCATCGTAGCGCCGAACGCGTTGGTGCCATCAATCGAAGCCAGGACATAGAGGCCGCGACTCGATGGCGGCGGACCGGCAAGGCCCTCGGTCCACCCCGGCGGCAGCGGCAAAGTGAGACCGAAATACGCATTGGCATAGGCATTTTCGACCACCGATCCGAACTCCGGATCCGCATCATGCCGACTGATGGCCGTATTTTCCGGCGGCTGATGTGATCCCGATTGCAGCCGCGTCGGCGCATCAGAGTCGGACATCGCCAGCGTCGCCGGCAGCGCTGCCCAGGCGCCAGCCAGCAAGAACGCAACTGTAAGTTGTATTGTCGTTTTCGTCACGCGCACCTCCCTGAGCGCTGCAACATGACATTGGCAGCCGCTCCACTGCTCAATGCGGAAGATTGCTGTGCAGCAATAGATTGCTATGCAGCAATCGATTGCTGTGCAGCAATCGCAACGCGATCTTCGCCAGAATGGTGCGATCGGCGTCGCCAAGATGCAACATCCGTCGGTTGACCATTTGGTTGTCTTAATATTGACAACATCCTTAGATTGTTTTCTATGTTTGATTGCATTCAAGCAAAATAGCAACTTCTACCCAATCGACGAAGTGGCGATCGGTTGCGGCCGGGCTCTTCGCGGGGGCGCCGGTCGGCTGTGTGTGCGCGGAGGAGTGCGTCTGGTCAGAAAACAATTGGGGAGGCTTGGAAAATGACACATCTTCGTTTTGGTGGGCGAACCGCGATCGGTACGATTATCATCACTCTGCTTGCCGCACCGGCCGCGTTCGGCCAGGCGGCAGGCCAGCCAGCGGGCCAGCCGGGGGGCGTCACAGACCCCGGCGTTCGCGGCGGCGCCCCGGGCGCCGGCGGACCGTTGCCGGGCTTGACGCAACTGCAGCAGGACTTCTTCACGGCGGCGCGGGGCGTCTTTCAGGAAGTCGACTCGGTGTCAGGCACGGTGGCCGGTGCGCCCGGCTCAGGTCTCGGCCCGCGTTTCAATGCCGACAGCTGCGCCGCATGCCATCAGCAGCCGAATATCGGTGGCACCAGTCCGGCGGACAATCCTCTGTTTGCGATTGCCGCCAAAGGCGGCGCCTCCAGTAGCGCCAACGTGGTGCCGTCCTTCATTACCCCGAACGGCCCCATTCGCGAGGCGCGCTTCATCAAGAACCCCGACGGCACGCCGGATGGTGGCGTCCACGACCTGTTTGTGATCTCAACCCGCGTCGACGCCAAGGGTTGCAACATCGCGCAGCCGAATTTCGCCGCGGCGGTCGCGGCGGGCAACATCAGCTTCCGCATCCCGACGCCGGTGTTCGGTGCCGGACTGGTGGAGACCATTCCCGACGGCAATCTCAAGACCGCTTCGGCCTACATCTCCAGTCCGCAGGCTTCCCTGGGCATTGCCTCGGGCGCGTTCAACACCAGCGGCAATGACGGCACGATCACGCGGTTCGGCTGGAAGGCCCAGAACAAGTCGCTGCTGATCTTCTCGGGCGAGGCCTACAATGTCGAGCAGGGGGTCACCAACGAGGCATTTCCCAACGAGCGGGATGATACGCTGGGTTGCCGCTTCAATCCGACGCCGGAGGACGCGACACATCTCACCGATCCCGAGCCGTCCAACAGTCCGGCCTCTGACTTCTCCTCCGACCTCGTCAATTTCGCCGCCTTTATGCGGCTCTCGGCCGCGCCCACCCCGGCGCCGGCTACGGCTACGTCGACCCAGGGCAAGAACCAGTTCGTCAATGTCGGTTGCGGCAACTGCCACATCCCGCAGCACACCATGGGGCAATCGGTCTTCACCGGCGCAAATCTGGTGACGATCTCGCCCTTCAGCGACTTCGCCCTTCACAACATGGGATTCGGCCTGCAGGATCAGATCAACCAGGGCGCGGCCAACGGCCAGCAGTTCCGCACGGCACCGCTCTGGGGACTCGGACAGCGCCTGTTCTTCCTCCATGACGGCCGCACCACGAACCTGCTCACGGCGATCGAGGCGCATGCGAGCACCGGCTCGGAAGCCAACCAGGTTATCCGCAATTTCAACCTGCTGGCGGCGAGGGACCGGCAGGCGATCCTCGTCTTCCTGCGTTCGCTCTGACGCTCATCGCTCCGTCGGTGCGGCTGGCGGCTTTGCCGACGGTCGCACCGATGGGGGACGGCCGCAGCGACGGGGAGTGCGGCCGTATCGGCAAGCCGCGACGCCACGATTTACGGGAGTCCGCGGCGACAATCGCGGTCCCAGACGCTGGCCACCACGAACGCAGCGGTTGTAACAGGTGGTGCGGGACCGGAGGCTGCCGGCAGGCCGCGCCATGGCGGTCGCCAATGGCCCAGGCCGTGTGAAAACTCAAAAGTTCGAAGCGCGACGAGAATGATATTCTTGATTTCGATTTCAAAATTGAATGCGCTTGCGATGTGGGCACATGAAAAGGTCTTGAACGAGTAACCTGTTCTATCGCGATTGATCGCCTTCGCGTTTTCACACGGCCTGGGCCCGAAGCGGTCGTTTTGTCCTGAACAAACCCGTGTGAGCAGGTCGATATCGCATCCGACCAAAGCCCAATTGTGTCGGTGATAGATCGAGGCGGATATTGCTATGAATTCCGCCAGAGAACCGTTGCCCGGCAGGAGAAAGAAAGGGTGTTCGGATGATGCCAGATAACGTCGCCCTGTTCGCCACCATCATCCTGCTGCTTCCGATGATTTATTTCCTGCTGGCGGCGCCCGCCTTTCTGCTGGTGAAGCTGGATATCCCGCCTGTCGCCCTGCTGTTGCGCGCCATGTTCAGTGGCTATTTCCTGACCTTGGCGATTGCCGGTGCCATCGGGACGATAGCAGTTGCCGCGGATGGTCGCCTGGTTCTAGCCATTGGCATTGGCTTGATCGCGGCTTTCGCGGCCTCGTCGCGCCGCTGGTTCTTGCAGCAGATGGATGCCCGGCTGAGTGACAGAGATGCTGGCGATGCCGATGCCGTGCGGCGGCTGCGACGGTTGCATTGGGGCGGCATGCTGAGCAATGCGATCCAGCTTGCCGCTATCGTGGCCTGCATTCCTTATATCGCTGTCGCGCCGACTTAATCAGGAATGCTTCCTCCGCGGGAGATGCTCATTGGCCGTGCCACCGCCGCAACCAGCCAACGGTTGCCACTCCAGGGCTGGCAACGGCTCTATCCGACCGTTCAGAAAACACGTCCAAATCGTCAGGTCGATGACGTGCGGATCTCCGTCGATCCGGGTCTAAATCCAAGCATTGCCTCGGCATAGATTTCGTGAAATGCGCGACACATGGCCGTTTCAACAAACCCCAGTCTTGTCATTTTCCTGCTCATTCTCTGCTGCTCCCGGTCGCCGACTGGTTGGTGGTCACGCAGAACGCCAATGATGTTCTTCGCGATCGTTTCGGCCTCCTCCTCGGTCAGATTCAGCTTGCTGATCTCCCTTGAGCCTTCTCTGAACCTCTTGGGAAGCGGTATGGTCCGACACCATCGATATTTCGCGCCGGCCTCCAGCAGCTCTTCGTAGAACGGCGTTGACCTTGTCGCGATGATGGGGACGCCGGACACGAGGGCTTCAAGTATCGTCAAAGGCTGTACCTCGCTCAGCGACGGAGCGATCAAAACGTCGAGATACCGCACGGGCCTCGGCGCTAGTCTTGGCGTGCTATCTGGCCACAATGCGATCTTGGCGGGACTCCGGGCTTTCAATTCGCAAGCAATCTGCCTGTACGTTGTGCCGACACTTTCCGTGACCGCCCGCCAGTCGGGATATTGGATGAAGAGTCCGAAATCCTCGTCGTCCATCTTTGAACAGATGCTCTTGATGATCTGCAGCCCCTTCGCCTCAGTCATTGGACCCACAATCCCGGCGAGAAGTTGGGTTCGGGAGATCCCGTTCCGGACCCTGAAAACCGCTCGCTCCTCAGGGGACGCGGGACAGAATAACTTTCCGGGAACTCCGCTGGGGACCACATGGACCGGTATGTGCGGAAACAGCGCTTTGACTTTTTCCCTCAGGAATTGTGCCGGCACAACGATCGCGCTCGCAAATGAGAGCGATCGAACAGCATTACATCTCTTTGCACCCTCGAGGTATTCCAACTGGTGGTGCAGGTGGACAACGATGGGAACCGAGTTGAACATCGCCTGCAAGGCGTCCGCATCCCAGGCCTCATGCGGATTGATCGACACGACCAGTTCTGGACGTGTCGATGGTAGCGAATATCTGCCCTGGGGCTTTAGCAACAGCGAGAGGTCGCATTGCGCAACCATGCTGGAGACCAGAAAGTCCTGGCCGGCAATCAAATACTGCCTTGGCAACAACAGAAGCTTCATATATGTGGCTCGCCTTTGAGCTCATGGTCAGTAGTATGAATCAGATTTCTGAATCAGGTTTCGGCTAATAAACTCCCGCCATCCTGTTCTTGACTCCTAGTCGAGTTTAGCCGTGAGTAAATCCCCCGTTCGGGTGAGGTATTTGTCTGCGGGTCGTCAGGATGGCCATGACTGCAGCCGCCGGGGTGCATGCAGTATTCGCCGACCGCGCCCATACGGGGGACGGTTCGCTGGTATCAGGCCGCAGCCCCCGCATCGGCATCAGATCCGCGGTATTTTTGCCTTATCGACTACTGTCGACCATTGACGATTTCGGTTTCCACCAAGGCATTCATCTCTCGCGGCGTGCTGCCGCGGACGTCACCTCCGACGGCCCTTTCCAGTCGACTCCTGGTCGCCGCATTCAGAGTGCGATATGTCCGGGGTCGGGGTCCAGCCGGACACCAGCTGAAATTCGAGGCCCTTTCGGATCGGTCAAGACGAGCGTCTTTGTGCAATCCTCCGATACCACGATGCTGATCTTTTCGATCCCGGGCCTGATCGAATATTCCTCGACGATCTTCGATCTGGTTCAGGGCGAGTCATCGCCACGGGCACGCCAGCCGGTGTCGGGTTCACGGGTAAACCACCGTTTTCCCGAAGCCTGGCGACGTGGTCGAAGTTGAGATCGAGAACATCGGCGTGCTCCACAACCCCGTTGTGGATGAATGAGTAGGTATCGGTAACCCCATCCTGCGATGTGCGCAGGAGATCTCCTCAAATGGCAGCCAGCGAGGATCGCTGGCTGCGGCTAAAACGGGTGCACGGACATCGAACCGAGCACGATCCCGGCAATCAGCGCGAATGCGCCATAGAAGGCGGCCAGCTGAATGGCAGCCATATTGCGGCGCAGGAAAGACCCCTCCTGCGGATGCAGACGGACCTCACCGGAGCTGTCGCGCATGGTCGATCTCCAAGACTGTTGTCGACCACAACAAATATCGCCGGCCCTTGGTTGCAAGGTGCCGAGGTAAAAAATGATGTCAGTTCTTCCGGAAGGCCTTTCCGCAGTGAATTATTCTCGACAGACGTCCGCTGTGAGAAACCTGTTCGGGACAATTTGAGGTAAGCGGAACCCGCTTTTCAGTAAACGTCCTGCTGGAACC
>Ga0307516_10003959_pt1 | contig 18609 bp, 29 predicted proteins | sample 19_EM_MG_FD_203310 | JGI IMG/M metagenome (GOLD analysis project Ga0307516, IMG submission 203310) | Populus trichocarpa ectomycorrhiza microbial communities from riparian zone in the Pacific Northwest, United States - 19_EM | ecosystem: Host-associated > Plants > Roots > Unclassified | place... | reverse complement strand
TCCAAACATGCGGTCTGCAAAATTTTGTGTCTCTCCGATCTATGGTTGTTGAGTATCGTCGTTTTTTCTCATTTCTAATAGTGTCCGACTAATGGGTAGTAGCCGGGTAACCCCTACAGTACGTTAAACCGGGCTACTCGAAGGTGTGGGCTGCCGTGTGATCTCGCTCCTTGATGTGATCAGTAAGCTGGTCGAACGTACCGCAGCCCACCTGACTGCCGACCACCTGGAACGCAAGCGTGGCCTACACGACGGGAAGTATGGATGTCGCAAGCGGAGGTCCTGCATCGGTGCAGTGGCAGTCCTGATAAACTGCACGCAGCGGGCATGGACGGCGAAGAGGGTGGCAGGTGTGCTGTTTATGGACGTTAAGTCAGCATTCAATAATGTCAGCAAGGCGCATCTAGGCAGACGTATGGAGGCACTGGGAAGCGAGCCGGATCTCATCAGGTGGACCGGCAGCTTCATGTCAGACCGCCAGGTGAAACTGGTACTCGACGGCAAGACTGGCGAGGCAAGCCCAGTTGACACTGGCATACTTCAGGGGTCACCAGCAGCGCCGATCCTCTTTGTCACATACCTGTCGGGGATATTTGACGAGGTGGAAGCTGAGGTGCCTGGCATTCGGGGACTATCCTTTGTGGACGACATTGGATGGTGGGTAGAGGGGGCCGACGACGAGGCGGTGGCGGCCAAACTGTCTGAGGCGGCAGCGGCATCCATTGACTGGGCAGCAAGGAACGGAGTAGCTTTCGACCACGGAAAGGCTGAGGCGGCAATCTTTCGCAGGAAGAAGACAACTCCAGCAGCAATGGTGAAGGTTGGCACCAACGCCGTCCCATTCAACAAGGAGGCGACTTTTTTTTTTTTTTTTGTTTATTCATTACTCGCATGCGACCTATGGAGATCATGGCGAGAATATGTACAGTCCGCTTCCTGTCCGCAGTCCGCGCAGTGGCGGCTCGTTGCAAGCACCCCTTTTGCCCTCCGCCCAGGCCTGTCCCAATAAAGAGTAGACGCGCCCAAGGAAATAACAAAGGGAAGAAACAAAGGAAAAGCACACCCCGTCCCCCTACTCCTCACCTGCCGCCGCCATGAAGTCGGGCGTGGGTAGGAACAGCGGTAGTTCCCCCCCCCCGCGTCCTGCTCCTCGGCCCCCGCCCCCTGCTCCTCCAGCCACTCCCGCTCCTCCAGCTCCGACACCGTGCTCACCGCGTTCTCCTCCTCCACCCCCGGCACCCGCCTGCCCACGTCTGTGGTCGAGAGAAAGTCCCGCACCGCCTGGCTGCACCTCCCGTCCGCCAGCAGGTCTCGCACCTTCCACCAGTCCTTCCCTTTCCCAGTCTCCTTCTTCACCTCCGCCCACAGGATCTTCTGCTGCGGCTTCCACTCGAGGCACTCCCTGAGGAGGTGGTCCCGGGTCTGCGTTCGGTACCGGCACCACCAGCATTGCGGGGTGGGTCGGTTCTTTGTCCAGTTGAGGTACTGCCCCGTTAGGCAGTGCCCCGTCTTCAGCTGGTAGAACCGCGTGGCGATCCTCTTGGAGCTGTTGGCCACCGCGCCATCGGGCCTTTGGCTGTTCGGCATGCGGTACTTCTTCTTGGAGGTTCGGCCCCCAGCCCACTGGCGCGCCTCCGCCCACTTCTTCTCTGAGATCTCCCGCTTGAGGTTGGCGACGGACCGTGGCAGGGGCGCCCCCCGCACCTCCGTTCGTACTGGGAATATGGCTGGACTCCCAGCTCACGCTCAAGCACCACTATGCCATCCGGCTGAAGAACGGAAAGAAGGCAATGGCAAGGCTTTGCCGGTTCACAGGGCAGATGGGGTTGTCACCGGTCAACTGCAGGTCATGATGGCATGCATCCAGTCAGTCGCCATGTTCGGATCGGAGCTTTTTTTTTTGTTTACTCATTGCTCGCATGCGGCCTGCCTGGATCATGGCGGGATTATGTACAAATCGTTTCCTGTCCGCTGTCCGCGCGGGGGTTTTTTTTTTGTTTAATCATACTCGCATTCGACCTAGTTATATAGATCATGGCGGCGTACATTTTGCCCAGTTTTTCCTGTCCGCAGTCCGCGCAGTGGCGGCTCGTTGCAAGCTCCCCTTTTGCCCTCCGCCCAGGCCTGTCCCAAGAGAAAGAAGACGCGCCCTAGGAAATTAACGAAGGAAAGAACGAAGGAAATGTGCGACCCGTCCCCCTAGTCCTCGCCTGCCGATGCCATGAAATAGGGTGTGGGGAGGAACAGTGGGAGTCCCTCTCCGGCGCCCATCTCGTCCTCGGCACCCAGCGCCTCCGCCTTTTCCTCCCTCTCCTCTTGCCGCTCCTGATGCCCCCGGAGCTCCCACTCAGACACCTCACTTCCGGCGTCGCCTTTTTCTTCCAGCGGCGGCACCAGCCTTCCCACGTCCTCGGAGGAGAGGAAGTCCAGCACTGCCCGCCCGCATCTCCTATCGGCCAGCAGGTCCCGGACCGTCCACCTGCTTTTCCACCTCTTGGTCTCCTTCAGCACCTCCGCCCACAGAACCTTCTGCTGCATTTTCCATTCCGGACACACCTTGAACAAGTGGTCTCTCGTTTGCGAGGGGCACTTGCACCACCAGCACTGGGCATTGGGCCGAACTTTGGCCCAGTGCAGGTACTGTCCAGTGCGGGCGTGTCCTGTCTTCAGCTAGTAGTACCTCGAGGCAAGTCTCTTGGTGCTGCCGGCCACGGCGCCATCGGGCTTTTGTCTCTCTGGCATGCGGTACTTCGTCTTGGAGGTGCGGCCTCCTGCCCATCGCCTAGCCTCCACCCACTTCTTCTCCGAGATTTCCCGCTTGAGGTTGGCCAGGGATCGCGGGAGCAGCCCGTGGGAGCCTGGTTGCCCTGCCGCTTCCTTGGCCCACTCGTCTGCCTTCTCGCTGCCCGCGATTCCTTTGTGCGCAGGACACCACCGGATCTCTATGGTGATACCTGCTCTAGCCCGCCGCAGAGCCGCGATGTGCGCTGTCCGCGCGGTGGCGGCACGTTGCAAGCTCCCGGTTGCCCTCCGCCCAGGACTGTCCCAAGAAAATGTAGATACGCCCCAAGGAAAGTTAAAAAGGAAAGAGCAAAAGCAAGAACGAAAGGAAACCGTGCCCCGTCCCCTATATAATCCTCGCCTGCCGATGCCATGAACGAGGGTGTGGGAAGGAACAGCGGCTGTTCCTCCAAGGCGCCCATCTCGTCCGCGGCGCCCAGCGTCTCCGCCTCCCTCTCTTCCTCCCGCTCTCGGCGTTCCCGGAGCTCCCATTCCGACGCCCCGCTCCCTTCGCTTTCCTCAGCCAGCACTCTCCTTCCCACATCTGTGGCGTTGAGGAAGTCTAGTACTGCCTGGCTGCATCTCTCATCGGCGAGAAGGTCCTGGATCTTCCACCAGCTCTTCCACCTCCCAGTCTCCTTCTGCACCTCCGCCCGCAGTATCTCCTGCTGGGCCTTCCACTCAGGGCACTCCTTGAAGAGGTGCTCACGGGTCTGGTTCTGGTACCGGCACCGCCAGCACTGCGGTTTGGCCCGGTTCTTCGTCCAATGGAGATACTGCCCGGACAGGCAGTGCCCCGTCTTGAGTTGGTAGAACCGCGAGGGTTCGGGCCGGAGCTGTGGTGGAAGGGAGACCACATCCGGGGCACCATCAGCCAGGCGAATGAGCTACAGCTGCTGGTCAACCAGGAGGCGCGGGCGGCGACAGGCTACTTTCGGACCACCAATCTGGGGGTGCAATCAATGGAATCGGGGATCCGGCCGGCAATGGCACAGCTGGAGATTCGACAGTGGAGATTCGACAGTGGAGATTCGGACTGCGCCCCCTCAGCCTACCACAGGGAGATCAGGCCAGAGTGGTTGTCGGCGCACCTACTGCGATCGGGCGGAGGCTTACGAATGCACTCGCAGACGCGGGAAGGACAGAGAGCACAGTTCTGCTAGAGGAACCTGAAACCCTAGATGCGGAGCTCCTGCAGGAAGAGGAGGCCGAAGCCAAGGCAGAGGCAGAGAAGAAAAGACTGGGACTCGTCATGTTCACGGACGGGTCCTGGCTGGACAAACGGAGCCACTAGATATGCGGTGGTTTTTTTTTTTGTTTAATCATACTCGCATTCAGCCTATCTAGACTATGGCGGCAAATATGCGGTGGTATGGAAGAACGGCCAATCCTGGAAGGGCATCAAAACCCATACGGGCTTCAACCAGGAAGCCTACGGTGCAGAGTGTACCGCCCTCGCAAGGGTGCTGGAGTCGGCATCGAGGAGACAGACCCTGCCTGAGCGAGTCACAGTCTTCACGGACGCCCAAGCTGCCATCAGACGAATGGCCTCGGAGGAGCCTGGCCCTGGCCAACAGTACGCGCTTCAGGCGAGAAGGCACATCGCAGCTCTGCGGAAGGCCAGGCCGGATATCATCATTGAGATCCGTTGGTGCCCAGCTCACAGGGGAATAGTTGGCAACGAGAAGGCCGACGAGTGGGCGAGGATCGCGGCGGAGGGGCCTGGCGCCCGCGGGGTGGGGCGGCTGGGCTGCTCAGGCCGGGCGGAGGTACGCCCAATGCCTCTCCTACGATCTCTCGCGAACCTCAAGCGGGAGATCTCAGAGAAGAAGTGGGTAGAAGCTCGGCGGTGGGCGGGGGGGCCGGGCCTCTAGGAAGAAATACAAGATGCCGGAAAGCCATAAGCCGGATGCTACGTTTGCTGGGAGCACCAAGAGGCTCGCTTCTAGATTCTACCAGCTGAAGTCAGGGCATTGCCACTCCGGGCAGCGCCTGCACTGGGCAAAGATCTGCCAGACCGCCCAGTGCTAGTGGTGCAAGTGCCCTCACAAACGAGAGACCGATTCTTCAAGGTGTGTCCGGAATGGAAGATGCAGCAGAAGATTCTGTGGGCGGAGGTGCAGAGGAGACCGGGAGGTGGGAGAGGTGGTGGACGGTCTGGGATCTGCTGGCCGATGGGAGATCTTTTTTTTATTCATTACTCGCATGCGACCTATCAGATCATGGCGAGATTGGCCGATGGGAGATGTGAATGGGCAGTGCTGGACTTCCTCACCTCCACGGATGTGGGGAGGCTAGTGCCCCCTGAGGAAGAAACCGACGCGGTGAGCGAGTTGTTAGAGGCGGAGATCCGGGAGTGGGAGGAGGAGCAGGGGGCAGAGACTGAGGAGCCGGGCGCCGGGGGGGGGGGGCTACCATTGTTCCTTTCCACACCGGACTTCATAGCGTCCGCAGGAGAGGAGTAGAGGGGCGGGGCGCTTCTCCTTGGTCGTTACCACGCTCGTTTGCTTTTTTCTTTCTTCTATCTCTTCTCGTTCGTTTCGTTTCCACTGTAATTTCCTTGGTGCGAGTCACATTTTCTCGGGGGCAGGCCTGGGCGGAGGGCAAAGGGGAGCTTGCAACGTGCCGCCATCGCGCGGACAGCGGACAGGAAACGGACTATACATAACCTCACCATGATCTACCTAGATAGGTCGCATGCGAGTAATGAATAAACAAAAAAAAAGCACGCAGAGCAAGTGCGCCGACCTACACCAAACAGCTCACGACGAAAGTCCTCACCCGTCCTCGAGACGACTTGACCACATTGCAATATCATATGATGGCACGGCGGGGAAAGTAAAGGTAGTTACACGATTGAAAGAAGAACACGCAGCACGAATATGGAGGCGACAGGGACCTCTATTGGGATCGCCAGAGAACCTATTGCCAGCCATCTCTCCCAAACAGAAAAGACAAAGAAACCAGTCCTGCCACCAAAAGCTCATCCTCGCCCGCCCACCGCCGAGCTGGCCTGCGGTTCGAGCTTCCTGTGGCGCTGTATGTACGACGCTACGATCAGGCCAATGAGGAAGGCAGGGTCGCAGCGGTGCCACAGATGCAGGCATTGATGGCATTCCTCCTTGCTTTCGCCTAACGTGTGGTCGCGAAATACAACTGCGGCCGAGACGCGCTGCGGTTGCAAGCTGGCGGTGGTGCAGCAGGCGGAGACGGCAGCGGTGAAGTCGTAGATTGTGGCAAGGAAGTCGCGGATGATGGCAGAGAAGTCGTAGACGGCATTCGCGTGAGGACGGCTGGTGGGAAAGGCCGAGCAGGGCCAGCCTCTATGTCGACCAGTGCGTAGTCCCCTAGGCTCCACATTACCTTCTCTCGCGAACTAAAATGTGAGGTTAGCGTTGGTTGGGGAGAGGTGCCGTAACGTGAGCGGCTGTGCTTCCGCGGGGATTTATCGTGGTGGCAGGACGAATGAAGTCCAAAGTTGGTAGTTCAATACCAGTGACGAAAAGAGGTATTGAATAGTGGTTGGGCAACACCACCACCAAAACCAGTACAGCAGTTAATGCGACGCCGAAGACACAATTTTTGCCCACCCTTTGGTGACTAGTTTGGATTCTCTCCCACCAACATCGCGTTATATTCTCATCTGGTGCGCCAACCCGGATAGTGACTGGTTCCTTTATCGTCGGGACCTTTTTCGTTGAGTCCCATCTTTGGCTACAGCAGCGGAGGCTGGCTGAAGCGGTAAACAGAAGGCAGCGCTGGGGGTAGCGATATCAAGAGTGAGCCTGTGATCAACACGGTATTTACAGACGAGTACAACGGGCCCTGAGAAATCTTAAAATCGAGGATGAAGAGACGGATCGGTTGCCGCCCACCACTAATTCACCGGGTATCACGATGTTTACGGCTGAATATTCTAAGGTATGGGTATCCCGGTTTCCCCTCACTAGAGATTCTCTAACGTATATGACTGCTAACTGAAGTAAAAAAGAGACACTAGAAATCCTCCCCGCAACGATTCTTCAAACACAAACTGAAATCCATTCTATGCTCTACAAAAAAAAACACACCATGGGACTACCTTCCAGATTGACACCAAAAATTTCTTCCTATCCCGACACCATCCTCATGTCAAGGATCCTCTCTCCGCCGTCTGTATCTTGTTTTGCCTGAGGAACGCCTCGATTAGTCAGCCGCAGAATATGGACGGCGGGGCAGTGGTCGGTCACACCTGATGCTTTTGCAAAGCGAGCAGAGACGCGTGGTGGCTGTCCTTAAGCTTCTGGTTTTCCTTCTCGAGTCTCTCTACTCTATTCTGCGCCTCCTTCCGCTCCATCTTCTCCTCCAGCAACAGTTTCTCCAACGTTTCGTAGCAGCTCAGGGGTACAAAATCCCGATAGAACTGGTATTGCGCCTCCGAGGGCGGCACGAGTGCCGGCATGCCGTCGCTGCCGACGGTCGGTGCCTGAGGGAGACCCCTCTGCCTTGCCGTCGTGGCAGGCGCCTCGATGCTCACACTTGATCGGCCTACCGGCATGTCACTAGCCAGGTTGAAGGGGTCGATGATCGAGAAATCGCGGGGGGCTGGCTGGATTGCTGAGGGCGTCGGAGCGGGGCCTTGAGCGATCGGTCGTCCGTCGTCGTGGTCACCCTGCATCCCATTGCTGCCATCGACCGTCCTCTGTTCTCCGTTCAAGTCGGCAGTTCGACAGCCGGCACGCATCACATCTGTGGAGAAGAGAGCTTCGCGAGCGGGGCCAGTGGCATTCGATCGTGTCGAGGCGACGGGAAACACCCTTCGACTCGAATGCATATCGTTACGTGTAGCCGTGGATCCTTCGTTGTCACACAGCGCGGCGATATGTATCTCCTCAATGGCTCTTTGAAGCTCGTAGGCTCGGGAAACGTTTGGTGGACATGCTGATTCGGTGTCAGGGTTGCAGAAGCTGAGGAGATTGGAGAAGTGCTTCCGCAGGAATTTGAAGTCTCGGTGCTTTCTTCCCGAGCACGCCTCATCGCATCGCCGGTTGTACGCAGTCTCAACCTAAACCGGTACAAGCGCGTCAACGAGTGTACTAGAGGAGGAGGAGGGTAGCCATACCGTCCGCCAGATGTCACCCATTTGGTGGCCGCTCGCAACTGCTTCACTGACGGAATTCAGCATCCGAAGCTCGTCCGTCTCGGTAAATTTCTGTGCTCCTTTTGGCTTTCCTCCTCGCTTCTTCTTTGCTATTGGACGACCATCTTCGGGCTGAAGCTGATGGAGACCGTTGTGGCCGGGGCCATCCGATGTAGAAGCATCTTCGAGTGTTGGCTGATTTTGCTTTGGGAGAGAAGCTGTCAGCTTGGTTGATCTCGACGGAGGGTTCGCACGGCGGAGAGCTAACAGCGACCGTACCATAGATTCTTCCTGACTTTTGCGCTTGTTGCCGTTGGACCGAGTTACTGTAGTGACTGCCATGCCGAGCTGCCCAGATGGTAAGGAGTTATTGCAGGAAGTGGGATTTGATTGAGGTTGGAAGGCGCTTTGCTGTGCTTCGCGTCCGTTTGTCAATTTCGCGACTGGTGGAAATATTTTGTTGCGTTATCTAGCTGCTTTAGGCGGGCGGCTCGAAAAAGGAGCGGCCGAAAAGGAAACGAAAGAAAAAAGGGAGCCAGAGAGCTTCGTGCCCCTCGGCTTCTAAGATGTATGTACCAACTATTAGTATAGATGGCTAAAAGTCCTGGGGGAACGCCCAACAAAATTTAGCTTTGCTATATGTACTTAGGTATCTATCGCGCTTTTTTTTCCGACGCGACTACATATGTATGTCTATGTAGCCTTACTCATGCATATGGGTTTTGGCTTGGCCGATGTTGAGATAAAGTTGGCTTGGCAGGAAGCAGCGTTGTTCCTCTATGTAGATACTTTTTGGCAATCGGCTTACATGTGCAAGGACTCGGGTGAAGACGCGTCAAAGGCAATTCACAGCTGGGATACAGTTGCTCATAATATATATGAGGCGGGCGTGTGGTGACTCACCATAAGTCGGCTACGTGGTACTGAGTGCACGTGTAAGTTTGTGATTTACGCGCGTTATATTTTATTTTTCTAGGGAGTACCAGGTGGTGGTTTAGGCACGTGGATGACGTGTAGCGAGAGACGTCCATTGCCTTCGAGCCCGGATCTTGGCTTTGAATGGCAGTAACCCCCCGTGGCGAATGCTTCTACGAAACGTCTGCTAGATGGTTCTCCGTGATTTGGCAGTGGACAAGATATGACTCTGCTGAGGCGGGAGGCGAGTGGTCACACGATCACCTGTGATGCCGTAGAACCGTTAGATAGCTGTCATACGCTGGCCCTAGACTTCCAGTCATCGAAGCTTGGTGGCCTGCAGGGTGTCCTAGCATCATAGCACAAGGCCGGAGGTGTTGCCTTGTAGATCTGACACTTCGGCTGTGAAATGGCACTTTGAGCTCTGCCCTTGCCACACAGACAACTCGGGACCGACCCATCCACCTATGAACGGGGCCCAGAACCGAAACTCACAGGCCAATCCTCTTATTTATCGGCTGGACAGCAACGAATGCTGTCCGCAGGCAGCAAATCCTGCTGTGCTTGAGCACGCTTGTCGAGCGGACACCGCCCACCTGATTGCTGACCACCTGGAGCGAAGAAAAGGTAGAGGCTTCCACGGTGGCCAATACGGGTGCAGGGAGAGGAGGTTCTGCATGGGTGCGGTGGTGGTCCTAATGAACCGCACCCAGCAAGCATGGGGGGAGAAGAAGGTGGCGGGTGCCTGTTGATGGATGTCAGGTCGGCATTCAACAATGTGAGCAGGGTGCACTTGGAAAGGCATATGGAGGCGCTTGAGGTTGAGTCAGGTCTTGTTAAGTGGAATAGCAGCTTCATATCGGACCGCCAGGTAAAACTAGTCCTCGATGGAGAAGAGGGTAAGCGAACCCAGGGGACGCCGGCATTCCAAGGATCCCCAGCGGCACCAGCCCTTTTCATCACGTACCTGTCAGGTATATTTGACGAAGTGGAGAGGGCAGTCCTAGGATTTAGAGCTAACCTTGTGGACGACATCGGATGGTGGGCAGACGGCAAGGGTAATGAAGCAGTAGCGGCCAAAGCTGTCCAAAGCAGCAGCATCCATTGACTGGACAGCAAGCAACGGAGTGGCCTTTGACCATGGGGGAACAGAGACTGCAATCTTTCGCAGGAAGAAGACACCCCCCACTGCAGCAGTGAAGGTTGGTGCCAACACTATTCCATTTAACAAGGAAGCACAATTTGGCTCGGAGGCTGGCAAGACTCCCAGCCTGCGCTCAAGGACCACCAAGGTATTCGGCTGAAGAAGGGGAAGAATGCGGTTCCGCGGACTCGCAGGGCAGATGGGCCTCTCGCTAGCCAACTGCAGGGAGGTGGTGACGGCCTGCATCCAGTCAATCGCCATGTTCCGATCGGAGCTGTGGTGGAAAGGCGACCAGGTCCGGGGCTCCATCGGTCAGGCAAATAAGTTGCGGTTTCTGGTCAATCAAGAGGCGCGCGCGACCACAGGCTTCTTCCGAACAACCAACATGGGAGCCTTACCAATAGAACCGCGGCTTAGAGCAGCAAAAGCCCAGCTGGAAAACAGACAGCTGCGGTTTGTATCGGTTAGTCAGGCTACCAGTGGGCAACCAGGTACCAGGGTCTCAATAGTCTAGCCGGTCCGCGGGCTGCCCGCGGGCATTTGGGGCTGTCTAGTGACTCTGGTCCGGGCCGAGCTTTCTGATGACAGTCCGGCCAGACGGGCCCAGTGGGCGGACTGCGTTGACCCAGGTCGGCCGGCGGGCGCCCGCGGGCAGCGCTAGTACTAGTGTGAACAAGATTTCATCAAGCGAATCTGCAGATAACCGCAATTCAATCGACCACACAGCAACCCAACCCCCCGAGAATCGTAAGTCAACTGTCCGCACAGTAGCCAGCCGGCGGGCTTGCCATCCACAACAAGCAGTCAACTACGTATCCACGACGCCAGACAGCGATACCATCTAAGATCTGTACGCATCACCCGAGCTCCCTGTGACTACATTACACTTTCCCAGATGATTCTACCTTCCACAAGCTGCCCCCCCCCACCCCCCTTCCCCCGAGCTAGAGAATTGTTTTGGGTGAAAGCAGCCCGTCGACTGATATTACACTAGTGATGGAACCCCCGTTTGTGGATTTGGCGGCTCCTTCTTCGGGCCACAGTAGGGCGAGCTTTGTGTGGCATCCGATTAATGAGGAACAGGTGATACACGGGAGATGGAGGAATGAAATGGCGATGTAAAAGATGTAACTCTTTCGTAACTGTTGCTGATGTGTAGAAGCTGGCTAACTGCGACCTAGTTCCCAATATCCGTACAGAAATATACTTCGGAGTCGGCTCAATCAAAACTGCAAACAGACATCTCCTTTTCTCGCACCACGTTAACCAGGATAGGGATCTGCGATTGCTCACCTCCGCTTGCTCACAACCCTGAACCCGCTCACACCTAAGAAATGCCTACCAGATTTCGCTTATAGCTCTATCATCTCTACACCAATCAAAAGAATTTTAGATAATTGTCTTCCCCTTCTCTTGCCAATGCCCTCCCGTGTGTGTACATTTTCTGGCTGTTGTTGTGGTGGTGACTGAAAACTCGAATAATGGCCGAGCTGTACCCCAAAACCCGGAAACCCCACCACCCAAGATACTCGTTTACTCGGCCCGCTGGCCGAACCAGTCCAGCCCAGTCCACCTTCAAAAAAGCCCGTCGGCCCGCGGACTAGCTTCGGGGAGTTTTAAGTGGCTCGCCTCGAGGTTCTACCAGCCGAAGACAGGTCACTGCCTTACTGGGCAGTACCTACATTGGACGAAGAATCGACCCACTGCTCAGTGCTGATGGTGTTGGTACCGAACGCAGACACGGGATCACCTCTTCAAGGTGCGCCCTTTTTTTTGTTTAATCATAACTCGCATGCGACCCATCTAGATCATGGCGAAATTATGCACAGTCCGTTTCCTGCCCGCTGTCCGCGCAGTGGCGGCACGTTGCAAGCTCCCCTCTGCCATCCGCCCAGGCCTGTCCCAGAAGATGTGACGCGCACCAAGGAAACCACAAAGGAAAGGGCAAAGGAAGGAGACTAACGAAAGAGACTAACGAAAGAGACTAACCCTCTCCTGCGGGCGCCATGAAGTCAGGCGTGGGTGAGAACAGTGGTGGTTCCCCCCCGGCGCCCGGCCCCCGGGCTCCTGCACCCTGCTCCTCCATCCACTCCCGCAGCCCCGCCTCGGACACTCCGCTCACTGCGACTACCTCGGCCGGCACCCGCCTTCCCACACCCGTAGAGGAGAGGAAGTCTAGTGCTGCCCGACTGCACCTCTCATCCGCCAGGAGGTCCCGGATCTTCCACCTATCCCTCCACCTCCCGGTCTCCGCCCACAGGATCTTCTGCTGGGCGTTCCACTCGGGGCACACCTTGAAGAGGTTCTCCCGGGTCCAGGTCAGGCACTGGCACTACCAGTATTGCGGGGTGGGCCGGCTCTTCGTCCAATTGACAAGGTGCGCCCAGAGTGGGAGGCCTAGCAGAAGATCCTGTGGGCAGATGTGCGGGAGGAAAGGGGAGGGGGAAGAGCCGGTTCAAGATCCGGGGCTTCCTTGCCGACGGGAGGTGCAGCCAGTGGCACTTGGCTTCCTCTCCACCACGGATGTGGGAAGGCTGGTCACGGCTGAGCGAGGTGTCCGAGTGGGAGCTCTGGGAGCTCCGGGAGCGAGAAGAGGAGCTGGGCGCCGTGGCGAAGCTAGGTGCTGGGGGAGGGGGGCACTGCCGCGGTTTCTGCCCACCTTCCTTCATGGCGTCCGCAGACGAAGAGTAGGTGGGGAGGCTCGCTTTCCTGTGCTCTCCTTTGCTATTACCTTAGTGCGTGATACATCCTATTGGGACAGGTCTGGGTGGAGGGCAAAGGGGAGCTTGCAACGTGCCGCCATCGTGCGCACAACAGACGTGAACCGGTCAAAAATGTACGCCGCCATATTCTACGTAGGCTGAATGCGAATACGATTAAACAAAAAACTGCTTGTGGGCAAGTGCGAAGAAACTTTACAGAAAGCGGTAATCGCCTGAAACTGACATCTCAGTGCATACACGCAACATTCGTTCCCTGAGTCTTGCCTACGAGGCCATCCACATCTACGTGTTGACGCCACGATACCCTCCTTTTTGTTTATTCAGTAATTGCATGCAACCTATCTAGATCGTAGCAATATACACTTTTTTGATTCCTGTCCACTGTTTTTTATTTATTCATAAATCGCATGCGACTTATTTACCTAAATAATGGCGATGCACACTCTTCCCACTTCCTGTCCACTGCCCCTGAGTCCCGTCGTGGCTCACCTGTGTTGAAAAATATCGATTGGCGGTAAAGATCAATATCAGAGTATATTGAACGAGTGTGTAGAATAGAAAGAGAAGTACAAGAAGAGCAGCAAATATCCCACTTTTACGCTTCCACGCTCTTGCGTCTTGCGTAATCGTGTCCTCAACAAACTCTAAGGCACAAGCGCCAAATCCAAATAGAACACCGCGAGAAGCATTTCCAACAGCCTGCCCTCCGCCCAGGCCCGCCCCAAAAATGTAGAGCGCACCAAGGAACCAGCATAGGGGAGACAAAGGAAAGACAAAAGAAAGCCGCCTCTCTTCTCCTCTTCTGCGGAGGCCATGAAGGAGGGGCTGGGAAGAACTGCAATCATTCCTCAACCTCAGTTCCCGTCTCCTCGGCCTCCAGCCTCATCTCCTCTCCCCTTTCTTGCCGCTCCCGGAACACCACTCCGACACCTCGCTCTGGGCGTCTTCCTCAGCCGGGCTTGGCACTCACCTCCCCACATCCGTCGTGGAGACGAGGTCCAGAAACTCCTGGCTGCACCTCTCGTCCACGGATAGGTCACAGATCTTGAATCGATCTTTCCCCTCCCGAGTCCCTTCGCACCTCCGGCCACAGGATCTTCTACTGGTGCTTGCACAGGGTGCGGTTCTTGAAGAGATGCTCCCCGTCCGGGCCTTGTACCGCCACCACCAACAATGGGCGGGACTCATGGCGCTGGCCAGTGAGACAGTGACCCGTCTTCAATTGGTAGAACCTCGAAGCGAGCGAGGGACCTGGGAGAAAGACGCCTTCTCTTATACTGGTCACCATAACTACCCGAGGAACTCCACTCCATGGGCGTCTGGTTCCGCCGCCAGCTTCGCCCACTCGTCCGCCTTCTCATTCGCAGACCCCCTCTGTGTGCAGGGCACTGCCGGAGCTTACGCGCCACCACCGGCTCGCTCTGGCGGTGTTCCTGATTACTGTCCTTACGGTTAGCATCCTACTCGCTACGCCGCCGGTTGATATCTAATGAGGCATTCCATTTTGCGACACCTCTTCTAAACTCGCTACGCGATACTTTAAATAGCGCCCAAATTAAAGTATCCATTCTATCATGCCGTTGGATTGACCCGGTATGGTGTATTTCTCCATCCGCCATGAGGGATATAAAGAACGCCTACTGTTCCCACTCCGTCGTAATCTCTATGTATCTCAACACCCAAAAAGAATTGATACAACCGGCTCAACGACCAGAAACACGACCGAGAAAACTTACCAGAAAAACCCCGAACCATCATGACTAACCAACCCATAGAACTCCCCGGCAGCATGCCCGATCCAGCCTCGCGCCTTCGCTACCCGCGAGCAAAGCCAGAACCAAACACGGGCAGCAATATTAAACAGATCCTGCGGGACTTGCTTTTGTGGGCGCCGGAGGGCGACGCGGTACTGCTGTGGCAAGTGGAGGCGTGGGTGGAGCAGCTGCCGCCCTACGCAGCTGCTGTGGAGAACCGGGATGAGCTCGAGCGGCTGCAGCGGGAGATTGAGCGGCTTTGCGAGGAGAACGCGCGGTTGCTCCGGATGCACGAGACCTTGCTCACTGCCCGCGCCACGGACCAGCTGATCGTCCCCGTCCTTGAGGAGCAGTTGCACACCACCTCGCAGCAGCGTGACTTCTTCCAGGTGAGATTCGCGGAGATGGCGCTGCGCGTCAGAGATTCGAGGGAGGATAACCGGCGGGAGAGCGCCACTTGCGATCGCATGATGGAGACACTGGGGGATCTGCCGAGGCAGTTGAGGGAGGGATGGCGATGATCGCGGTGGGGACAGGTTTGGCGGTGACCTTGCTTGGGACGACGGAGATTACCCGAGGTTTGACCCACCTTATGGGTATCCGTAAGCTTTTTCAATGGAAGCCGCAGTATTCATATGGCCAAAGTAGAAAAATGAATACAAAGAAAAAGAAAAATCGACCATGATGCGACTCGAACGCACAATCTTTGGTGAATTTCGGTAACCGAAAACCAACGCCTTAGCCATTAGGCCACACGGCCAGGTGATCGTACTGCAATTTATCTCTTTATGAACACATCACCAATTAGCTTATTGTTCGATCTCTCCACGTATTTTGACGTCCGGTTACTTTCGTACTCTGTAACCAAGTACTTAAGTATATTCGCATTAGTCCAGAACTAAATTTGTTCCACGAACATTCTAATGCAAATCTTTCGATTCACTTCCAGAGTTTACGATCCTCAAAATTCCGGCTTAGTCAGTTTGGGGGGGGGGTGAGTTCCGTAATCAGTTGCGCATGAACACTTCAACAAAACCAGATCCCGATGACAGAGGACCGACGCAAGATGTTCCACAAACAAAAGAGCAGCATGAAATGACTGTGCTTGGTCATTGAGAGTCCTCGTGGCTTAGTGTTCGCGTCTATCCTGTCTTGAATCCCCGCATCCTAGTTACATACTTCCGGGACCAACCGCTGGAGATACGTGCAAGTATTACTGTAGCTTGTTGGCGTAGGGAGGTATTCGAATATTCTGAGACTAGCTCGATCGTTCGTCGAGGTTTGACGTAATCTCGAGAATCTGTTCATCAAAGTTGTGTTCCATGCGTGGATGAAGCATTACTGTCTTGACATTCCACACTTTGACTAGAAGTGCGTTTTAAACGTTCACGATGATGCAAACCTAACCTTTCGATGCTTTGAGGAAGAGTAGGTATCAAGCAGCTAGCTTTCTTTCAGTTTTAACAAGCCAAACCTTCATTTAATTAACCTGTTCCACGTGAAGCAGAAACTTCACCGCGCCTTCAAGTCAACCCAACTCAGACTCCAGTTGCACCATCGACGCCTCGAACCCCTCCACAGTCACATCAGCTGACAAACATCTCACGATGGGACCTGAAGGCACCTTCAAATCCAGTCACCCGCTCGCGACACGGGCGACTAAAGCGGCGAGCTACCGTGCAAAATACACACCGCCACGGGTTCCTGTGATCCTCGAGCATGCGCGCAGCACACACCACCCACGCCTCGAGATCGCAAACACAGAGTTTGTGTGTCCGTCCAGCCTACGGCTGTCTGAGTTCATGCTGAATGTACGACGAAAGGCGATGCTGCCCGCGAACATCGCCGTGTTCCTAATGGTGAAAGGAGTGTTGGCGACACCGGCGAACACTATGGGAGAGTTGTATGAGCAGGGTAGAGACGAGGATGGCTGGATGTATGTCGTGTGGACGGAGGAGAGCACATTTGGTTGCGTTTAGGGCTGCGAAAGGCGGGCGGTATGGGCGGACGCGAGAAAGGATAGCGGTTGTGATGGCTTTCTGAGCAAGCAAATTTTCATCGATTTCTAGTGAAACTGTAAGAGTGCTATCTGTCCATAGAGTCCAGGAAGGCGACCATCCACAACATCCTACCTTGACTACCCAGATATTCTCGAACTCTCGTCACGAAAGCGGAAACCCGCCGGTATTATAGAAGCGAAACAACGCCGTCCTACCAATATTCGAGACAAGCTGAGTTTCTGACTTATGGGAAAACAAGCTATATAGAGGCTTCAAACCAAGGAGAAGGTCATAACACCAGAGTTCATGATTCATCCAACTACCTACCTATGCCATTCTGCGGCAGAGAGACTTCTACCCCAACTTATCGGGGTGTCCGGATAGGCGCCTCACTCTTTGCTGCGGCATGTTCTTCCCTGATCCCTGTTAATGCCAGGGACACTCAACCGAACGCAAGTATCCGCGCATCCGCGAGGTGGCTTGTTTTTTTTTTTTTTTTTTTTTGTTTATTCATTACTCGTGTGCGACCTAGGTAGATCATGACGAGAGGCAAGAGCCCGTATGTACAGTCCGGTTCCCCGCTGCAGTCCGCGTATAGCGGCACGGTGCAAGCTTCCCTTTGCCCTCCGCCCAGGCCTGTCCCTCGAACGTGTGAAGCGCGTCAAGGAAATTACAAAGGAAATGACAAAAGGGAAGGAGGACAAAGGGAAACCATAACCGCGCCCGCCCGCTACTCCTCTCCAGCCGATGCCATGAACGGGGGGGTGGGGAGGAACAGCCGGTGTTCACCCCTGGTGTCCCCCACGTCCTCGGCACCTAGCGCTTCCGTCTCCGTCTCCGCTTCCTCTTCCCGCTCCCTTCTCTCCCGGAGCTCCCATTCCGACGCCTCGCTCGTCGCGTCCTCTTCCACAGCCGGCGCTATCTTCCCTACGTCCGTCGAGGCAAGGAAGTCCAGGAGCGACTGGCTGCACCCGCTCTCGGCGAAAAGCTCGTGGACTTTCCACCGCTCTCTCCCCCTCCCCGTTTCCTTCCACACCTCCTCCCACAGGTCCTTCTGCTCCTTCTTCCACCTCGGGCACCTCTTCAAGAGGTGATTCCTCGTCTGCTTGGGGCACTGGCACCACCAGCACTGCGGCGTTGGGCGGGATTTCGTCCAGTGCAGGTATTCGCCAGTGAGGCAATGCCCCGTCTTCATCTGGTAGAACCTCGAGGCAAGCCTCTTGGTGCTCCCAGCAACCGTGCCGTCGGGCTTCTGGCTCTTCGGCATTTTGTACTTCTTCTTGGAGGTCCGGCCTCCAGCCCATTGTCGAGCTTCTGCCCACTTCTTCTCGGCGATCTCCTGCTTGATGTTGGCGAGTGATCTGGGGAGCGGCATCAAGCGCTCCTCCGGCCGGTCCGAGTAGGTCCACCATTCCACCCCCCGAGCGTCCGGCTCCTCTGCCGCGAGCTTGGCCCACTCATCCGCCTTCTCATTCCCTTCTACTCCTTCGTGTGCCGGGCACCACCTGATCTCGATGATGATACCCGGTGCCGCCCTCTGGAGAGCCGCGATATGTCTTCTCGCCTCCAGCGCGTGCTTCTGCCCCGGCCCCGGCTCGTCGGTCGCCATCCGCCGGATCGCTGCCTGTGCATCGGTGAAGATGGTGATTCGATCCGGCACCGTGCTTCTTCTCGACGCGAGGTGGCTTGTATGATGTCCTGCCGTTGGACGACAGGTAGCACTTGCCAGGTTTTGGGCGCTTGTTTCTTTCAAAGGTCCAGTCTGTCCGTCACTGCCTCCTTACACGTAGCAGCTCTTCTAAGGAAGAAAATGCACCTACCCGCAGTTCCTTTTGTACCAGCGTCTTTAGACAGGTGTCAGTACCGGCAACCAGGCTGTCGATGTCCGCACTGTTAGATGCATTATTATTTATTGCCGGAAGCCTGTGGCCGCGCGCCGTTAACAGAAGCCTACTTATATTTGGCCTGAAATCAAAAGTCTTCAGCCATGCGGGATATCATGTGACAGCAGTCATATGTCGGCGATCAATTGTCCAACGACTGTAGCTGTGAGGAGCCTATGAGGCCGAGCGGACCGCTACGGCTAGGGAAGCTCAAGGTTGACGGCCGGGGAACGAGCCGAGTGTGCCGACGAGAGGAGGGGCCACGAGAAAAGAAGGTGCAGACGAACCGT
>Ga0307516_10003958_pt1 | contig 18610 bp, 18 predicted proteins | sample 19_EM_MG_FD_203310 | JGI IMG/M metagenome (GOLD analysis project Ga0307516, IMG submission 203310) | Populus trichocarpa ectomycorrhiza microbial communities from riparian zone in the Pacific Northwest, United States - 19_EM | ecosystem: Host-associated > Plants > Roots > Unclassified | place... | reverse complement strand
TGTAGGCATTGAAGGGCGGATGTCGGCAATGTGGAGATGGTCGAAGCAATGGTTGAAATGACATCGCGGTGGATCTCTCGACAGTGCCACGACATCGGTGGGTGGATCTGGATCTTCTTCAGATGTGGGGAGAAGAATAGGTCGACGTGGGGGAGATTCGATTTCGTGATGGACCATTCTAAACCTTGCAACGTGGGGAACCATCCGCCGGTGGGTGAATTGAGGCGCAATTTGGCGAAGGTGTCCTCTTCAAGGACCCACGTCTCATCCAAGCGGACCTGGTGCATCCAAGACGCATAGCGTTGGACTCTATTCCAGGCCTCTGGCGATGGATCCCCCACAATCTCGGACTAAGATGACCCTAAACTTGAGCGTTCGATCACCACGGAGAGATCAAGACCACACACCACGTATTCCCCACCGCCAGCACAATTTGCCGTGGGCAACACACGCAGGAGGGTGGGCAACGACTTTTTTATCCCCCATAAAGTGCTGAGGACAGGTTCTTCGAGGCACCGACATGTGCAAGCGAGATGCATAGCGCTCTTTCGGCCGATAAGGATGAGCTGACTGGCGATGACCCTCGTCAGTTCGCTAATCCCGAAAGTGCGAAAGGGGGTGCTGTCGTGGATCATGGTAATCTGCGGAGGATCACACAGGAGACATGGCGCCCGCGAGGGCCCGCCGCAACTCGGTCCGGCGGTGCACCGCTTCGGTCGGCTGTGGATGGCCAACTAGCAATTAATTTTTGCACACAAAAAACGCAGCGCGGACATAATGAACGAGGGTTGCAGTTTGGGTTGTCACATCCAAAGCCACCATCGGCCGAGCGTTGCATACCGCCAACAATCATGAGGTCATCGGAGGGGCCGATCCCCCACTGGGGCTGGGTGGGCCGTGCGGTGAGCGGATATCAACAAGAGGGGGGCGGTGGGGGGGTTGCAGGAATTGCCTCAGCGATGAGGATGTCCGAGCTGAAAGTTCTTCAGGCGAGGCAGCCCAGACAGAGGACGAAACCCTCCGCGTTGCGCGCATGTACAACATGACAAAATTCCAGAGTTGGCAATCGACGACGGCCACAAATATACACACGGAACGTGGAATGAGGTATACGAACGACAACAAGGGCGACCGTTATGAGCTATGATAACCGTAATAGTAAAATTGGGGGTTGGAAGGGCTGCCCTGGTGATAGAGTGCCGAGAGCTGAGAATCGACATCCAAAACACAAACGCAAACTTACTCACCAAGGAACTGCCACAATGATCCCCCTCAATCTTCCTCATCGCTACTAGCACCGTCATCAGAACCTCAGGACCGCACTCCACGTGCAGGGCATAATTTTCAAGTTCCAAGAATTCGACCTCAACCCCATCGCGGGTAAGGATCCTGAAAGACTTGAGTTTCGCCCCTCTCGACGCCCTCGCTGCTGCCATTCCTATAAGACCTTTGATGCCAGGTGTCGCCCAGTCGGTACTGGGTGTGAGAACAAGTTCCTCAAATTTGGGACAGACCACGACCCCCGATGGACTCATACCAGGGTGCAAGGCGTGGATGAAGTGGAGCGGGTTTTCACATCGATGGAGCGTGAGGGTGCGGAGGTTTTCCATGGGGAGGAGTGCCCGATGAGGGGAATTACTGGACGGGTCACCGTAGTCGATTCTCAGCTGTTCGGCCTTCGAAGCGTCAAATCGGGCCAGACCTTGGAGAACCAAGTCGGTTTGGTTGCCTACAATGGATGACATACATGTGGACTCGTCCGTTCGGCCCACTGAATCGCACGCGCGAATAACAGGCGTCAACGCGGAAGTAGATTCCAGCGAAGTCAGAAAGGTTTCTAAGGTTATCGAGAGACCTTGGGAAGTGGTCCTCGAACAGGGAGCCTTCTTCATCAATCAGCGTTTACAACTTCACGCCAACGGGGATCAACAGGTGGTCGAGCAAGACGGAGGGAGGTTCACCCCCGAAAATTTCCACCCTCGCTAGATACGCCAATGATACCAGTCGTCCATTTTGAGCGCCGGGCTCCGGGGTCGGGGTGTCGACACCAATTTTGCGGAGGTGAGGAGCACTTTCGAAGAAGTCGAGAAGGTGTCGGACGAAGACCTCGCCCGGCGACGTGTTCCACAGCGAGAACGACGGAGGTTGACCATGTTCCTCCAAGGCAACTCGGTACGAACGCTCCGCAGGCACAACTCACGCACCGAAGAGAGGTCTCCGTTGAAGAGTGAGGTTGTAAGCACGGGGTTGTCCCTTGGCCTTAATTCACAACCACCATCTATAGACAGGTCCTCAAGAAATGGAGCGGGATGGGTTAGGTGAGCAGTGATCCCTGGTATGTTTTTCGGTGATCCATCGATGTGCAAGGACTTGAGCCGACCGGAGGTGAGGGGGATGATCTGGAAGAGGGGGTTGTGGGGAAGCAGTTTATCTTTCCGGTCTATCCTCAACTTGATGGGGGAGGACTTGGAACGTTCGAGGTAGACGCGAGTCTTGTCTGCATCCTGGCGATAGAAATCGGTCCACAAGGAGGAGCGCGACACGAACATCTCCCTCCAATCCCGGCATACGTGGGTCAACGCGATTAAGCCTTCGTCTCCGCCGCGCATGTAGTAGTCCGGAATGAGAGTGAGGACTTCGGGGGGGATCCGGTTGATTGGTGCCAATCTGTTTGCCCAAGACCGAATGAGGCGGAGAATCTCAAGAGCGTCCTGCTCGATGGCATTGAGCTAGGGTATAACGCACGTCAGTCACAACCCATGCGTCCAATTCCGTTTGTTTAACCTCAGCCTTGTCTAGGGTTGCTGCGCCGCTCCAGGCATACCCCGTGTCGAAAGCCCCATCTTGTAGTATTTTTTTGGTTGCACGAGATATAGAAGAGCCCCGAGCGGGGGTGGACATGATCGTTGAGGTTCACCCCCAGAAACGGGCCGGTGGTCCACTCGGTAAGTTCAAACCCCGCGCGGCGTAAGTTCAACCTCAACCGATCGCGGCCAGCCATCAGTGGGTTGACATGGGTGCCCGCCTCCCCTTCTCGAGAGCGATATTTACTCGTACCGGTTGAGGCGGTGGGGCCTTGAGACATCTTACAGCGTGGGGTCTCTGACAGCGATTGGGCCACTCGTCATTCTACCAGCAGACGCACTCGCTCACGGCTAACTTCTGGTCTGATTCGATATCCAATTAGTCAAGTTTTCGTCTCAACTTCGCTCTACTAGAAAGCCTTGTATCTCGGCTGGCTTCAAATGTTCCCAGCCAAAGCGTTCCAAAGGCCACCCCATTATTGTTCCGTGCTCATCCAACGACAGAGCCGCCAATTGCTTCTTGTCGAGGGCGGTAATCTTCCTCACATCCTCTGGTTCTATCTCTGGGAGCTGGACAAACTGCCGTCAGCATAAGGTCTCCTGGGTTCACTTGATCCAGCTCGACCCACGTTCAAAATTTCTTTACGGTGCGCTTCGTTCTTGCTTTGCACTGCCAAACTCACGCCCCTGGCGAGCCCCCATCCGAGAATGACTTGCGTAGGGGTCACGCCATACTTCACCGCCAACTCCTCGATCACTGGGTCCCCGCGGACCAGGGAACGTCCTGGGCCTCGTCATGACCCTACCCTTGCAACCGCTACGAGGGACTTACCGGTAGGACCGTAGGCTGTAACATGTATCCCCTTCTCACGGCAGAATTCAAGTAGGTTCTCCTGGGCGAGGTATGGATGGACCCTATCAAGGGTATGTTGAGCTTGGACCATCAGAAAGGTGTATCCACGAGTAGACACACTCGACTTGGTTTACCGCTGGTACAACCTTGGCCGTCTCCAAAAGTTGATTCAACCTGGGTCGCATCAATATCTCTCGTACGCTGCCTCCGGGGGAGACATCCACTCACGTCTTGATTGAGAAGTTGCTGACACCTATGGCTCTGACTTTGCCAGTTTCCAGCAGCTCCTCCATCTTCACCCAGGTCTCGTTGAAAGTTACGTCGGAAAGGTGGAACCCTCCTTCAACCCATTGCACAGGCCAGGGATTCTCTCCAACCTCTGGAAAGCGCAGGTCACTGAGCCAGGGGCTGGGAAGATGGGACGTATTCACTCACCATAATCGGCCCACGCAACGGGGGTATGGATGAGGTACTGGTGAGACATCAATCATCCAAGTTATCGATGCGTTTCGGGGACCGCCCGTCACTTACGAGGTCGATGTAATCCAACCCAAGGGCGTTTAAACTGTCCTCAAAGAACTCCTTGACTCGGCCACAATGGTGAGCCCTACAGACGAGCACGGTTAGTAAATGGCTATTACCCGACGGGGGCTGTGCCTACGGGAGCTTCGTCGTGACGAACAGCTCCTCTCTCCGGACCCCCGATTTGCGGATTGCCTCTCCCAACGGTTTCTCCGTCCCTGTACACAACACTCGTTTATTGGCGGAAACACCGAGAACGCACGGCACCCACGATAGAACCAGGCCGTGTCTACATGCCTGAATCCCTCCTAGACGCAGGATTAGGAGCAGTCCTTGGAAGTAATCAGGCCTCACCTTGAGAACCGCCCCAAAATTCTGCACGAGGTTTTCACGTCCTTCCGTAGTCGTTCCACCCCAGCAGCCGTAACCTGCGAGTGTGTTGTGCCATGAGGTGCGTGCTTCAAGATCATGGTCACTTGGCACTCACCAATCGCGGGGATAGTTACCCCATTGTTCAACGTGTAACTTTTATCAACCATGGTGCTTGAACTGAAAAAGGACTTCCAAGCTCACACCTTTTTAAGTGTCAGGAATATAGTCGGGGATTTATGTCCCGAGTTTTTCCGGTAAGCGAGGTGGAGCACGAGGTTGGTGGCCACCAAGTCCCGATGACAAGACCTCTTATATATCCACACCTTCACGCGAGATCTGCCGGCTAGCCCCCCGCTGTATCGAGGAACGGTCGAGTCGTCGGGCCGGAGACGAATGGGCGGAGCTGGGGCTGACGACGGATGCCCGTTGAGCGCGTTCTTTGCCCTAAAAATACCAGTCGGGAAGTGGTTAAATTCCAAGCCTTGATGAGTAACGCGCAGATAAAAAGTCCAAATGTATCGACGTCTGGGGAAGAAGGGACATATCGGCCGAGACACGATAATGATTGAACTTGGATGACGCTGCGGCTGCCCTCCCAACCATCGAATCTATGAGGGTCGTGGACTTCTTTACGTCCCCCAGTCGGGCCAACAGAACACCCTCCCATCGGGCGTCGTTCTTGTTCCGAGTGGCCAGCCCAACACTCCGTACGAGCCCCAAACCAAGGACGGCTTGCATGAGACTCGGAGTCAACCGTCAACTCCCCATTGTGATCACGATCGAGATACGCATTGTAGCGCCGTGAAACGTTTTACCCACGTTATACCACGAACGTGACGTTGTAACCACCCGCCACTGCCTACGCCGACAATGCAACACCCCCCCCCAGGACCCTGCCGACCAAGGCCGCCAGAAATGGATCCCGCCGTTTCTCACCCAGTTTTCTCTCCTCCTACTGTGCCCCACCGTCTCTCGCTCTTTCAAACTAGGGGCAAGGGTCATCAATCGCCGAGCAAACCCCTACACCAGCCACTACCGCCTAATCCTCAACAATGCACGAGTGCATCGGTTGCGGAAAGCGCTACAAGACATCGGGGTGGTTGAACCGACATCACAGAACCTGCAAACCCCGCAAAGCCCTTCTCGAAGCAGGAGTACGTAAGTTCAGAGAGGTCCATGGCATACCCAAGACACCGCGCGAGCTCCTGGCAATGTTTGCTTCACGGACCTCCGGTCAGGGGGTGAGCAATCGTGAGCTCCCAGAATGAGACATACAAACTGAATTGTCCTTCAACAGAGCTCTGGTGGCACACATGCCGAAACAGACCGCAGTCAAGGGCGTCCTGATGCCCCGTTGGACCCCAATGTCCCCATGGAGAATTTACAGTCATCCGAGGTAATTTCACTCTTTCAATTAATCCCTCGTGCCAGACACCGGTAACGGGTGACCTCTTGCAGACAACAGAACTGGGATCTATTTCCCGCCCGCGGTCCCCCGCTGTTGAAGAAAACGAACGAATCGAACTGCCGGAATCCTCTCAGGCTACCCCATCAGTTCAAAGGGGTACCCACGTCCTTCAGCCAACATGGAAAGACCAGGAAAACGAACTTGTAGGGTCCCTTCACCGAGAGCCTCCCCTCGCGGTGACAGGCACCACTCCTCCCGCCTCCACGCCCCCTTCCCCCCCACCGCTGTCCCATCAATCGGCTACGGCAATCGCCAAGATGAGTCCAGAACCGGCTTGAGCACTTCGCATCCGGTGGTCCGAGCGGAAACACCGTCTGGAAGCAGTGAAATGTGCAAGCTCCAGATCATGAACAAGAAACCTCTCCTCGAAAACCGTACACTTGATGCTGTAAACTAAGGACAACTGTGCGATGCTATTTCCTGGTAAACCTCTCCTGGTAAAACCTGCGCCGAATGACGAACAAGACGCGAAACGGGCCCGAACTCTAAAACGTGAAATGTAACGAACCAGCGCGGGGGTGCGTGTGGTGGTAGAAACGATCAGTCATCTCAATATCGCGATAGGCCCTCAGTCAACCGCACCAACATCTCTTCTATCCTCTTCTGCCTGTCCTCCATCGCCTCTAATCGCTTGCTCAACCCAGGCTCACCACCATCTCTTTCCTCGTCCTCCAGAACTTGTCCAGCGGTTTCGGGTATACTCGACGAGGGGCGAATCCGGTCCGGACTCCCAGAGAACCGGTCCCCGTCATCTGACCTGGTCAAAGACTGCGACGGCTGTCTCGTGTCTGGGCGTTGCCACCGATTCAGGACCGAGGCCACCGGAGATGGGTCCACGAGCGGGTGGCCGCGGCGTCTGGGTCCGAGTGAAACCAATCTCCGTCGAGAAACCGGACCGTAGCTGAGTCCCTGGGGCCTCAGCGGACCCTGGTTATCTTCTTGATCTTCCATGATGACGTCATCGTCGACGACAATAGGTTGGAACAACATAGCAAGTGGGCTGGCGGACGAAGTTGAGGTATTCACCATAGAGTTTATCCTTGGTCTCGCTGGAAGCGGGCGTGTCGACCCTTTCGTAGGGACCTCTGGGATGGTTGGTGGGAACTGCGAACGCAGGCTCCCGTGGTCCCCACCACTTGACGGGGGAGCGGGTACAGACTCCGGCCGAGCGGGTTGGGGCTGGGTAGGCTCTGGCTCAGGAACGGGGGAAACAACAACGGTGGGAGGTGGAGACCCTCTCGATTTGTCATGCGTATCGGACATCTGACCGTAGGAATATTGAGACAATCGTCGTTGTCGAGCGGCGTGAGTTGGAGGGAGGAGAGTACTGTCGATGAATGGGCCAGCTCCATGATCATCGTCGATTTCGAAAATCTATGGTAACTCTTGAGTGCTTTGTACCAGCGTTGGCGTGAAACTCAGCGTACCGCGTCGATGTCTGCATCAACCCCTGCCAATCCTTCGAAAAGGGCTGAAGGGGTGGTCAACCACTGCTGCGCACCTCCGCTGAAAGGGGACTTACTGATTCGCTTCAGTCGTCTGGGAAGGGAATCAAACATCCTCTCCGCGGCGGAGGCGACCGTCTCATAGAAATTATTCGACCCAGCGCTTTTCGCCTGTCTTTCATACCAAGCGATGTAAAGTAAGATCGGAAAGCTCGTTGCCCTACGTGGAGGTCTAGGTCAGTGGAAAAGACTACAGTAAACCTGGTCACCGCCCACCTGATCATGAAAACGTTGACCTAGAGCGTGCAGAATCAGCTACTGGCTTCCTCGGACTATAAATACGGGAAAACTAGCCTTATGGAACCAACGGGGGGACAGGACACGGCTTGCCGGGAGCATAATGCATAGGGCCAACATATTGATGGGCGGTTGGTAGGAGAACAAGAAATCCGCTTTGACACTGTGTGGGTAGTAAACCGTTAATAAATACCCTCCCACAACGCTTCTCACCCACCCCTCAATGGTAGAGACAGCCTTCCGGAACATGGCCTAAATGGTCGTCGGTCATCGGCAACAGGGGGCAAATGGGGGGTTTATAGAAATACCTCGGCGGCAGCGTCCTCGTTGATTTTCGCAAACGTGTTTGATAATATCTAAGAGTGAAAGGCGAGGGGATAGGAACTGAAAACCAAGATGTAGAGTAGCTCCGGATGCTTACAGAAACCAAGACTGTACGGGTATCAGCTCTGGTTTCGGGAGTGAACCCTGCGCCAACGTACCAGTCAAGAGTAATGTATTACTGAGACACGCGTACGTGACCATCATAATTGGACCGAGATAGTCGTGGAACTTGGCTGTGGGGGTGGGAAACTGTCAACACCGTGTCGTGGTGTATGCGCGGGGAGGAAGCCCACTCGATTTCTCGAATCCACTCGCGTCCAGACCGAAGTATAGGTCGAGCATCCACCATGCGATCTGCCTAACAGGGAGCATCAGCGGGTGTAGTGGACACGAAAGTCGCGTATTACCCAACGCTGAAACTGTTTGACGTGGGTTCGCTCTCAGTGCCAAGAGTTGAGGGGCTCGAGATCACGTACTGTGCATGGTTCCTTGCGAGTCTGAGACAAGAAATCGTTCCAGATTTGACCGATTAATAAACAGCGGAAGTGGACTCACGTCCAGAGGGCATATAGGAACCCAGCAAAGCAGAACACCGCAATGAGCATCAGAAGCACGAACTGAACGAACATAGCTCGCAATGAAAGAACCATGAGGTTGTTTCGTAACGTCACGAACGCAAGCCTGATCATAAGGTTAGACCACGTTACAAGACGATTTGGTGCGCAGTACCGAGGGAAGATGAACTACACGGTCGTCACTTAGTTGACTCCCAAAACAGGAGGGTAAATTACGCACACAACTGATCACGGCAAGCAGATCGATTCCAGTGGTCATGGCCCATTTGTCTATAGAGCGTTAGACGGTTCAAAACACGCTGAAGGGTCCTTACTGTGCGCATATACACCATACACCCTAAGCACGAAATAGGTCCAGTAGACGCTTACTAACGGGAGGTCAGTCTGAAGCGAAAAAATGGAGTGGACGTGAACTAACCGAAGGCCAAATCAAAACCATTCTACAAAGTCGATCAGAGCTGCGGCCGTAGTTGAGCAGATTCTTACCCATGTCCCCTTGAAAAATACTAGGTTTCGGGTAAGCCTACGTTCGAGGGAAGGATATCAAGTTTTGCACACCGCGGATGCCATGCTCCTGCATGGCAGCAATTTTCTCAAGGGTGAAGCCGGATGCATACACCATGAAGGTGAGTTCTGCTGCGTTGATCCTCTTGATGTTATTACGCTCTATCGCGATGACGAAAAGAAAGAAAAGGATAATGAAACTGGGTACAATCAGCCATGATATGCAATTCCACGGAAGCGGGTGGCCTACTTCAAGTATTCGAGGACCGAGCGGATTGCGGGTACTTTGAGGCGCTGGGGAAGGTCAACAGCTGAACACTCTTGCTGTCCAAACTGGCCGCTTACGTAGTGGTCCAATAATGGTGCCTTATGGGGGTCGTAGAAGTGGATCGGCGTCCTCTTGTAGGTCTACGAAGGCGTGAGCCACGCACGAGTTGACACCTGGTGGGACTTACGTCTGAGATCAGAGAGTGGCTGCCTCGTGCCTGATAGACGCATCTGCCACTGTAATACAAGTCGGTGAGGCTCAACGTTGCTAGTTCAATGGCATACCTCCAAATGGCATCAATGACTTTCTGGCACGGCGAACTCTTAATGAAACGTTTGGCTTTGCTGATGATAGCCAACTCGATGGCGTTACCAACGGTCTCCTCGAGGTCATCATCTCGTTCTTCCCTCGCGCTTTCGAGGATACTTGGATCGCACCCCATGTAGACCGGCCAACTGGTGGTGATCGCCAAGGCAAGGTCGAGTAGACTTTCTGCATAGACTCGCATGGTTCGAATTGCCAATATCTCGCATAGGATGGCCCTGGACTGAGACAAGGGTGCGGTTGTGAGGTTTTGGTCGTTGTAGAAGCGGACGCGGTTGATCAAGAAGCAAAAGACGACGGATTTGTTGCCCTGCCGTTGGATGACATTGTATTTCTCTTCGAGAGGGCGAACGAGGGTGTAGGTGAGGTCGGGGGCGGTTAACTGCTCTCACAATCAGATAGCACGAGGGAAACACGAGGCAGCTGCACGCACGGCTTCATAACTGAGAGGCGTATCTTCGCAACGTTCAGGTGGGTTATCGGGGCGGAAAGACAAAGGAAAGGGTACCTATAAAGTGCTGAAAGGCGAAAGGAAAAACTTTGTTCAACTAGGCGCACGGTGGGAATGATGCTAAGAGGATTACCATAACATCCTGGGGCGGGCGTCAGGCGAGGGAAAACAGCGGACGAGTGGGTGGAACATACGCCTCGAATCATGTGGATGATGGGCCAGACGAAGGTCGAGTTAATCTCTTCTGTGTCTAGCAGAGGCTGCATCTGCTGCATCTCCTCGTTTCCGGTGTCCTCCATCGTCGTTGGTCGCCGGAAAGGACGTCATCCGCCTCAAACGAGCCCGGTTCCCGTCTGTGGCAACTTCCGGGTCAGGCGCGTCCACCGCTCTCTCTTTCATCACACGCGCACCTGCCCTCGACGACGGCGACGACGATGCAGACGAACGCAAAGTCGGCGCAGCAGTCCGCCGTCAAGATCTACAATGCCGTCTATTCCTCCGTCCAGGTCTCCTTTTCCCCCAATTTTCTCTCCATCCATCATAATCTCACAACGCGACAATCTTCCGCAGGTCTATGAATGTATGGTCAGAGGCATCGCAGTCATGCGTAGGCGCGGGGACTCTTTCGTGAACGCGACTCAAATCCTCAAGGTCGCAGGGGTCGAGAAGGGGAGGAGGACGAAAATCTTGGAGAAGGAGATTTTGCCAGGCAAGCACGAAATCGTCCAGGGTGGTTACGGAAAGTACCAAGGGACCTGGTATGCGCCACCGTTCGTCAACCGAGACCTCTCTCTTACATGTGCCTTAGGATTCCCCTCGAAAGAGGACAAGAACTGGCTCAGCGCTACGGGGTGGCCCCTCTGCTATCGCCTTTGTTTGACTTCGTCCCGACTACTTCCACAGGGAATACAATGCCTTCGATGTCAAGTCAAACCCAGTCCACCCAACCCGCTCCGACTCCCCGGCCATTATCCGCCTCGTCATCGTTCTCGAGTATGGGGGCGACGAACAGCTACGGTCCTGGCAGCCTGGGTCCCGCACCGATCATGCCCGGATCTGCTATGAGGCTCTTGAGCCAAGGGCGTGCGCAGGGATTATTCACTCCATCAACATCTGCATCGACCCCACGGCAGCACACATATGCATCACCCACGCCCGCATACAACCCCACAACTGGATACAACGCCTCCAGCTCGTATGTCCCTCCGGCCTTGTCGCCCACCCCGTCCACCTCGTCACAACAACTGAAGAGAACGCGTTCCGATATGGAAGGAGTGACGCCCCGGACAACCGGTCCTTCTCAGCCTCCACTCCAGACCAACAGCACCCCCGAAAAGAATATCCCTCGTCCGTCTTCTAGCACTCCTGTTCTCAATGGTGACGATAACCCCCCGCCAGCAAAGAGGTCTAGGAAAGAACTCACGACAACAAACTCCGTTGACGGCCAAGATACCACCCCAACCCGGCCAGGATCGAGAAACTCTGTCACCATGGAAGGTCTGTACCGTTCCCGGCGTTTGCGTCCACTGAATTCGATCATTGACTAATTCGTCGCCCTCAGTTGACGGGCCGGTGAATCTCGAGACCTACAGCCCTCGGTTTTATACCAGGATCCCCACTCAGAAGTTTACGGACCTCCGGGCGCCTCTGTCTGACTCTCGCAAGATCGCCATCGTTAACCTCATCCACCGATCCGACGATGCTGCTACAGTTCTCGACCTCTTGCGTCAATACCCTCCCGACAATCCCGGACAAGTGGACTACGATGTTCTCCTTGACGAACAGGGTCATACAACGTTGCATCTCGCAGCTAGCATGGCCAGGTTACAGACAGTCGAGGCCCTCGTAAACGTGGGAGCGGACGTGAACCGGGGTAACTATAATGGGGAGACCCCACTGATCCGCTCGTGTCTCGCTACAGCCGCTTTTGAGCACCACTGCTTCCACACCATAGTCTCTCATCTTAACAAATCCATCAGAACACTGGACTCCTCCCGGAAGACCGTTCTACACCACATTGTTTCGACAGCTGGGATCAAAGCCCGGGCTGTGTCCGCTCGCTATTACCTGGATCAGGTGTTTTATTGGATCGCGCGTCATCAAGGGGGGGATTTCCGATCTCTGATCGATCTACAAGACGAGAATGGCGATACGACCCTGAATATTTCAGCGAGGGTCGGGAACCGATCCTTGGTTAGGGCCTTGCTGGATGTTGGTGCGAACAAGATCCTGCCGAATAAGCTTGGGTTGCGGCCTGGTGATTTTGGTGTCGAGACTGAGGTGACTACGCGCGCTATGAACGAGCTTCCAATTCACCAGAGGAGCTCATCGCTTTTTGGTACCTCATCACAGGAACTCTCTGGCGGTCCACGAGCAGAGGACCTCCTGGCCACCCTCCGTTCTGCCCCTCCTCCACCCTTACAAAAGAGCAACGAGATCATAACGGCCATGACGACGATGATCCAGAACCTGAGCTCCGACTTCTCAGCGGAAATCAAATCTAAACAGGACGCGTTTGATGTTATCCAGGCTCACCTACGGGCCGCCACTCGCGAACTCGCTGAACAGCGAAAGCAAATTCAGACCTGGCAAACGAAATGTGGCGAGCTGGATAAGTATCTGCAAAGGGTGCGAAACCTCGAGCAGGCTTTGCACGACGAGGATCGATTTGATTGGACGGGGAGGTTGACTGTGGAAGGTCTCGACGCTGGCCCAAGTGAGGGTCCCGCATTCAAGTGGAGGGGAACCAACTCCACTATGGTTGCCCTTACGGGTTCCGTGGATATCTCGTTTGACCTCGGGGAGGCCTTCGCGGAACCGAACTTGCCCAGTGGTGATTCTGTGGCGAGTTTAGTGAGGTTAAGAAGGTTGAAGATGTGGCATCAAAGGGCAGAGGGGCTGATGGAGGCCCGGCTGCGTAATCTCAGAGGAGCCAGCGCTGAGAAGGAGTTCCAGTGTAAGAAGATAGTCGCTATGTGCACCGGCGTGGGGATCGATAGAGTTGAAGATGTGAGCCCTTGCTACCTCCCCCGCGCGAATGGACCGTTAGACTAACCTTCTCCTAGATGCTGGAGACGCTGCTGACGGCGGTAGAATCGGAATCCCAGTTTATCGATATCGCCCGGGTATCAGGGTTTATGCAGAAGGTTTGTCCCTCCTCTCCACTCGCCCACGATCTCACATGCTCAAGACCGGATGTCTTTTCAGGTTCGTAATGGTGTGATATAGTAACGGTAGATGCCCGAGCCGTATACCACTGTATCGTTTTCGTTTCTCCTCCCCATGCATGTGCAATCTGTTCTCGTATCGTTATTCATATTCTCCCTCGAGATCCACGCACTCCCATTGTATACTACACCACCCACCCACCCACAGTCTGGTTCTTTTGGTCATTTATTCATCTATTTCGTTTGTCGTTCCGCATCGACGATCTTCCCTCATATGCTATTCCAATCATGGGCTTCTGTCAGGAATACTAAGGTTTAGATGACCGCGCCAGTCGCAACCGCGTACCGTGACGGAGTTCAGTCGGTTTTGAAGTCTCGTACGAAACAAGGTCGATATCCGGGGCTGCGCAGGATGGCAGATGGTACGATAGCAGGTGTCATTATAGTACAGGTACTTCTTCCGGAGCGAACAGTTGGAAGTTCCTCATGTATGTCCCAGACGCCAGGAGTCGAGCATCGGGGGACAAGTCCACCGACATGACCTTGCCCGAATCCGTCGGGAAAGTTTTCAATAGGTACCAATCGTCCGCCGACCACAACTTAACGAATCCATCATACCCCGCGCTGGCGAGGTACATTCCCGACCTTAACCTCCATTCCTCCGCCTCCGCGCCAGGCTTTTCTGGAGTCGAATCTCCCGATTCGTCGGCCATTTTGAAGTCATCGTCCTCGTCCCCCTGGAGGCCGTTAACCTCGACCTCAGGCTTGGACGAATACATCTCGTGGTTCTTGTAGAACCTCACGTCCGCCACGTTTGACGTGTGCGCTGGGATGGTGTAGAGGGCTTTAGAGGCACGCATGTCCCATATCCGGATTGTGTCGTCCCCTGAGCCGGTGGCGAGCTGATACCCGTTTGGCGAGAAGTCGAGACCGTAGATTGGTTGGACGTGACCGTCTAGAACCATTGCTGTTCGGCCGGTTCTTGTGTCCCAGACTCGTCCAATTGCATCCAAACCACTGAAAAGTAGGGTTCGTGAGCGACTGTGACTGGGATTTAAACGGCTGAGGACGCACCCGGAGGCAATCAAAGAACCATCCTCTTGGAATCCCACCGTGTACACTTCCTTTGAATGTCCCTCTTGAAGTAGTAGCTCCTTCCCTTTTTCAACGTCCCATAACCTCCACGACGTATCGAAACTGGCACTGGCAACGTATCTGCCTGATGGGTGAAACGCTACGCGACACACACGTTCTTCGTGTCCTTCGAGGACTAACAGGGGAGATTCGCTGATGGGGAACGCGCGTGCATTAGCGAGGGAGGATGGTTTCTCACGTAGGTCCTACCTTTCCAGCGACCATAGGGCTACTGTGCCATCGGCTCCGCCACTGGCAAGGTTGAGTGCAGTTTCAGATTGTGACAGTGTAGCTTGTGGATGCCATGCGACGCCTCCAACCCTGTCACTGTGGGCTGTTGAGGATAATCAGATGGGTGGTGGTTCCGCCAGCGGATGCACTCACCTGCTAACGTCGATATCGGAGTACACGCCGGCACATTCCATAACCTCACATTTCCCGACCAACTCCCAGTCGCCAGTATCTTGCTGTTGGGGGAAAACCGGACTTGGGCTATCGGACGTTGGTCACCGATTTGTGAACCCAAGTTTGCAAAGCTCTAGAAATGCCGTCCGTCTGAAATTCATGTACAGAGGATTGTACAGACACACGCACCTTGACGTTCGCAAAGATCTTTTTCCGCAGGTCGATCAGTTTTCCCAAAGGGATTCTGCTATCAATCCGCTGTTGGGCGACGCGTTTTTGAGCTCTGAAACCAAAAAATAACCGCAAAGAACTAGTAAGCACCTGATGCTTGATCACGCCAACAGGGCGGTATAGCGGAAATCCAACCTAGGCAGGGAATACTCTGCTATTGACCTCCTGGCTTCGAGTAGATCCCCAGTTCCTTCTGTGTAAAATTCCTGGAGTATGGTCAGCTCCCGCGTTTTGTCACGTATAAAAGATATGGGCGAACCTCTGCCTCCACTTCCTCCTCTTCTGAAGAGGATTCCTCGACCTCCCCCACTCCCTCTCCGCGAGCAGCGTTGATTTGGGACAGGACATAAATCAGTCGGTCTCGACGATCTGCAGCCTTCAGCACATAAGACCCAAAAGACGCGAACGAGTGAACAGCGCACGCACTCGTTCACCGAATATCGTGATGGGTTCGCCGATTTCGCGTAGTCTGGCCTTGACTTTGTTATCGTCGGTGGGCACGGCAAGCGACCTGGCCTTTTTCTTCCTCTCAAGCTCGTCGAGGATGAGTTTGTTCTCTAGGCGAGCATACTGGCCGTCGTCGGTGAGGGTGTCGAGCGTGAGTTCGGCCATTGCAGCCACAGTCGGGGGAGATGGAGAGCCGGGTTAACGCCGGATTTGGACATCGTCACTTTCCACATAACCCGCCACCGGTTCGCGTACCGAGCACACGTACGTCTCTCTGCGACTCGAGACTGGATATCTGACGACGGACGCGCCCCAGAATGGACGGATTCGACGACTTGCTCACTCCCTCAAAACGCGCTCTCGAGGACAATCCGTTCGAGAACCCGTTTGCGCAACACAGATCAGGTTCTCCGGATCCATGGGCCTCTTTCGCTTCCCAGCTGGAGCATAACCCTTTTTCGAGCCCTGGGTCGACCGCCGCCATTCCGACCTTCGAACCTGAACCCCCCTCGCCTGTCTCGACCTCAACCACCTCGACGGATCCTTTAGATTCGGTGATCACGACGGAACCGGAGGAGCACGTTCCGTCTCCACCTCGGACACCGACCCAGCCCACGGCTGCTGACCTCAAGAGGGGTGTCGTTGAGGAGGAACGTCAACCGACACCAGAGCCCGTTTCAAAGTCAACGCCCGGGCCCGGACCAAAGCCCATACTTGCCCCGGAACCCGCAACGCACCAGCCAGAACCAGAACGTACGCCTATTCAAGAGACAACACCTCTCCCACCAACCACGGGTCCCGTATCACCCCCACCCTCGAAAGGATTTGTGGCGTTCACCCCTACACACTCTCCAAGGGAGTCCGAGGCGCTTCCCAAACCTATCTCTTCTGTCATATCCCCGCTAGATCATCCTGGTCTCGGCGGTGGTTTTGGAGACACATTCCCGAGTCTTTCTTCTATCGGAGGCGACGCTCTTGGTGGTGGGTGGGAATCCCAATCTTCGAGTCTGTTCGTCAATGGCCCGTCGGTTGAGACATCTAGGGAACCCAGTTTGCCGGATGATGACGATGAGGACAACCGACCCGTCGCCCAGTCACCCCTCCTAAAAGCAAGGGAGAAGGAAAGAGAGGCAGCGATTAACGTGTGCCGTCTCCCTGCCTCCCTACTCCTTGAATCCTTCGGACTGACACGCACCCAGGCTCTCAAGAACCCATCGCTCGATAAGAATACTGGCCTGCAACCTGTGTTCTCGATAACAGTTGACGATCCGCAGAAGGTCGGAAGTCCAATTGGCGCATATACCATGTACACCGTCCACACAAGAGTGAGCACTTCCTTCTACTTTGAGCTCCACAGGGTACCAACGCCCGCCAGACAACATCCCCACTGTTTAGCCGATCAGCCTTCTCCGTCCTCCGTCGATACTCAGACTTCTTGTGGGTCTACGAAACTCTCTCCGCGAACAACCCAGGCGTCGTTGTCCCCCCAGTCCCGGAGAAGAACACCTTTGGCAGATTCGACGACCAATTCGTCCAACAACGGAGGCTTGCCCTCGAGAGATGTATACAGAAGATAGCCAACCACCCTGTCCTGCAAAAGGACCCAGATCTGAAACTATTCTTGGAGAGCGATACGTTTTCTTTGGATATCAAGCACAGGAAGGCTGAGATCGCCCACGAGCGTGGTGGTTTGATGGCTTCCATCGGGCAGTCAATCGTCGGACCGAAGTTCCACGAGACAGATGAGGTATTTTTGTCGAACCTCTACTCACCACCCTCAAGATCTGACAAACCGTTTCATCAGTGGTTCGACCGGCAAAAAGCCTACTTAGACAGCCTCGAGTCCCAGCTCAGAGGACTCGTCAAAACCATGGAGGTTGCGATGAAGGCACGAACAGAAATGGCCGGCGCGACTGGGGAGTTCGCCCAAACCCTTTATGACCTCGCCACTTCGGACCTGGGGGAATCACTATCGCACTCGTTATCCGGGCTGGCAAATGTGGAGAGCAAGGCTCAGGAATTTATGCGTATCCAGACCGAACAAGATATGATCACACTCATGAGTACAGGTAAGCAGTGCATTCGCACCAGGTCAATGTCCAGTACGCATATTAACCATATTGCCCGGATTTCAGCCGATGAGTATGCAAGGCTGGTAAATTCTGTTCGAGTAGGTTGCCTCGATCGCCAGAATACACGACTTCCCTGACTTCCCGACCCCCAAGCTGGCCTTTGCATCGCGCATCCGCACGTACCATACCTGGCAACATTGTGACGCGGATGTGAAACGAGCGAAGCAGAATCACGAGAGAAACCGGGCTCAGGGACGAGCTAACAGTCAATCACTGAGCGTGATCGGGGATGTGAGTGGCGAATCCACCATACAGCACCCCTCCCCTAACAGGTATCCCACATCGCATAGGCCGAACGGAAGGCGCTAGACGCTAAGCAAGAATTCGACCAAGCCTCGCGGCTTGTCAAAACGGAACTTGCACGATTCGAACAAGAGAGAGTGGAGGATTTCAGAGACTCACTGCAAGCGTTCCTATCCGGAATGATTGACAGGCAGAAAGAGGTCCGCGTGCCTTCTATCTCATCCTCCGCGTCTGATTGCTGATGCGAGCTGTGCCTTGTTCCACCAGTTGATTGCGATTTGGGAGTCCTACCAGCAAGTGCTCCTCAAGAAGGTCAATCCGCAGGCTCCACAACCACCGCACCCGACCCAAACAGAGGTCGCGTCCATCAACGGGTCGGGGACGGGTTCGGAGGAGTCTGCCTGATTTCTTCTTGGTTTGGCTTTTGGGACCACATCGCGTACTTGTACCCACTGACATTCATTGTGCTCGTAAACGAAAGTTCGGAGGCAGATTGGCACTAGCTTTGGTGCACCGATCCAGATGCACCCGGGAGGTGCTTGGAGGTTCTAAGTACTAATCAAGGCCGCTAGTCTGGTGCAACCACCAGAACTAGACGCGGTTTGGTGAAGGGGCGCACAGGTATTGAATCCCGTTCCAGGATC
>Ga0307516_10003957_pt1 | contig 18619 bp, 22 predicted proteins | sample 19_EM_MG_FD_203310 | JGI IMG/M metagenome (GOLD analysis project Ga0307516, IMG submission 203310) | Populus trichocarpa ectomycorrhiza microbial communities from riparian zone in the Pacific Northwest, United States - 19_EM | ecosystem: Host-associated > Plants > Roots > Unclassified | place... | reverse complement strand
ACATATAATTTGGTGCACAATTTAAAGTTTTGTCACACATTTTTGCTCAGATTATACTTCAAGTTTAAACTTCAAATTTTCCACTACATTTAGCACTGGCCTAAATATTGATCCATCTGTTGTGTCATAGCAGTGCTGAGTGGAGTTTGTACTCGGCATGTGTGACCTTGTGTGACCTTTCCGTGACCTTCTGTGACTGCCAGTTGACCATGAATGCATGACTGCCGGACTTGTTGTACAGCATAGTAGTTGAAGCTGCAACGATTTCATTACAGTGCATTGGTATGGTTGGCCGCTTGGACGGATCTTAACCCATGCTTTGGCTAAGATCCCCAGACAGACTCGGGTGCCAAAAAAACTCAATTACAATAAAATCTTTCCCTATCAGTAGAAATGGATCGCATGATTGGTTTGGAACTTGGGAATTTTTTTGTCGTTTCCCCATACTGTAGGGTATTATTAGCCTGGTGATGGAAGGATCACCGCCGGGAGAGGAAAGGTACTTACAATCCAAAAACCTCCCCCCATAAGAGGATGGACTAGGTGAAACACATGAACATATTACAATACCTTTCAAATACTAAGGAGTATGTACATGTGCTTACCATGAGCAGTTTGATGCTTGTGCAAACTTGTGCGTGAGGGTGTGTGAAATTCGCTATCTGTATACCCAAGAAGCAGTACACAAACCGTTAAGACACGGATGCTCTTGGGTAATGTTTAGTCACGTTCAGTGACATTGACAAGAGACTTGTGTATGAACTCCAATATTTTCCATGGTTTTGCAAGCAGTAGTGCCGTCTCTTCTTCACTGATAGTCAAGGAAACCCATTTATTGGTGGTAGCTACCAAGATCATTGGGAGGGGCACAAAGATAAACATGCAAGATATTACTCGTTGAACCCGTCGGAAAAAATGAGGCATAGTCTGTTATCGGCATAATTAGTAAACATACTCCTAGCTGAAGTAGTAAGCTTATGATTTACCTTTTGATAGTTTTGCCTTTCGGGCTATCCAGTAGAAAGAATTTCCGCGGATGAGCCATCGCAATTTCGCTGAGCGGAAATCTTGATGCATAACACTAGTACCGTTATCACCACCAGGACAGCCAGCATCCTTCCAATACGGACCCGTTCGCAGTTTCGCCGACGGTGACAATATACATCAAGTGTCATACTCGGCTACGATTCTAAGATTGATTTGTCTGATATGAAAATATTACAGTCTCAGTTGGATTCATGGAAATCACGTATACAGCATCCGGCTTGCCAGCTCGAACCCAAGGAAGGTGGCCCCGTTCGCGAAGGGGGACCTAATGGGTTGCGTTAGCTGAAAATGTGCGGTACAATGTCAGGATATTACTCGCCGAATCAAGGTGGGACCAAGACCTCGCGTGAAAGCAGCGATGCCCTCTGTTCGCCAGACTTTACGGACGCAATCCCTGGCGGAGGTATATTTTTGGCCTGTCGATGGAGTGAATCCATCCGTCTGCATTCTAGATTTAATCATGTCTATCGGGTATATCACTGCCCATAACTGCAAGCGACGGCTAAGTAAAACGAACATGTCCATCATGACAAACACTCACAGCATACCCAGCCGTAGCACCATATAGGACGGCATTCATAGGGTTTATTTGCTCACGGCGGATACCTTTCACCGTTATTTCACGTTGTATCAACTTTTCGTAGACCAAAAAGTAGACACCGTAGCCCGTTGCCTCGCGGAGGAAAGTGACACATTGGCCTTTGAATAGACCGGGAATTCCGTGTTGCGAGACTATCTTTCTGATTGCATCAAAGGGACCGGAATACATGGGATTGGAGTTGGATTGGGTTTGTAACCCTGCGGCCAATCAGCAAATGAACGGGAGGTAAATATTAAACTACTCACGGATTCGAATGTGCTCGACGGGCCCAGATACAAACCCGTTTGCAAGACCAGCTCCAACACCAGCGATGAAAAGTTGCCCACCAGAGAGCATTTTACCTCCTTCACCTCCCCGACCGTTTGCAAGATTTGCAGCAGCAAATACCCGCTTTGCATACTCCAATGCGCCAAATTGTATTGACACACAGACACCTATACCTAACAGTGGTGTGAGAGTGCCCTATAATCATGTTGACGGAAGGAAGTAAAGCAAATGGGAGGCTTCGTTACCTTATAAAATGCCAGTGGTCCTTCATTCTTTAAAATCCCACCCGCGCAATGGAGCATGCCCTTGTAGGTACCTTTCGCGGATGTTTGCATGCGCTGACAGACCGTACATGAAGATGATGGTTCTTCTAAAAGCTCACGAGTGTGCACTGACCACTTTTACGATGTCGAAAGGTTGCCCGACCATGACCTGTGTTGCGGAAAAGGTAAAAACATCATGAATCTTTGAGTCCAACCGCTCACCTGAGCAATACCTCCAGCAGTCCCAGCAGCTAAGTCCTTGATGGTATTGGTCGACATCTTCCTGGTATCCTTGAACTGACTGTAGAGCTGGTTGCCAATATTTCGGAATATGTCGCGTGACGACCCCCGAAACCCCTTTCGCGGAGACACCAGGGTGTAATTTATTATGTCAGCGGAGAAACAGCAACTGTTTCGTCATCCACAACCAAGCTCTTCATGCTCAGTGAGCATGAGCCAACAGTTTCAGGGACCGAACCTATCGACGTGAATACTGAAGAGGTGGAAGGGAATATAGAGGATGACGAATACCAGGATGACGAAGAGGAAGCAGAAGAAATCGCGCGTCGGTTGAAAGAGCAGCTGTGGGCGGACATCAGCAAGGCCCAGGCGGCTCAGGCGAATGAAAGGACTCAGAATACTCGGGCTTCACCCAGCGTCCAAACTAGTCATCCCGGTGGGCGACTGCCTACTCTTGGGTCATGCAAGGCGGTCTCCAGGAAAGAGTCAGCGGCTCTCGAAACCATGAAAAGCATTCTAGCGCTAACGGCGAAGGATCCCGAGGCGCAGTCCACGCTTTCAGGAACCCTTGTTCCCCACTCAAACGACAACATACTCGAGGTACTGAGTCGCACAGTCCATGATGGTGTCATTCCTAGCTGCCTTGCAAAAATACTCAGTCCTATGCTTGTTTCCTTGGCGCGCTCCGATACCCTGTTCGCTACTATGCGAAATTCGAACGTCCCTGCTGTCCAGCTTGACAAAGGGAAACGCCAACGAGAGGAAAGTGATGAGGAGCAACGACTAGCTGAGTCTCGCACATTCAAACGGCCCACCCTTGCTCACAACGACATTGAACGGCAAATAATGCAAGCAGTTCGGGTTGTCTCCAGCGCACTTTCTGCGAATTCTGCTTCTAGTGACGGATCCATGGACCCCTCTATGATATCGGCTATACAGCTACAACTTCACCAAATCTTCCTATTTGCTATGACATCATCTGCGGGTGGTGGTCAAGAAATGCTTGCCCTTCAAGAAATCGGTGGCCTGATCCAAGTCATAGGTGTGCTGAGTGGCACCCAGATTGGACCTACTGCGCCCCCACAGGGTGTCTCGGCCCCCACAGACCCCCATACATCTAGCACCTTACCCTTCCAGCCGCGATCCTGGATGTTCAGTGATATTGGCACTGCTGTCTACCCTTGTCTTATCCCTCGCTGTCGGAAGACGTTTTGCCGTCTTTTTAGTCTACGAGCTCATCAGCGTATACATGCTGTGCATCGACCGTTTCGTTGTACTACGTGTCCTGCTTCATTTGCCCGGAACCACGATCTAAAACGTCACTCCAAACTACACGAAAAAAGGGCCTGGCAGTGTGCAGGATGTGATAAAATGTTCTCTAGACGCGACGCAATCAAACGGCACAAGAATAGTAGTGCAGCTCGGGGTGGAAAAGGTGAACTTTGCGTCAATGCTGCTATACGGGAGGTGGAGGTGGACAGAAATGGTGACGAAAACGTTATTCGAGAGGGTAGACGGACCAAGATGTGGACCGACATTGTCACCAACACCGTGGGGCCGAGTTATGGGGACCATGGTGGCTTAGAGGATGGAGAAGTACACGCTGAGATCATCCAGCGAATGCAGGAAGCGGTGCTCAGCCTTCATCCAACATTGCAGGCGCACGTATCCCGGGCACTGGGCACCGATCATGCGGCTCCGCCGTTACATCTTGATCCGACTGGTGGCCAAGCAACCTTGGCCAGCGTGATAGCCAGGGCTCAAATGCAGAGCATGGCTTCGCAGTTTCAACCCCTTGTCCACCAGCCTAACAGTACTGAACAGCCATTCTTACACTCCGATGACAATTTGGTTGACTCGGTAGGTCCACAAGATTTGCCCCCAGCTACCGAAGGAGGCTCGCAAACTGGTGGCACTGTTTCGGCTCCCCAGTTGTCCCTTTACGGACTCTCTGAAACGCAGAGAGCCCTTCTGGAACAGGCGATTGCCAACGCCGCGTCGGCAGCCCAAGCGCAGGCAGAGGCGGAAGCCGCATTGGAAGAGGACGAGGACGGTGATGACCGTGGCGAATCTGACCTAGATGAAGTCGGTGAACTTGTCGGTCTAGACGGCACTCCATAAACACAAGAGTGCTGACATTATCATCTATTCCATGCATTGTATCAACATTCAATAATTATTCAATGTATGTGCTCTCTTGTTAAATAGTCGGGCGATTCTTAAATAGCGCACGATGATCATATTCGCGCGTTTGCACTGTACATGGGTGGTATCGCAGGAAGTGAAACGAATATAGAAGGAATGACGAAACTGTTGCCTTATGCCAGGCTGTGGGGAAGGCTGCGCGGGGATGTATTAGTATATAGAGCTCTACAACGGTGATCTTACGAACCCAAGTACTCACCTCAATAAAAACTATTTACATCCTCCCGCTCCGTGGTCGTGGCGGTCGGGCAGCCGAATATTGCTCTCTCCGCTTGGCCTCCGCTTGCCGCCAAAACTCCTGAGTTTGAGCAGACTCCCGTTGCCATGCTTCCGCTATTAGTTGTGCGGGTGAGAGGTTCACGACAGGGTCATGGTACAAATGCCCTCCCTTCCCGTCTTGTTTCGGGCGGGGGACGTCGGACGTCATCGCATGCTAGAAAATATACGGTTCAGACATTCCAGGGTTTGAACAAGCAAATGAGCAAAATGGGCGTACTACGGCAGCTCAAAATTCAGGCAAGGTTACAGGACAGGGACCCTTGGATTGACCTTTATACAAGGTTGTAAGCTTAGTTTTGACAGTGTCGACACCTGTTCGTAAGGAGACTCCATCAAGAATCGAGGTCTGCTCTCCATTGTTTGTTCCCCTATTAAGGAAAGTTCAAAGATACGGATGAAAAACCCGACGGAATATTTGCCTTCTGAGCTGGAACTTGACCTGCGTGAATGAACTTCGCGCACTTCGCAATGAAAAGCCATAAATAGGTGGCGAACAAACGAATTTCCATAAAAGGAAGTTTCAAGGCGGGTCAGGGCACGTAAGGTTTCACTTGACAGGGGCAAGCAAAATAGCTACAAGACATTTATTATGGCCTGGAGACAAATATCAGCCTATCATATTCACGCATAACAGTATACTTGCGTCGAAAAATGAAGTGATTACGCGGTGCTCGCCGGAGCGACATAGGCTGTAGACTGCAGTAAGGAATCCACAAGTGCGGTAAAACGGACGTTTCGGGTGACATTCTTTGAAAAGCGGGGGATCGTTGCCCCCATTAAGGAGTAGGAAACCACGAGGCATTCGTGGAGTTAAAGATATGTGGAATATCTTCCGTCGAAAGGAATGCATTTTACAGTAAGAATCGACCCTAAAGAAATGGACAAGGGGGCTCGTGCCTTTGGTCATTGTCACCTACTTAAGGCAAGGCCAATGTTCACGGTGCGGGAATGTGGGCATCTATTGCATTCCTCTCAGTTAAGGAAAAATGAAAAGGAGATCCCCACCCGCGGAAGTGACCAGCCCTCATTGACGACGTGATGACGCCACAGACTCCTTGGTACTGTGCCATAGGGTGGATCCGTAATAGTAGTAGTGTACATATTATTATGCTTGAAGATCCGGACGGGTGAGGAACGGCACTGACAGTGAAATGTCTCATTGGGCGCCGTGTCAATTGTCGATAAACCGACTCCGTTCTCCCGGTCGCTAGAGAGACAAGACTGGTTGCAATTTGCCCTCCAGTCGCGACGCGTCCGATGACTCGAGATGATCCGTCACGATCCGGTTATCCTGATTAGTTATGTAACTGCTCATGTGGAACTTCAGCAGAGGAAAGCGCTGTATTAGTTACCCATTGTAAGCTTTCGTGACAATGTCTGAAAAGTAAGTGATCTTCCGCGAAACGACGTATCGGGCTGTTAAACCAGACTCCTACGATCCTATAGCTTTTCCAACTTCATGGGAGGCTCACCATTGAATCGACTTTCGTGGTTGCGGACCTCTCAGATCTTTCTCAATTCAGCCATAGTCGCACCAGCAACTCGATGGATCTTGTTTAACAACGGAAAACCGCTGATCGCAACTCATACCGTCAGCCAGAAACGAACTCTTGCGCTGTTGCCGACAGACGACGTTCGCCCTTTGCTGGGTATCGAGCCGTACTTCGGTCAGGGTCAGTACGAAGGGGAGGCCTGTTCTTCCGATGCGTCCATTCTCGAAGCTGCCCGGCTTCATGGCCCACGGATTGTTTTTCTAGGACTCAAAGAGACCGATCCTTTTACTGCTGCTGCATTGCCATCTTCTGATTTCAGGGATCCACAGACCGCTATAGTAAATCTGCAAGGAACGCCGTTTTTCTCTATTGACGTCGCTGATGTTCAGGAAATTTTGGTGGACGAGGTCATCCAGGCGTCCCAGTCAGCTTATCCTGACACAAACCTTGCTTTCGTGGAGCCTAGAATTGCGGTGACTGGCCTTGATATTATCACAGCAGCCATTTTTGCGGAAGCCCGCAGTATGGTGGACTGGAATGGAAGGAACAAGGCAAGTATACATACTGGGTACCTAATCTAGCGGCTCTTCATGTAAATGTCAAGTTCTGTCCTTCATGTGGTTCCCCATCATACTCGATTTGGGCCGGCTGGAAACTCTCATGTACGTCCGTCCTACCGTGGGCAGATAACACAGGAAAGGGGCCATGTCCATCAAGGTTCGCCGGCAGTTCAACATTTTGGATTGTCTCTGACAGCAAACCGAAAGTCGTGGCATGCAGAACTTTTCCCATCCAAGGACAGATCCTGTGGTGATCATGGTTGTAATGGATGAATCAGGCGAGAAGATCCTTCTCGGTCGAAACGTACAGAGGCTCCTCATTCGGCATTATCTCATGGGTCATTTAATTTGACTAATAGAAAAAGTTCCCGCCCAAGGTTTATTCCGCGCTGGCCGGATTTGTCGAGCCTGGGGAGTCATACGAGGACGCTGTCAAGCGTGAGATGTGGGAGGAAGCTGGTATAAGGGTATGGCATATTCGGTACCACTCTGGTCAGCCTTGGGTAAGTGGTGGCACAAGCCTAGAGAATCAAGGCTTACCCCCATTATTTTTCAACGAAGCCATTTCCAGCTAACCTTATGCTCGGTTTTTATGCTACTGCAGACTCTTCTGCACCGATCCGCTTGGATCTAGACAATGAACTAGAAGGTCGGTGCCTTTTCATGGTGACGGATGCTCGAATCAATGCTAACGCGGCTGCACGATGATCAGACGCTCGATGGTTTACCCGTCGGGAGGTATTATCTGTCCTAGCACATACCTGCCATCCTGACGCCACCGAAGTTGGCGAACCTTTGTTCAAAATGCCGCCCTCGACAGCTATCGCGGGTGTACTGATTAAACAGTGGGCGGAAGGGAATGTTACACTTGGCTATGCTACCAAGGGAAACTTGTAGACTAACACGGTATCACTTCTAGTGGGTAGCTGGTGGATCTTTATCAGGCCACGAGGAATTCCTCTAGCACCCAACAGCGTTGCACTCATCATTTTTCGAACATGCGACAATCAGTTAACAGACCCAAGAAAACTAGTTATGAGACGCCACGGGGAGTAATGACCCACGGTGATGACAACGGCAGCAGCGAGAGGGCACGACAACGGCAGACGATGACTCCGCCGAGCAGTTGGGCAGCCAGTGCTGCTACTACGACGCGACGATGGCAGCCTGTGGTGGGCACGCTACCATTGTAATGGTGTAGGCGATACTGATGCTGCGGGAATCGGTCAGCCGATGTACGCACCAAATATCTTCGACTGCTTGTTCAACTAGCTACGATAACTCTTGATGTCTGGTTTAGTTTAGGTACTGCGCGTCTTTATCTGAATGGCAACTTTCTTACAATTGATGGACTCCTTCTGTTCTTGGGAGTGCAAGGCCATACAGATAAAGCTTTGATAAGTTTTGGCAGTTTAATACAGCACACTGTGCTAATCATGGAGCAAGTACTAATCAATTCAACAGGAAAGGCTAGTCAAAGCTGGGCCTGAACTAGTACCTTGTCACCATCTCGCCACAAACATTCACCCTCCCAAAGAACTTGGTTTCCCATCCCATTCTCCTTGATGAAGTCGACGCATGCAACATCAGAAGCCCCAGGTTGGATCCAGATGGCAGGGATGGATAGTTCCTTGGCTTGTTTCAGAATGTCCAAGGTGACCTAGTAGGGACAAATTGACACTTCCTGCTCAGTGAACCTGGGATACCAAATGTTGCAGTCCATGATACCTTTGCTGGTGTGACAATACTAAGGCCTGTCTCAGTGGCCGACGGCAGATCCGCAATGTTTCGGACAGTTCTGATGCCTTCCAGTGTGTGAACTGTCTGTAAGGGAGATTGAATCACAGCATCGACCACAACTGAAAATGAAGCGGACAGGGTGTACGGGAGTGACTAGCTTGTCCCGTGCGATATACCATTTAAGAATCTAGCAATGTGTGGTGAATAGCATGCCGCTTTCCTGAGATATCCGTCACCTTATTACCCCATTTTGCTTCGTCAATCGATGCCCCAACGACTGCAAACCTGGGGAACGAAAGAAATGCTTTCTGCTTCTTCATTGAGCTCAACATGATGTTGAACGCTGTTGTTGGTCCCTGCAGGCCAAAGCCATCCAAAAAGTCATGTGACGAACACGCTCACGTGTTGGTTGCCTATGCTCCTCGACCGCCACCTGGAAAGTGTCCAAAGATGCTTGGTACGCGTCCGACAGCTGTGTCGCTAGATGGTGATAGGCGAAATATCACCAAGACACCTGGGCGTGCACTTGCAAAGCCACGAAGTGCATTGCAAGAGAATGCATGTCGTGATGTGCCGATGACGGTCAACGCCAAGGGAAAGAAGGTCATCCACAATACTCCTCTGCCACTGAGAACGCTACGTGCGTTAATTGATTTGGTTAACGATATATATCTGAAATCGTACATTATAGAAACGGATCGTGTGTTGAAGGATGCTCCAGCCAAGCAAACACAAGTTTCAAAGCTCAGGGAAACACCTCTCATCCGTCCACTCGGTGACAAAACGCCCTTTCCAAATCGTACTGCCAACCAAGTCGTCCCTCCCTCATTTAGCTCTAAAACAAATCCTACTCTGCTCGATGGATCCCTCCGAACCAGTTCCACACGAAAGCATGATCGGCTTCCCAGAAGCGCGAGCAAGACTTTTGAGACACCAGTCACCAGTGGGAATCACTGGGACGTAAGCGACATAGATATCGAGATCGGAGGGGTGGTCGCAAACCAATCTTTGGAAGAAGAAGACTACGACGAGGTCGAGTACATGCCCCCAAAAGTCGAGGGTGAGTCTTGTAGTCCATCTTCGCAAAACCGACTAACTTTCATGTTAGATGTTTCGTATGAGCCGCCATTTGAGTTACCTAATTATAGAGAGGTCGGCAAGACGCTCATAGCTCTGATTCGTTCGTTCCCTCTTGACGACAATCCACCGACTGTCCCTTCGTTTTCCAATGAGGTCTTGGAGAGTAAGAACGATGAACTTCCCCTGCCATCTATCGGTATGTCTACCTCGCAAACAATAGCATGAAAGTTTAACGAGTCCCCAGAGAGCGACGACCTGTTTGTTGAGGTGAAGGGATCAGTTAAAGCTCCTGAATCTGTACCTTCGCTTCGAAACCCCCAGAAAAAGAGCGAATTTCGTAACCTTACAATTACCAAGACAGCTGCATGTGTTTCCTGCTCGACGGTGCCTACATTGAGGAAGCTGTCAGCCATGTCTACACACCGCCTGCCACCAACGGGGCCAAGTCGACCAGCTCAGTCCACGTCACGTCCTCCATCAGCATGCATTCCTTCGTCAGCACGAGCTACTAGCGCATCCTCCGTTTTGCGTTCCAGATCGGTAGCACCCTCCCATACGAGCACAACGTCCACGCGAACTACATCTCTGACTCTCAATAAGTCGTCGATCACCCGGAATGCTGGGACGACGAAGGGGACTGCCAGTGGTCGGGCTCAGCCAAGATTCAGATCGAACAGTAAACCGCCTCCTAGTTCTATGTCAAAGCCAACGAGTCGTATAGGAAATGGTGTTCCGGGGACGCCCAAGGATCTTGAGGGGTTGATCATATTCGAAGATACATGGGACATTGAAGAGTTTCGATTTGATGTTTGAAATCAGTTTTGGTGATGATACGAGTTACCCGGGTATATGTCAATGAGTGTACTGTACATGTAGCGCGATCCGGTATGTCCAGCTGTTGGAATTCCCTTCGTCCTTTGAAGCAACTTACCCGAATAAGTATTGTTTGAGCGAACGCATTGGCCATAATAAGTTGGATGACGTGGAGTCACTGTATGGCTCAACATCTAGGTATAATGGTCCACCCGCCCCCAACTGCCCGGTCTCAACTTCCCATTTCCATTCTGGCTCCAACGACGGAGAGCTAATATCTAGCTCGTAGGCCCTAAGTTCCATCCAATCCAAGGCTTGCTGGGACGTGAGGCGCTCCAGTGGTTTACTGACCCACAGCATCTCTGAAAAGCTCCGCATGTCAGGTGGTATATTAACACCGTCGAAACTTGGGCGAACGCCTCGTAGCAACCTCAGACTGATGCCACGCCGGGAAAGCTTAGGAAATGGTGGTTTGCCCGCATAAATCTAAGCAACATTCGGTAAAACTCGAAAAGGAGCATGGCACTACGCTCACGTACGAAGTATATCGTACAACCCAGTGCGTAGATATCACATGCACGCTTGTTAATCTTATCGAACTCTTGCTGTGCATTTGCATTATGCAGCTCAGGGGCCATATACTGCCAAGTTCCACAAATGTTGCGTTGAACAGACTCCATGTAAGCTTGGGTATCAAACGTAGTGGCCAGCCCAAAGTCTGTCAGGCATGCTCGACCCCTGTCGCTGACCAGGATGTTTTCCTTGGTTAAGAAATGAGTAAAACTGGAATTCACAATGAGATCGGTGAGTCGACGAACAGGTTTGAGGTCTCGGTGAGCCACATGTGGTTGCAAGGAATGGAGGTAGTGAAGACCCCTGGTGATGTCTAAAATCTACGAAATAAGGGAAAGAAGCAAGACCGGACTGCTATGCCTTACTAGCGACGTGCGGTTTGCATTTTGGTTAAGAGCAAGGTAACTGGTCAGATTACCTTGCTTCATCCACGGGGAGACCAAGTACATCTTCATTCCATCCCTATACACGCCATACAAAGGGACACAATTTGGGTGGCGCAAGGACTTCCAAACGATTGCTTCGTTACAAAAGGCCTAAGTAATTTGTAGCCGTTATCCAAGTAAAGGTACTGTCACGCACCCTTCGAGATTCCCCTGAGGATTCGTCAGATCCCGACAGGAGTTCCTTCACCGCAACGACTCGATTGCGGAAGGTGCCCTTATAAACGCAACCGAATCCACCCCGTGCATGTTCCTCGAGGTCATTAACCGATCCTATTGGGAGGGAAAGTGAAGTGGGATAACACCCGAAACGTTTCGTTATCTGGATCAGCGCGTTCAGGAGGCACCGGCGGAACCAATCTTCAAGGTCTTTGCTTGGGTCAAGAGATTGGATCACCGCATTTAACAGCTCTACAAGCGGTGCGGCCTTGGTCTCTTCGACAATTGATATTTGATTTGACCCCTGTTCTGTGAGGGAAAGAGACACCATTGCTGCGAGATGTAGAACGTCGTCTCGTAGGAGCGTGGAGTTGCCAATGAGCTGTTCATTGCACGTATGTGTCCTCGAGCGCGGCTTCGTCTGGTGAGGGTTGTGAGTTGAACTCGACTATCACACGGAATAACGGACCTCTTGCAACATGCCACCAAGTGTTGACAGGTACATGAGAGCGGTATCCAGGATGTTAACCTTTTTATTGTAACACTCGAGTCTCACTATCGAGTCGAGCTGAAACAAGCGCTGAGAATCCGCAGCACATATCTTCAAGTGGGTGAAGGTAAATGCAACAAGACCCTGTAGTCAGAGACAGTGTTGTAACACATTTGTAGGTTGGGTAAGATTTAGGCACCCTCACCGGAAAAAGTAGTGTTTTCTGGATTTGTTCCAAGCAGATTTCCTTAGTAGCATTATCATTCCACCACTTAAAACCATGCACAAGGTCCGCAATGCGCTGCTTGACCTGTTCACAGAGCTGGTTAGCCAGTTTCCTGTGGCGGTGGAGTTGAGGGTCGGCTACGCGCGGTTGGCCATCGATAGTGGTGTATTTAGGAGAGTCCTTGTTAGCTCGTAACCAGCAGGTAAATGAGTCTTGGAAAGAAGTTGAGGCTGGGGAAGGTGCGGGTTGCTCTGGGGATCGTTGGGCACCACGTCGAGGATGAAGGATATGATCCCGTGCATGGTTATTGAACTCCATTCGAGGGACCAGGGCATGGCATTCAGGGCATGCGATGGAGACGTCGGTCATGTCACAGTGATTTAGTGGTGTACGGAGTTGATACGAACATACATGGTTTTATATCTGGCGAGCATACTTGGCTTCAGAGGAGAACAAAGTGCACTAGTGTGTCCCTGACACCGCCTTGAGCACAGGACGGGGCCCCGTGGGCGTTCAATCTTTGAAGCCTCCCCAGTATAGTGCTTTAGTCCTCACCAGTGCGCCTCCCTGTCATACCACGGCGTCGACCTGTGAGATCTTTCGCTTGTTAGGCTGTCAGGAGATAAACGCAAGTGGGCAGCATGCGTTTGGGAATTAGGTACACACCAGACGTGGATCCCTGTGGGTCCCAACGACGCGGCTTTGTATTGTGTTGTTCCAAAAACAGATCAAGCACTTGAAGTCATCTCCTTGATTCGTGCCATGGTGCGGTACTAAAATCACCAATGGTAAACCTTGTCCCGTTCACTCCAAAGAGTCAAATTACTGGCCAAGTAGCACACCGGGTTCAACGTTCAATAATATTGCCACCACCAATGTCACACTTGTGTAACTTCAAACTTGGACTATTCTCCTAGATGGGTGGTTGGAATTCAACAGCTTGGAACGACTTGGTCGTTACAGTCATACAAGCACCAACTCAATGGTATCCACTCGTCCAACCCACGCATCGTGGTCCAAGCCAGCACAAGCAACAACACCACGAATGTGTACCCAGTCGACCCCACGACTTGATCAGACTACCATTCACGCAACCTGGCTGCACGATCGCCCAGCACTAGCACGATGGGGACCACCACTAAAGCCATGATGAGGTCCATCGAAGCGACCAGGACCACAGCCACGACGACGACAGTCCCACCAGCATGATCACCACCATCAACTCAACAACGTGGACTGTGACCACTGACAACCAGCACCAGCACGATCACCACCTCTGCACAGCGATGATGACTGCAACTCGTGAGTCATCTAGTTCGAATATCTTTGAGCGTTTTCTGGCAATTTTATAGCCATTCTCGTGTTGTTCAACAGGCCTGGCATGTGTACAGTCTGCGGTGCCATCTGACTCATCCGTTCGCCCTCTTGTGTCTCTAACATGCTCATATGCATCATGGCATCTCTGCTGCATTCAGTTGGTTTATCGGTAGGTGTTTTTGTGTTTGCAGGTGTGTTTGACGCGTCTAGATATGTGCTCGATATACATGCCCACGCGGACTCTCTGAAGGATTAATGGGACGACAAAGGTGAGTCATCGTCTTGCGATCTCTGGTGTAGGCAGACACATTGACCATCTGCAGCTGGTTGCACTCCGTCAACTCCAGAGTCAACGCCGACGGCCTAGCAGCATGACGAAGTCGAAGACGGCAGCCAGCCTATTACCATTTTGCAGCGAAATGAGCACGACAACATCGCCACCACGACCACCGCCGTGCGACTGGCAGCGCAACGATGTCAACGGTAGTCACCACCACCACATTTCTGGGGACACGGCGACGCTACGACCACAGGCCAGCGGCACGACAATGTCGACAACAGCCACGACCACCACTGCCGTGCGTCCAGCGACACGCCAATGGTACGACCTCCTCTACCTCCACCATGCAGCCAGCGGCGCGACGACAACATGCATGGGCAGCGAGTGCTGCCATAGTGACGGACGACAATGGCGACCCGTGCTGCTGCTGTGAGACGAAGCCGACGAGTGCGGCGAACTCCACGTCTCCACCACCTCTCTCTCATGCCGACATCACCACAGTACGCACGCACACATTTGACTATCCCAGGTGCGTTGTCAGGCACGTTTATCTTTTATATTTTTTTCTGTAGCAACTTCAGTCAACGTCGAACACCAATTCAGATGTTTAGTGATGCCGATGTACGCAAGGTAACTACATTGGATGTGAAAGCCGCGGACGGAAGCTCTGAGCCCACTGGGATCAAATTACCAGAGGGTTGGGATACTATTGACACAGATAACTACATAGTCTATTGTGCTACGTGAGCAATCCAGGTTCCCTCCTGGGGTAAACCCATGCAGTTCGTTAGTGGGAACCGGTTCATCTCTTAAGCAGGATCATCTGGACTGCAGGAGAGATCTTCGGATGAATGGATGTGCATTATATTTGGGTCGAGTGGTCGTGTTCGATGATCAAAACACAAAACTACATGGCAATGGGCCCGCACAATTCGAAGGGGCTTGTCGCAACACCCACTGATGTCAGAAAATCGAGGTCCCACTCCGGATCTTTACCCGTTCGCGAGCTGCGCATTTCGTTCTTAGCTCGTAACTTGTAGCCAACAAAACCTCGAGCAGATTCAGCTACAAGGCGGGCATCAGGGTCCTGTGTCCAGAGATTCTTTATCAGCTCCCAAATGTCATCGTCCAGTCCGTGCATCCTGCAAAGTTCCTGGTGTGGTCGCGGCGGGCGACTTCCATCACGAATGACACACTCCATCAACTTGGATTGTTCTCCAGCGTGTATCTAGATGTTGTGAGAAAGGGTCGAAACAACTTTACTGCTACAGTCATACCTGATAAATGACGATGCCGAATGCAAACATATCACATCGGCGTAAATCGAAATTCCGGCGTTGCTCATCGCTTTGCGCCAAATACAACTCTGGAGCGATAAATCCGGGGGTCCCACCGACAGTCATACTTGAATTTGCTTTGGTACTGAAATCGCGTAGATTGGAGAGTCCAAAGTCTGCGATGCATGCATGACGGGTGCTTGTGATGAAGATATTGAACTATCAGTTCAGCAGGATAAGATAACCAGAATAAAATCAATGGGCCAGGACTCACGCATGTCAGATCTCCGTGCACAATAGTAGGCTGCATCTTGTGCAGATACTCCAGACCACGTGCTATGTCATAAATCTAGACAAGTCCATACAGGTCGATCGAACAATGAGCTGATTGCACTCACCAGGGGTAGACGATCTACGCTAGGATGCTTTGACAAGTAAACAGAGAGGTCGCCACGTTCCATCCATGGAGAAACGAGGTACAGATCACCATCGTCCCCTTTAAAGATACCATAAAATGGCAGGCAGTTGGCATGATTCACGTTTCGCCATAACACAGCCTCATGAGCAAAATTCTGCGACGATTTTTATGAAGTAAACTGGTGAAAAACCGGTAGAAATCACCTTCGTCAATTTGTCGTAGTTTTGCCTCTGGTCTTTTAGCTTCTTTAAAGCAACTGTGCGGCCAAGTAAAGAGCCCTTGTGTATGACCCCAAACCCTCCCTCACCATCCGTCTTGGCACATCCATCAACTCCCTTGATTTCCAGACATGACGGGTAAACCAATGCCTTCCGCGTCAAGCGGATTACGGCGCTCAGGAAGCAAGGCCTATACCATTCATCAAATTCGCATGGTTGAAGATCAAGCAGCTGTTATACGACATCCATAAGCACAAAGATTCCCTAACTGGACTGAAACCGTACCGCCTGCAGTAGATCTACCATGGACTGGCCGATGTCCTCGCTATCGTCGCTATTCTCGATTGTTTCATAGAACGACTTCGCTCGGTCCGGATTCACAAGGAACGAAGCCACTTGAGCCCCAAGGTGCTGTATGTCCAGAATGTGCAATTGATTGTTGCCCACGAGCCTCTGATTGCAAATGTGGTGATCAACGGGCGTCTGCAAAGCTCCTTCAGCCATTGGTGCGGAGCCAGAAGGAAAACACCTGCCTGTAGGTAAAGACTATAAAGGAAGTCCCGGATCTTAGCGTAGTGTAGGATGCACCATTCTTCACTTCTCAGTTTATATGCTCGCATACTCATCTTAAAATGCCATAAACTGCGTGATCAGTGTTAGAGGTTATGATTTGTTAAAGGATGTCAAAGCCTTCACCGATCGTCGTTGGGGGAACAAAGGCTAAGATGAAGGAAAACAAAGGTGGTCAATGCCTGGACGATCGGTTTAACCTCAGCCCATTATGTTCCCGAGAAATCTGCAAGGCTTACCGGAAATACATGAACCGTACGGGCATAGTCATAACACGCCTTTTGAACTCCACTGGGCAACCCATCAAAAGCGTCAACTATTTCGTGCACATCATATCTGACCGCCTTCTGTAACGCCACAACCATTTTCTGAGGCTGATATGCGTGAACAGCCCGAGAACAGACCACATCATCGACGCGGACATAGTTAGATGGTTTGGCTGTATTGCTTTTCAACCAGTCGAAAAACAGCTTGCCTCCCTCTTCTTTAATAAGTGTTGGGGCGGGCTTGGAAGGCGTTGCAATCTCTGCAGCAGCCTTGGGTCGAATAATATTTGGAACATGTTTTGGTATTTCCTTGGGAGGGGCAGCCATGGGAACGGCAAAATGCCTAGGAAAGTTAGCCACATCTATCGCTTTGGGGAATATATGTTTGCTCCTCATATGAGAGTTCAATGTATTCTGTGGTAGTAGCAAGTCGCAGCAGGGACATTTGATGTTCCTCATATTGCGTTTCAACGTGCTGTAGGAGGTGTTCTGAACGCTGGAAGTCAAGTGGGGGATGTTTTGATTCAATGGGCTCGGGCGTGCTGTCTAGGAATTTATAGTGAATTATTGTGAACAGAAGCAGGGCCTTCTGGAAATGAAGTTGCTGTGGGTCCCAACAAGGTGACCACTGCCTGTATAATAGATGTCACTCCAACCGAAGAAGAATTACAATATTTACTATTGTCAGGGATTATTGCTTATGTAATCACTTTACACGCCTTTTGGCACAGCGTCTTACAGGAGTAAATATCACCTTGTCCAACAAGGTCACTGCAACTGGAAATGTGTCATAATTTAAATTTTTGGCCGGCCGCGCACCTTAGGCACGAGTTTTAAGAGGTTCCCACGGTCTCTTGATGGGGTTTTTTTGCAGGATGAAACCTATCTAACAGATACCCTCCCTCGGCGCTACTCTCTCACAAATCCTAATTTAGTTAGTACGATTTCTGACCCTCTTCAGCGAGCCTCCCAGAAGGTTTCGTGATCACAACGGTCACCCGCATGAGGCTTGTGCCGCTTACTGACACTGGCCACTCACCATCTGCGCTCCACTGTAGAGGCTCTCAGGTCTCTCTTGACACTATAACTGGCTCTTTCAATGCTGTTGCCGTATCATTGGCGACATCGCTCGCCCTCTGCACACCACTGTAGAGGCTCTCTTCCTGACCCTCTTTGGCGAGCCTCCCAGAAGGTTTCATGATCACAACGGTCACCCGCATGAGGCTTGTGCCGCTTACTGACACTGGCCACTGACCATCTGCGCTCCACTGCAGAGGCTCTCGGGTCTCTCTTGACGCTATAACTGGCTCTTTCAATGCTGTTGCCGTATCGCTGGCGACATCGCTTGCCCTCTGCACACCACTGTAGAGGCTCTTAGAAGCAACACGGTGATTCTATATTACACTGTAGCCCATCATATGAGGTTTGTCAGCAGCTCTCTCGGAACTATTCCAATGCAGAGGCTCTTCCAATCTCGTCTGTACTGTTGAAGTCGCACGTGCACCCGGCGTAAACCGTCGACGAAGTGCGCACAAGACTGCGACCCATATTAGTGTAGACTTAGTAATAGTCCTCTTTAGAGTAGATGTTACATGTCACACGTCACACGTCACAGTCACGCGTCACAATGTTTGTTGTATATAAACAGCGTTCATCGCTTATATAATAACAACAGCTCTTGACCAGCTACCGCTATCATCTCAGCTTGTCCCTTCCACATAACAGGTGAGCAGGAGTAGCAGTTCCTCTACGTACATAGGTATTGCTTCAACAGGTTATGAGCCCTGTGAGCGC
>Ga0307516_10003956_pt1 | contig 18621 bp, 24 predicted proteins | sample 19_EM_MG_FD_203310 | JGI IMG/M metagenome (GOLD analysis project Ga0307516, IMG submission 203310) | Populus trichocarpa ectomycorrhiza microbial communities from riparian zone in the Pacific Northwest, United States - 19_EM | ecosystem: Host-associated > Plants > Roots > Unclassified | place... | reverse complement strand
ATTTCATTGCCGCGCCTCGTATTTTATTGTTATAGCTACATCGACCCTTGAGCTTGAGTCCTCATGTTGAAGGTGGTCCTCCATCCAAGTCCCGGGTTCTGCCGCTTGCCGGCCCTATGTGCTTGTTTTATAGATCGACGATCTCGAAACCAGAGCGCGCGATGTTCTGAGGCTCCTCCCTTCTTTGCGGAACACGTTGCGGCCAGTAAACTGGATGCCACCGGAGATCCTTTCTTGTATCACCCAAGGCATTTTCGACGATTTTGACAAGGATGCGAGGTCCATTATTCCACTAACTCATGTGTGCCAATACTGGCGTGAGTCCATCGTCTCTGCCCCGGGAAATTGGACGAAATTATCCAACAACCAGAAGGACTTAGCGGCCTTGAGCCTGGGGCGCGCAAAGGCAGTTCCCCTGGAAATTCATCTCAGCATGCGCGAGATACGAGAAGACCCCCAGTTCCTTGACCTCCTCGTGCCCTACGCCGAATACGCTGGAACCCTGCGGGTTGGTGGTCTTTTGGCCGTCAAGGATCTGGCCCGCCTTCCTCTCCAGTCAACATCCAATCTCCGATCGCTGTCACTCTCGGACGAGGGAGTTGGCAAGTGGGACCGCTCAGTTGATCCATTCGAATCGTCAGTCCGTACTCTTGGGTATCTCTCGTTGGTCGGGGTCCCGCTCTATCCTTCCCTCCTTAATCTCAAAACTCTCACGGAGTTGGCCATCTACGACCCCCAGCGCAATCTCCATTTGGACACCCTTTTGGACTTTTTGGAAGAGAATCATTCGCTTGCGAGGGTTACCATACGGATTCGGTTTATAGAGCCTACGCTCCGTAGTTCGCGGCGTCGAGCTGCAATTAGGAACCAAATTCACCACCTACGGATAGATTGTTTCGACGCGATGGACGGACGAGCACTGATCTCCAGTATCACTCTCTCGAAGGGTACAGAACTCGAGGTTAACTGTTGGGGGGACTATGGCATCCGTGTAGAAGTAAATGACATTTTGTCCGGCATCTCCACAACCCACCTGGTATCGCCCACCTTCATGGGGTACGACGCCGGCGCCACGACGACCATTCGGCTGCTCGGGCCAAATGGAACTACCTCGTTCACTGGCGACTCCAATTTAAATATCCCCTTTGCAGAATTTCCTCAACTCCCTCTCACCAACATTCGATGGTTTCACCTCAACACCGACGGGTGGGAATTGGACCAGCCCCCTGGCCCAGAACCGTTCCATCACCTGTCATCCTTCCCCGCCCTCGAGACATTTACCATTGGGTGCAAGACCAATTTATCACACATCCTCTCACCTCTGTTGTCAAATCCTTCAGCTTCACCCTCGCTGAAAACCCTTGGATTCCAGGATTGTGTTCTCACCGAAGACTTTATGGAGGAGTTGATGCGGTTCGCTTCTGACCGCAAGAACACCAGTTCGGCCTGGCTACACCATGTTGTCATCGTCCATTGGGAAGGGAAATTTCCAAACGTTGCTTCAATTCACAAACTCAAGGAACACGTCCCTGTGGTCGATGTTCGGATTGCCACAGAGCTACCAGACCAGACCTCCTCCGTGTGGTGAACGAGAAGCTCGGTTCGGGACGCCCCGGGTACAAGGGATCCCTCCTCCTCTGTGGTTTCTGTCCCTCTGTTAGAATCAGACCTTTCTGCAGTGATGTACCAAGAATAAAAGGTCAGGCAGCAGGCATGGAAGCCGGGCACGCGGCAGATGAAATGGGAGATGATCGTTTCGACAACCCCGAGGAGATGGACGTGTTGGCGGTGCCTCCGGAGAAGGACCCGCAGAGAATACCCCCCGAATTCTAACTGGGCTCCGATACCAAACTTGCCTGAGGAGCAGCTCGATTCCTGCGGTCAACAGGACGCAGTTATTTAGCAGAGCACGGGGTAGCGCGGACAACCAAATGACCTCCAGAATCTGACCATCCATTAACGAACCAACGAGTTCGTCGTGATTACTCTTCTACCCACGCCTCCACGCTTCTTCCGAAAAACCCCGTCCGAGGTGTCCATAACGTCTACCCTCTGTCGTTCCTTTCTTCTGACTTCAACGATTAAGACCGGCCGTTGGCCCACCAGTCGCCCAGAGGCCGGGCTCGCGCAGACGCGCACCCTGGCCACTTTGTGCCGGACCACAGCACCAACCCGTGGGGTGGGTCACCCATACGTGAACTACAACGACGGTATCTGGAGGGTTTGGAAGCAGGAAATCGACCCCGGGCAAATCACGCGTCCTGACCACCATCATCTTGACCTTGATCCACTCCCAATTCCTGGCATTACGTGTGGGACGGCGACTGTATCCTTCGTTCATGGGTTTTCCACGCTGCGAACCATGGAGCCGCAGTACCAATCCCATACCGCCCAACAACGTTGGGGCTGTTGGTACTGCGGAAGGAATGAAGACACCGATCGGTTGCCCACACCACATTCCAGCAGAAAGTTCGAGCGAAACCCCAACAGTTGTCGCTCGCAGCATCACTGATACCTCGAGCCCACACGATGTACTCCTCCGATGAACCATCCACCCCAGCCGGCGAAGGTCTCCGACTCCAACCCCCTGTCGTTCCTATGGCGAAAGGTCAATTCTGGGTTGTTCTCTGGAACGTCGTTATCACCGCAATAGACTCCTGATTTACGCGTCCACGTCCTCAAGAACTAACCTTGGAGTGGCGCGACCCAACACGGAGTCGCGTTGGTACCAATACGCGTATGGTGCGCGAGGGCGTTGCCAACCAGCTGCGGGCACAACCCGGTGGAGAGAAGGTTCTGCTGTATATGTGCTCCCGTATCGCGCGCGACCGACGCCGGGTCTCAAGGAGGCGTATGCGAGCATTTTTGGTTTGAGCTACGAGCACAAGCTCGCGGCCGGTAAATCTCCCACGCTAGAGGGTTAAGCGCAGACATATGGGGACCCTAGAGGTTGTGCTTGCATGGGGGAAAGTCGTTCCCTTTATGTTTCCTCGTGCAATTCACTTTTGGGGTGAGTTCGGTCTCCTTCATTGCGTTCACGCTCCACGAGCTCCTCCATCCGGGCAGCATGGGTGCGTTGGGGGGTTCATTCGTCGGAGGGATTCGCGTTGAGAGAGCAGGAGAAGCCGAAGGAATTCTCGGGCTGTGGATTGATCGTGGAAAGGGATGATATGTTTTGCAGCGAGCATATAAATCCCGGTGAGCAGGACCAATAAAGGCTGCGGTCAGAACGGTGTACTGCGCTGATCTCCATTCCGGAGAACCAAGGGGACAGCAGCTGCGCGGAAAAGGCATACAAAAAAACAGACATATAAGGTGACGAGGGATGGGTCGAAATCTCTCATCCTACGTCTCTCATCCACACTCACTTTAGCCTCTGAACACTCCGTTCTTTTAAGTGTCCCACTCCTGCCCCCTCTTTATCCTCTCCCGAACCATCGCCATGTTCAAACTGGTCTCTCTCGCTCTTGTCGCCCTCGCCGCCGTCTCTGCGGTCAACGGCTCCCCCGTCCCTCCCGTCCCCCCCCGTCCGGCCCCTACCACGGGCCTTATTCCTCCTCCTCCACCTCCTCCAGTCAAGGTAAGCCTGTCCGCCAGACCGCTATTTTTGATCTATTCTCAACCCTCCCCAGCCCGCTCCCCCAGCCCTCCACAACAGGGCTGGCACAGATCATGACGGTGACAAAGGAAACAACGCTCCTTATTCTCCCGCGCCCGCGCCCACTCCCACTAAGCCCCCCGGCTCTCCAGAGCCTTCTCCGACTCCCGCCGGAAACACTTCACCCGAGACTCACACCGACGGACAGTAAGCATACGTTCCGCGTGATATCCTCATCATTTCCTCACCCCGATTTCAGCGTCAATTGGTTCAATCAGGACGGTAAACCCGGTGCATGTGGTAACAAGCACTCTGACGACGATTTAGTCGCTGCCCTCGACTACCGCACCTATGGGGACGTCAGCGCCAAGTCCAAGTACTGCGGCCAGAAGATCAGGGTTTCCTGGCAAGGCAAGTCCGTTGATGTCACCGTGGAGGACGCCTGCCCGACTTGCTCCAATTCCGCCTCGGTCGAGCTCTCCCCGGCCGCCTTCAAGGCTCTCGCACCTCTTGATGTTAAAGAGCTCACTAGTGGTAAGTGCTCCAAACGACCACCTCGCCTGCGTCTTCTGATGGTTGACCTCTCTCATCTAGTCACTTGGGAATTGCTCTAAGTGGCTTCCACCTTCATACCCCCCCATTTCTTTCATTTCCTCTTCTCCCCTCCTATAGCGTACCAACCCTGCTCTTCTGAGCTCCAGTCCTCGGGTTGGACGGCAATGCGAGCCTTTGTCAATCATCGGTGGTTCGTTTAGCGATGCTCCCTTGTTCTCCCCTACCAGTTCTCTGCTCCTGACCCTTTCGCCATTCCCGCTTTTACATCTCACGCTCTAGAGTTCTCAGCTAGCTCTTACTCGTAGTGGGCTGCTAGGTAGTCTGTACGTTGGTCGTGTAATCCAAATCGAGTCCGCATCACCATACCCACGCCCTTCGTGCAACAGGATCTCTTGAAACACTCCAGTGCGGGTGCGATTATGCCATGGATAGCGATCGATTGATCGAAATATGCAGGTGTGTCGTTCAACCTCAGAACGGTGCCGGGAACTAGTGATCTGCACCAATGCCCAACGGAAGGAATCGACATTATTGTGGCTGCCGTCTGGCACGGACGACCAAATATAAACCAACCGGCCTCAGGACGGGAAAGACCGGTGCAGTTGTGAAGGAGCCAGTATGAGTCAAGCCCCCCTTGTCACTTGCCCTCTCCGAGTCTGGTGCCGGGTGTCGCCCGTCACCTTCTACAATGAGCACGCTTGTCCATACCTTCGCGGTGCATGATGGAGGGTAGAGTTGAACGACGCACATCGTTTACACGACCTGATGGAATATCGGCATCCCGGTATATCTCGGGCTGGTCCACCCTCCCAACCAATTTTCCCTCGCCTTCGGCCTCGTCGGACGAAAACACCGGATCCGCATCTGGTCCCACGTCGATGCTTTCACGCTTGGATCAACAGAGGTTGCTGTCGGAGTCCATTTGTTTCCCCATCCAACCACCGAACCAGCTGAGCTTTATAAACCGAGTATTATTCCCGGTTCACACTTCGGTAGAGAGCATGTTACAGTGATGTCGCAACGGAACTAGCGTTAATAGGACAGAGGACGTGCTGGTGTGGTGATTGCGGGGTTTCAAATGGCGGCTTGGATGGACTCGACGGTGGCACGCATCCCATCGAGAAAACACTGGATTAAAGGGCCGTGGTCTCCGCCGTGGGCCTAGTAAGACACGTAATGAGCAGATACCCTCATTCAAACGTCCGAAATACCTTTCTGAGAGCGGCGTAGTACCCGTGTTGGAGTGCAAGATTGATGTTAATTGGGGGATAGCCTGCCAAAACCAACGGGATCGAGGCTATCAATCGACACGTCCGGCCATTCCCATCCTGAGAACACCGGGTGAGCCGCTGGTAGTGAGAGTTGAAGGTGGGGCGGTGCTGACATCAAAAGGATGGCAGTTCGCAAGCAGGTAATGCAACCAACTGGCGGTAGCAAATGGGTTCCGTGACCAAGTTCGGACGTATTGCTGATCGACATTTAGAACCAGACACAGGGCCTAACAAACTCAAGAGAACGCACCGGTGCTTACCTTGGCCATATAACATATAAAATCCACCTCTTCATCCACCTTCGCATACGGGCAAAATTGGATGACAGCGGATCCGGCGATTACAACCGTTGCACCGGTCGCGGTGCGGGTTTCACCTGGGACGATGTACCCGCTACGCGCCAGATTTTGGAAGCGACATGTGTCTATGAGGCACCGTTGGGCGTCACATATCTTCTCTCTGCTAAGCTGTTGCGGATTGCGAACGAGTTCGAACAAAACATCATACGCCTGCCGCGACGCAGTCAGGAATCTGTTGGAGGTGAGGTCGGAAAGAGGGACTGACAGACACGGTGTCCTTTATGATATCCCGTATAACTGTCGGGTCGTGCAGTGGGCTTTTCGAGAGCGTTCTGATGTCGGCTTTGTCGATCCCTTGGCGGACAATGTCTCGGATAGACTTGCTCAAGGTCAAGGTCACGGCCGACCGGTTGGAGTGAGATCAACCCACATCATCGGAGATAAAAAACGTGCTCTCGACATGATTAGTGTCAATAGCGGTGTGGTCAAGATACTGACGCAGGCGGTCAGGACCTTGTGAAGTCAGGGATGCCCATGCCCCTTTGATTTCCTCGTGTCCTGTAGGTGGGAACGGATGATTTAAGGGAAACCTATGCTCCCTGCTCTGTCTCCACCTGTGAAAGTATATCACTGGGAGTCGAATTGTTAGCCAGCGATCCAACGCCCAATCCAATCCCCTACATGTAAGTGATTGTAGGTATTGCACCTGAGACTTCTCGTGGGCTGCATTTGTATATCGTTCCACGCTCTCGTCAAGGACTTCGTCTTTGATGCTGAGGCGCCCTAAGGATTCCTTGGTCTAAAATTATCGTCAGGTGTGGTCTGTGTAGGAGGGAGGCAAATACTTGGCGCAACAGGCTGGCGCTGATCGCAGTAGCCCCGAGATCTTCCATACGCATGGCCAGTTTGGCGGTAAAGTAAGGGTGATTGTCGTAGCGGGCGTTCATCGCCTCCAGGAATCGCACGTTGGCCGCGATGTCATCATTGGCGGAGATCTTTGTTACATCCTCGGCGGTTAAGATATCAGGAGGCTTCTGTGGTTCGCAGGGTTCAGGTTCCGCCCAACTTGAGGAGCCTAGGTCCTTACTTGCAGTATCTCTGTGCTCTTGCTCCATGGCAGATCCATGACGGCTGAAGAGGAGCTGGGACGCCTTACGTAAGTGTGGAGATGGACCCGTTGTCAGGTGGGCGACGGTGAGCGGAATTGAGAGCGGTCGGGGGGAACGTGGGACGTGACGATAAGCAGGGAGACTTTGATATGAACGAGATATGGACAATACAGATGAAGACTGGATTACTCCTATCATCCCCGGCCATCCAGCAGTGTGCGTCGACGTGTTGGCTCGCAGTTCCCTCCCCCCCTTCCCGGACGTAGTCGCTTGCGGCCAAGAGTGTTAGCCGTATGAGGCGAGATGAGACGATCCAGCAACGCAGGTTAAGGTTTGGGTTGGCCGACGTGAGTGATGTCCAAAACTAACCTTGTCCGCTCATCTTCTCCAGGCCCCCGTCCGCCATCCCTCGACCACCCGGCGGCGGCGATGGGTCGAACCTACGGGGGAAATCGCAGGGAATCGCGAGGGGATTCGGCCGGATGGAAAACGTTGAGAATAAGTGGAGAAGGCGTGAGAAAGTTTTTTCCGTCTCTCTCTCTGTGATCTCACCGCATAGGTGTTCCCCCGGTCTTCTGCAGCATACATCTCGAAATCCGCCTTGGATTCGGCACATCGTGTTTTCCTTCTTGACTGGTATTTGGCCCGCGCCCCGAAAAGTTCCCCCTGCTAGCTTGCTCCCATGCCTTCAAAACCTTCCAAGGTCAAGCAGGCTACAAACTCTCGATCGAAGCCATCTCCGACATCCCAGGCGCTGCCCGTCCAAAATCTACCGACCACCTCCAGCCTGGAGGCGACCAAGAAGAAAAAGAAGAAGAAAACCAAGGCAAAGGCTACGTCTGCCGTCTCAGACTCACGCGTCGAACTCAAGTACGAGGAAGAGGAAGAGGAGGACGATGATATCCCCCCATTGGAACCGGCGCCAGGTCCTCGTCGCAGCCTCACTGGGTTATCGCCGGAGCTGGAAGCAGTTCACCTCTCTGCCACCGCCTCTCTATCTGCGACCGTGGCGGCCGCCGCGAAAAACAATCCGACTGCCGCTGCACACGCCGAGCTCATCGCCGCCGCGGACGACTTATGTCGGAGGATGGATGCTGATCCGCAAGGCGGGATCGCGACCGACGACGATTACTGGAAATCGCTCCCGGAGCATATACGAAACTTTGTTAGTCCTAATTAACCTCTGTCTCTGTGTTCTCTGTGGTAATGAGCGAGGTTTTTCCTCCCAAGGCCCAAGCTATGTATGCCATCGCACAACAGATGGTTCAGTCGTCGGGTACCAAGGGCCCAACGAAAGGCACACCTGGATACCCTCCCGGAGCATTTCCTGCGTCAAATTTGCCGTTTGATCAGTCGATCCTTTCACGCTCACCCTTCAATGCCCTGATGGAGCAAGCCGTCGCACCGTACCTTCCGCCATCGAACAGCCCTCCTGCTTCTCGCGGTACGCATCCTCTGTTTTGGTGTCTCACTATAACGTGAACATGTTCTGTAGTCTATTACAGCGAAGATGAGCAGGATTGCGACGAAGAGGACGGGGAGGAAGAAACCATCCTCAAGGACGAGCGCGTGAGTAATAGTTCCCTTCCATCGCAACCGCCACCCCCGCCTTCACAACCTACGCCTCGACCTCCTGAAAAGGCTGTGGGGATGAAAACTAGTGGTAACAGTAATAGTACGAACGTCAGTAGCGGAGGGGGAGGGGGTCAGCCACCGGAGTTTGCCGCCCTGCCGGCGTTGGCCGGCACTGTACCGAGACATTCACCCGCGCCTGTGTCCGTCACCACCAACGCTCCCATGCCGCCTACGAGTCGAGTACCACCGCCGAGCTCAAGAGCCGCTGGGAAACAACCGATGAACTACTCCAGCCAGCCAGCAAACGCCAACCCACCGGCGACGACGACCCGATCTGCCAGGGCGGCATCAAAGCAACCTCTGTCAGCTGCAAACTACCCTCATAATCCGACCCATCATCACCCATCGCCGCCCTCCTCAAACGCCTCGGGCCCGCACAAGAACAGGCAAAATGCTCCGGCCAGCACCCAGTCAGCCAAAAACAACAAAATTTGGAGCACATCTTCTACCGAAGAGAGGGAGCGCATCAAAGAGTTTTGGCTTGGCCTGGGTGAGGAGGAACGCAGGAATCTGGTCAAGGTCGAGAAGGAGGCGGTCCTGAAGAAGATGAAGGAGCAGCAGAAGCACAGTTGCAGCTGTGCCGTATGTGGTCGGAAGCGGTCTGTCCCTCTCCCCCTCATCTTTTTCTCTGAAAATTTTTCCCTGACCGTGAACCCCCCTTTGCTCATCGCCAACCGTCCGTTCTGTCCTTCGGATTTCTGGTCTACCCCCTCGTTTTTCGCGATCGCGATCTCTCCTCGTCCCACCATCCCTCGGCGCCTACCTCCTGCCTCCTTGCCGACAATCGTAACAGGAATGCAATTGAGGACGAGCTCGAGGTACTGTACGATGCTTATTACGAGGAGCTAGAACAATACGCGAACTATCAGCAGCGTTACGTTTCCTCTGGAGGTACACTTCCGCCACCGCCCGGTCCCGGTCCTTTCCCTGGCTCTGTCGAACTGGACAAGAATGGCGCAGTCGTGGGTCACCACAAGCTTCAGCCTCCATCGTCGCATCCTAATCTGAGGTCCAAGAATTCTCCGGTCCCTGCCGTGCCGAATGTGAGGGGTCCGAAGGCCCAGGTCAAACATCCAGAAAGTGAGTTCGAGGACGACCAGGACGAGGACGAATATGAGGAGGATGACGAATATGAGGCGGAGGAGGAGGACGAGGATGATGAGGATGAGGACGACGGTGATGGCGAGGGCGAGGACGGTGATGGTCGGCATCCTCGTGTGACATCAAGAAGGGCTGGCGCTCCTGCCTCCACCCGGCGTCGGACAGCTGCGGATGCGAAACCAGAACGAGACAAGCTCTTCAGCTTTGGGAGCAGCCTCACAGTCACTGGCAAGTCCATTCTCCTGTCCATTTCTGTGGAACTATCCCAGTTGGAACTTGTCCGTCTTAACCTGTCTAGGAATAGATAATATTCTGACGGTCGCAGACGATCTGTTGAAGAACGACGGACAGAAATTCCTCGAGATGATGGAGCAACTGGCCGATCGCCGAATGATTCGTGAGGATCGAGCGACGGCAAGTATCGAGGACGACAGTGAAGAAGACGAGGGGGATGATGACGGGGATGACGACGATGACGACGACGACGATGAGGAGGAGGAGGAGGAGGAGGAGGAGGAAGAGGTACGTAGGAGCACCCAACCCACATCTCACCGAACTCAGAATATTTACCCCATCCAGCCCATGACCGAGGACCAGAAGGTCGAGGAAGGCAAGAAGATGTTCTCAATCTTTGCCGCCCGGATGTTCGAGCAACGGGTCCTTCAAGCATATCGAGAACAAGTGGCACAAGAGCGGCAACTCCAGTTGTTACGAGAGCTCGAGGACGAGGACAAAGCCACGAAGGAGAAGGAGGCGAAGAAACAGACGCAGAACCAGAAAAAGAAGGACAAGAAGAAGTAGGTCCAAATGGTATACCCATTGACACGATCTTATCCTCTTTCGTTCGTAGGCAGCAAAAGATGGCCAAGGAGGGCGAAAAGGCTGCTAAGGCTGCCGAGAAGGCCGCCGAGGATGCGGTTTTGAAAGCGAAACAACAAGCCCTGGAGGAAGAGCAGAGGAAGAAACGGGAAGAAGAGCGTGCTAAACGCGAAGCTACGCGCAAGGCTCAGGAAGAGGAAAAGCAACGGAAGGACGAGGAGCGCCGCAAGCGACAAGTGGAAGAGAAGGAACGCCAGGCCGAGCAGGAGCGCAAACGTAGGGAGCGGGAGGAGAAACTCAAGCAGGAGAGGAGGGAGAAGGAGGAACGAGATCGCAAGGTGAAGGAGGAACGGGAAGTGAAGGAGAGGACCGCAGCCGCAGCCAGGCGCGAACAGCAGGAGAAGGAGGAACATGAGAAGAAGGCTCGCGAGGAGAAGGAGAAGACTGAACGTGAACGTCTCGAGAAGGAGAAGGCTGAGAAGGAGAAGGAAGCTCGCGCTGCTCAGCAACTTCGCAAGCAGAACAGTCGCCCCCCTCCTTCACCCCGCAACGCTACCGCCTCTGGTTCGACCCAGCGCCCGGCACAGCCTCAGACCACTCCGAAGAAGATCCTAAACAAGCCCGCGCCGACAAACGCAGTCTCTCCCGTTCCTGCTGTACCTCGGCAAACCTCTCAACCTCGCCCCGTCATCGTCACCAACCCGATCCCTCAAACCCCCTCACAAACATCGAACCCTCCTACACCCGGCTATTCCCCTGGTGTCAACGGAACCCTTCCACAGCAGAACCCCCTGCTATCTCCTCGGGCACCGTTCAATCCTGTGCAGCAGTTCAACGGATTCGTTCCTGGACCTGCCGTCCCCCAGCAGGTACCGGGTCCTATCTTGGGCCCTTCAGCGTTACCGCGTAACTTTGGAGCACCTGGGTTTGATTCTTCCTACCCTGCTCGCCAGATTGGTGCACCCGCAGTTATCAGCCCGGGTCCAATAGGACCACCTCAGAAAGCGGGCTCCAACCCCCCACCTCCCTCGATGCTTGCCCCTGGCTCTGGAAGGCGACAGTCCATCATCGCCGACCCCGGTCCGATTGGCCCCCCGCGACCAATCCAACCCATTGCTCGTCCCACCGAACAGTCAGGGTCAGGGTCCGCTTCTCCTGTCCGCCGATCACCCAGTCCAAAGGTTCTTGGATCATCTGCTCTCGCGACTGATGACGACGAGGTAGTGCCAACCTCACGTCGGACGTTGGTCAACGGTCCCGTCTGGGGTGCTGCTCCTGTTCCTCCCCGGTCGTCGGTTGATCTTAGAGGGCCGTGGGGACCCCCACCGCCTGGGTTTCCCGTCCAACCTCCGAACCTCGCTCGGCCTCCCGTCGGAACATCCCCCTGGGGCCCAACGAGTCCGAACGATCAATGGCATCCCTCAAACTTCTTTCCTCCTGGCCAGTTCGTTGGACACAACCCTTCGCCACCCCCTCAATCTGGAAGCTGAGGTGATCCCAGCGACCCATTGCTGCTTTTCTAGGACTCTTTTCCTGTTCTCCTGCTTTTTGCTGCAGTCCATTTTGCCCGCATTTCGCCCTCTCTCTTTTCCCCCGCCCTCCTATCCACCCTCTATTCCGTTCTTCCCTACCCATCCTTCCACCGGCGCATTTGGGTCATCTGCCACATCATTTGTCACCGCGTCTTCCTTCCCCCCCCTCCTATATCTGTTTCTAGTTCACACAACCATGCACACCCACATACACCCCCACACCCACACATCGAGCGATCACCCCGTTTTAGCTTAAGCATAGTAGTAGGAGAATAGCAGAGAAGTTTGAAATGATTTAATCGTGTTTGTAACCGTCCGCGCGGTGGCGCCTGTGCTGACCGGCCTCGACCCGTGCCATCCTCGGACCCAAGCAGGCTTCTTCCCAACTACACCGTAAGGAAAAACGTACAATGTTCCCTTCTGCACCCTCGGAGACGTTGGTTTTCCCGTCCTGAGGTGGGCCGACCGCGCCAAACAGCCTTGCGGAGCGCAATGGCAGAACGAGCCGACCTCTTGGGACAGCGACGACAGCGTTGATGATTTCTTTCGTTGGACGCTGGTGCAGATCACCAGTTCCCGGCACGGTTCCGAGGAATGACGCACCCATTCGATCATTCGATCACTAGATCTATGGCCCGGTCGCTCCCGCACTGGAGCATTTCAAGAGGTCCGGTCGCACGAGGGACGCTGGTAGGGTGATGAGGACCTGATTTGGATTACACGACCAACGTACAGACTACCTAGCAGCATACTACGAGTGAAAGCTAACTGGGAACTCCGCAGCGTGTGAGATGCAAAAGTAGGGGTGGTGAAATGGTCAGGAGCAGAGAGTTAATGAAGGGGAGAACAAGGGGGCATCGTTAGACGGATCACCGATGTTTGAGAAGTCGCTGCCGGGGTCGTGAACGTAAAGTATCCCATCCCAAACACCAAAGGCTCACGTTGCCGTCTAACCAAAGGACTGAAGCTCAGAGGAGCAGGGCTGGCATGTTCTAGAAAGAGAGAAGAGGAAAGGGAAGAAAAAGGGGAGATATGAGGGTGGAAGCCGCTTAGAGCAATTCCCAAGTGGCTAGATGAAAGAGGTCAACCATCAGAGGACGCGAACGAGGTAGTGGTTAGGAGCACTTACCACCAGTGAGCTCTTTGGCGTCAAGAGGGGCGAGAACCTTGAAGGCGGCCGTGGAGAGCTCGACCGAGGCAGAGTTGAAGCAGTTCTGGCAGGCGTCCTCCACGGTGACATCGACGGACTTGCCCTGCCAGGAAACCCTGATCTTCTTGCCGCAGTACCCGGACTTGGTGCTGGGGTCCCCATAGGTATGGGAGTCGATGGCAGCGATGAAATCGTCGTCAGAGTGCTTTTCACCACAAGCACCGGGGTTGCCGTTCTGATTGAACCAGGTAACGCTGAAATCGGGGTGAGGAAATGATGGATATCACGCGGAACATATGCTTACTGTCCGTCGGGGTGGGTTTCAGCTCTGTTGTGGAGGGGTGGAGAAACGGCCTGGGGAGGGTTTGAGGATAGATAAAAAATAGCGGGCTGGTGGACAAGCTTACCTTGACTGGGGGAGGAGGGGGAGGAACAGGGCCCGTGGGGGCCGGAGGGGGCGGGGCAGGGGAGCCGTTGACCGCAGAGACGGCGGCGAGGGCGACAAGTACGAGAGAGACAAATTTGAACATGGCGATGGTTCGAGAGAGGACAGGGAACGGAGTGTTCAGAGGATAAAGTGGGTGTGGATGAGAGACGTAGGATGAGAGATTTTGACCCATCCCTCGTCGGCTTATATATCTTTCTTTTTGTATGCCTCTTCCGCGCAGCTGCTGTCCCCTTGGTTCTCCGGAATCGAGATCAGCGCAGCATACCGTTCTGACCGCAGCCGCCCCCAATCCTACTCACCGGAATTTATACGCTCGCTGAAAAACGTATCATCCAATTCCACGATCAATCCCCAGCCAGAGAATTCCTTCGGCCCCTCTGCTCTCTCAACGCGAATGCCTTCAACAACCCAATCCCAAACAATGCCCACGCTGCCTGGATGGAGGAGCACGTGGAACACGAACGCGATGAGGGATACCGAATTCGCCCCAAAAGTGAATTCCGCGGGAGACATAGGGGAAACGGCTTTCCTTTATGCAAGTATCCCCTCCAGAGTCCCCACAGGCCCACGCCTAACACTCCTGCGCGGGTTAGTTACTGTCTGCGTGCTTGTGCTCGTGGCTCAAACCCAAAATACTTGCATACGTCTCCTAGAGACCCGGCATCGATTGTGGGCGATACAGGAGCACACACACCGACAACAGAACCTCCCCTGCTTCAGGGTCGGGGTTGGGAGCGTACGACTTCGTCGGGGCTTGTAGTTGCGGACTGTACGCGTATTGGTACCAACGCGACTCCGGGTTTGGTCGTGCCACTCCAGGATTGATTCGTAAGAGTGTGGACGTGGTTTCAAAGAGTCGTGCATGATTGGTGTGTATGTCGATGACGTCCCTCTCCCGTTCATTAGTAGTCTCGTTGGCTTCTTCACAATTTCGATTGGTGGTATCGATCGGAGTTTATTGCGGCAGTAACGACGCCGCCGAAGAAGTTCACCTCGTCGTTCTAGGGAACAGAGCAGATAATATCCAGAGGGAAACCGAGGGCGTAGGCCACTGTCTTTGGTATAGTCTCCAGCAATTCCGTCGAGTCCGACTTTGATTGTGGGCCCGAAATATCAGTGATGCTGCGAGCGACAACTTTTGGGGTTCCGCTTGAGCTTTCTACTGGAGCGTGGCAGTGTGGGCAACCGATCGGTGTCTTCCATGCTTCCGCGCCTCCGCAGTCGCAACAGCCCAAAACTGTTGGGTAGTAGGGTGGTTGGTACTGCGGCTCCATGGTTCGTAGTGTGGAAAAACCATGGACGAAGGATACAGTCGCTGTCTCAATGATGCCAGGGATAGGGAGCGGATCAAGGTCAAGGCGATGGTTGTCAGGACTCGTGACTTGCCCAGGATTGAATATTCCAATCCTACGGTAACCGAGCCCTACAAACCCCGTCGTTGTACTTCGAATGCATGGGCGCACGCAATGGGGCTAGGGTTCTGCACAAAGTGGCCAGGTGTATGTTTGCGTGAGCCTGGGATGGCCCCTGCCACGGGTATGACAGAAAGGAACGGCGGTAGGTGGGCGTCGTGGACGCATGTCTGACGAGATCTTGTGGAAGTAGTGCAGAGGGGTTGGTGGGGGGAAATCGCGGCGGGCCTGCCGATCCGTTGTAGGGGTGGCCGCTGGAGATCACGGAAACGACCACCATGTCGCAGATAAAGACCCCTACATCCTCCCTGTCAGATATCTCTCACTCGCGCTGCCCGGTGCTCTGTGAAATGACCACGTCCTGTTCACCGCAGGGATCGAGCTATTCATCAAACGACTTTGGTATCGAAGTCTAGCCAGAATCCGAAGGATATTCTCCGCGAGTTCTTCTCCTGGGACATCGCCAACACCTTCGTCTCCTTCCCCCATGCTTCCCCATGAAGTTATCGGAATGATCGTATCCCATCTCGTCTGCCACACCAGTCTCCGCGCCTGCTGCCTGACGTGTTATTCCTGGTACATCGCCGCCGTTCCCTATCTCCATCGCATCGTTATCATTCGAGACTATTGCTGGGGTCGGCCAACCCCCTTTTGGGGCACGCCGCTCCAGCGCATGCACAGATTTCGTTTGCTTCCTTTGGTCAAGAAATTCCAGATCCTCGATTCCCGTTTAGGACACGGATTTACCCCAACATGGCTCGACTCCCGCACCCTACGCCGATTTTCCGCGCTAACCAGCGTCCAGGAACTCGGGATAGACAACTTGAACATCCCCGAGTTCATTCCAAACATACAGCGATACTTTGGACACTTACCCACCGTCCGATCTCTCGCCCTGAGAGAACCCAAAGGGTCCCGCCGCCAGATCATATACTTCATCGGACTTTTCCCACACCTGGAAGATCTCAAGCTCCTCTACGATCTGAACCGTGCTAGGGGGGAACCAGTGGGCGACCTGACGCTCATTCCATCCTTCACTCCTCCACTGCGGGGATCACTGATGATGACGTGGTTCACGGACGTGGACCTTTTGAAGGACATGATTGACCTGTTCGGGGGAATCCGGTTTCGTCATATGGACCTCTATAGAGTGGTTGGGATTCAGCTCCTACTTGACACTTGTGCGGAAGTGTTGGAAATATTGCGGTTGTATCCAACCGATCAGTGCAGGTTTTTCCAGATGGCATACGGTCCTGGCTAACAATTTCTTAGCGAATTTATCCCCTGGGAGCATTGACCTGTCGCAGAAGAGGTCGCTTCGCGTGCTCGAGGTTGCGGCATGGTCCATTGTTGGCGGGAAACCTGGTTTCCTCGCGCGCACACTCTCAACTGTCACATCCTCTGCATTCTCCAAGGTCATCGTCTTTCACAGGGATTATGCGGGAGGCCTGGCGGCATCGTAAACAATTTGAAGAGCTCCGCGATATGCATAAAGTGCGGGGCTTTTAGTTGGTAATATACGCGGACGTTTGGGACCGCGTGTGCGAGTACACGATGGGAGTGTTGAAAGAGGCTATAGCAGTAGAAAAGGCAGAAGTGGGGTTTGACTTTCTCTTCCCTGAGCCATTGCTGGTTTATAGCCTACGGAGGGGGGTTCCTGAATTTATGGAGGACTTTTCACCCTGCGCCTTCTACCGTGGGCTCATGTGGTAAAAGTTGCCTGGTGCTGGGAACCCACTCGTAGTTGCAGATTCACTTTACTTCAGGCATCACTGGACTTCACTCGTGTATAAACTGAACATTCATCGGATGTACTGATTTTCGGGGGTAGTGTATTCTACTATTCCACTCCGGTGTTTTTCCGCCTTACCAATCCAATCCCAATTGATTTGAGGTAACTTTGGAGAAACCTATTAATGCGGGTACGTAACCCCACCGCCGGGAATGCGTCCCCCTTACCTGTTGTATGGACGTGTTCCACCTTGCTCTCCCAGCACACACCACCGCCTGGGTTCGAGTCCCATATTGTCAACAGGTTGGGGTTTTTGAGGGGCCGGAACCGAGCATCGTATGGGCTCGGGACTTCGTTCTGAGAGAGACTGTATTTCCGAATTGGAGGGGATGGTTGGCGTGGGCAGAAGTTGTAGGAGGGATGGAGGGAGGGAGGGGTGGAAGAGGTGGTGGTATACATAATTCCCTCCTTGCTGAAGAGCCTTCTCGTTGGCGTAGGGACCATAGTGGAGGGGAGGAAAAGACGGTGAAAAAAAGCACACATTTCTCATACCCGGCGGACCCGAGAGAGACGACGAAATGAAGCAAAGGAAAGTACACGAGTATGTAGCCTGGTAATACCCCCCCTAAGCCAAATCTCCAGGGAACACCTTTGAGCGTGCAGGTTGGATGTGTGTTTGACGCGTCGTGTTTAATTTGCTAAGTCCGAATCCTCCAATACCGGCAACCTCCGAGTGACTCGCCCCAGCACCACACGAATTGGCCATTCTACTGATGCCGGCGCCCAGTACCCCAGCACCCCAGGAGGGACTACAGCTGACGGTATGGAGAAGTTCCTGAACAACGTTGCGAGGTGGTTCGAAACCCCCCGAGAATGTCCGCAGACCCCGACCGCTCCTTACGAGTTTAGCTGCGCCGTCCTCACCTCTTACAACCATCGAACGGCTTCCCTGCGGCCTCAATCCGAAGATCTCACAGAGTGTGGGGCTGGAGGTCCCGAAGAACTTTCCACGTGAGTTCCTTCCCCACCTTCGTGGAAAATTAAAATGCGTTTCCTTTGCAGTAGTGGACACTGGCTGCAGGGGTTTGGACGCGTCGCGGTACAGTCGAGAGTGTGACCGCTTACAAATCCGGGACGCCTGAAAATTGCACCAACGAGTGGTAGACTAAATGATTCGTGAGCATCGAGCGACGGCAAGTATCGAGGACGATAGCGAAGAAGACGAGGAGGTAGTCTCGGCTCCATCCGGCGTCGGGGGCCACGATCACATTGCAGTATGGGGCTCCTAACCGTCTGGTGAATTTGTACCGGGGACGGGGGGGTACCCCCAAATAGGAAGGTCTTCTTTGAATGGCTTGCCGCTTTGGGACGGAGAAAAGCTGGATTGAACGAGAAGCACTCCCGTGAATCTCGATGCACGCGGATTTGGAAGTAGGATGACCGTTTCGGGTGTACGCGTTAGACGGCGTTGGAGCAGCACGCGCACCTCCTAGATATTCGCTTTTTGCCTTATTTTTGAGACACAACACGTTGCTGTGAACCATGAAGAGCTCCCTCGAGCGCGAGAGGGAGCTCTCATACAATCTTCTCTCTGTGGCCCGCGCGAAAAGCGATGGATACGACTCTCAGGCGACTCGGCGCACGCTCTCCGACTCCGTGACCGCTTTGTGTCCCACGATTACACCCTACGACTGGCAACTCGATCTTGCTGAGGCTCTCACTCTGGGACTTGATGCGACTGTTATTGCTGGTACTGGTTCTGGGAAAACACTGCCCTGGGCTCTTCCTCTGCTCTTGGAAAAGAATTGTGGCCGGATCTGCCTGATCATTTCGCCACTCAACGAGCTTGAGGCGGATCACGTAGGCGTGCACCCTGTATACAATAAATCTCACTCTCACACTTCTCCACTTAGGCTCGGTTCTTCACCGAGAAGCTCAAAGTACCTGCTGTGGCCATCAA
>Ga0307516_10003955_pt1 | contig 18624 bp, 16 predicted proteins | sample 19_EM_MG_FD_203310 | JGI IMG/M metagenome (GOLD analysis project Ga0307516, IMG submission 203310) | Populus trichocarpa ectomycorrhiza microbial communities from riparian zone in the Pacific Northwest, United States - 19_EM | ecosystem: Host-associated > Plants > Roots > Unclassified | place... | reverse complement strand
CGTGAACGCGGCGGGCACCGAGATCAAGTCGCAGGGTGGGTGCATCAGCTCGCGGTACAGCTCGGGAAAGCGCAGGTCGTAACACACGCTCAGGCCGACACGCAAAGCGCCCGCCTGCAGCGCCGTCGGGTTCCCGCCGGCACAGATCGCGTTGCCTTCGTCGTAACGCTCGCGGCCGTTGTCGTAGCGGAAAAGGTGGATCTTGTCGTAGCGCGCCGCGAGCGTGCCGTCGGGCGCGTAGACGCAGTTGCTGTTGAACACCCGGTCGGGGTCACCACTCTGGATCGGCAAGGTGCCGCCGATCAGCCACAGGCCGTGTTCACGCGCGGCCGCGGCGAGCATCTGCTGGATCGGGCCGGTGCCCGGCGCTTCGGCCACGGCGAGTTTGTCGCGGTCGTGGTGGCCCATCACGCAGAAGTATTCCGGCAGCACGACGAGCTCTGCGTCGGCATCCGCGGCTTGTGCGACGAGGCGGCGCGCGGTTTCCAGGTTGTGCTCGACATGGGGCGTCGAGACCATTTGCACTGCGGCGATTTTCATGCGGCTCTCATGGAGTTTTTGGGGGCGTGGCGGAAGCCGGCGCCGACGCGGCGCGGGCCACCTGTTCGACCTTCGGGTCGGCCCACGGCCCGCTCACGTGAAACTCGCGCGTACCCGCTTCGCTGAGCGGCTTGCGCAGCAGCACCTGCGCCAGGAACGCGCCCAGGCCGATCGCCGGGTTGATGACGGCGTAAGCGAGCGCGGCCGTGCCGGCGTTGATCTCGGGCACGACGACGACGCGCAGGTCTTGCGTTTCGCGGGCGATGTCGGCCCGGCCCTCCATCAGCACCGCGGCCTGCACGCCGCGCATGCGCAGGTTGTTGGTCTGGGCCACGCCTTGTGTGATGGTCACGTCGCCGGTGATGTTGTCGAATGCGAACCCATCCTGGAACACATCGCGGAAGTCGAGCAGCAGGCGGCGCGGCAGCGACTGCAGGCTGAGCACGCTGAGCAAGCGTGTCGCGCCGGGGTCGACCTTCAGGAACTGGCCGGCATCGATCGCCACGCTGACCTGCCCCGACAGGCTCGGGTAGTCGAGCGCGAACGGCGAGCCTTGCCACGAGACCTGCCCGCTCATCTGGCCCTTGCCGCCGCGGATCGCTTTCGGCGTGCCGAGCCGGTCGAGGAACGCGCCGCTGTCGGCCAGGTCGAGCGTGAAGTCCATCACCGCGCGGCGCGGTGCCGGCGCGCCGCGGGCCGGCGGCGCGGCCACGGCCGCCCAGTGCCCGGTGGCCACGAGCTGCGCTTCGGGCGTGGTGATGTTGAATTTCGAAAGCTGCCAGTCGCGCAGCGCGTCGCGGCCCTGGCCGCTGGAGCGGTTCACGGCCTCGATCTCGAGCCTGCCGAGGCGCTTGCCGCGCAGCTCGAAGTCGTCGACGACGATGTCGAGCGCGGGCAGGGTCGTGGGCTGCTGGTCGAGCAGGCTCTCGACCTGATCGACCTCGCCGCGCGGCACGGACAGCCGCGACAGACGCGCGAACACGCGCCCCGCCCCCACCGCGGCATTGGAGCGCGATGGCGGGCGGTACTCGACATAACCGTTGAGTTGATCGGCGTCAACATTGGCGCGCCAGATGCCGGCGTCGAGCGACACGCCGGCGACGACGCGGGTCAGGCGCCGCGTGCCGACGTTGAGCTCCTGCACCCGCAGTGCCAGCGCTTCGGGCCGGTAACCTCCGCCCGCACCGACCGCCTCGCGCGCTTCGGCGTTGCCGAGCAGGCGTTCGGCTGCGGCGTCCCATTCGTCGGTGTTCAGGGTCGTGAGGTTGACGTTCGCCGCCACCCCGATGGCCGGCTGCGGTGCCGGTTCCATCACGCCGACGCCACCGCGCAGCACCCGAGGCACCTCGCCCGACACATCACGTACGTAGTGTGCCTGCAGCAGCGATCCGAGTTCGACATGCAGGCTGTCGCGCAGCGCCGGCGCCACGGTGCCAGGCTCGAGCGCTGTCTGGTAACGCAGAAAGAGCGGCGTCTCGGCGCTCTTGTTCAGCGGCGCCGGCAGGTTGATCGACAGGCCGACCAGGTTGCTGGTCACCAGCACCTCGGGCCGGCCCTGCGCAAAACCCAGGTTCAGGCGGTAGACCGTCTGGCCGCTCAAGGCCCCGGCCGCGCGCGCGGCCTGGCCGAGGTCGGTGGCGCGCCGCAGGCCTTCGGCACTGACCGTGCCCTGGCCGGTGAAGCGGATCGAACCGTCGGGCTGCAGGCCGCCTTCGAAGCTCGCGTCACCACCGAACAGCCGTGCGCTCGCACCGACGACGGCAAAGTTCTTGTGGGTGAAATCGACCCGGCCTTTGGCGCCCGCGAGCAAGGGCGTCTCGGGCGTGATGCGCACGTCGTTGCCTGGCAGCAGCAGGCTGCCTTTCACCTTGGCAGAGGGCACGTCGACGAGCGGGATCGACAGCTCGAGCTTCAGGTCGGCCACGCCGGCGGCGCTGCCGGTGTCGAGTGCGTTGCCGATCCAGCCGCCCACCGGCGTTTGGTTCACGAACTGCAGCATCTCGGCGAGCGGCCCGTGTGCGCCCGCTTCGAGGCCGAGCACGGCGTCGGCTTCGAGGTTGCGGATGGCGCCCTGCACACCGCTCCACTCGACCTTGCCGATCTGGGCGCGGCCGTTGCGGATCGACATCGTGCCTCGGTCGACGATCAGCTCGGCGTTGGCGCGGGTCAGCATCGGCCAGGTCGATACAAAAGCCGGCTCGCCGCCCGATGCGGGTGCGCTCGGCACGTAGGCGAAGCTCGCGTCTTCAACCTTGGCGGCGATGCGGAACTCGCCGTCTTGATTGCTGCGCGCGTTGTAGAACGGGAAGTCCGACAGGTCGCCCTTGACCCGGAAGCTCGCAGTGGCCAGCTTGCCGCCCTGCACGGCATGCTCAATGTACCGCCGCGTGGCCCGCGAGATGTCGAGCGGCAGGTAGCGCCAGGCGCGTGTCACCACGCCGTTCATCAAGCGGCCGTCGAGTTCGAGCCGGCCCGGGTAACGCCCGCCACGCGCCATGCCGATGCCGGGGCCGGTGCTCCACGAGCCGCTCAGCTCGCCCTGCGCATCGGGATTGGAAAAGCGCACGTCCTTGAGCGTCACGCTGACCCGCGGCGCCGGGTTCGTTGCACCGGCCCGCGCCGGCTCGATCTTCCACGCGAGTTGTGCGCTCAACTCGTCGAGCGGCAGCAACGGGTCGTCGAACACACCGGGCAGTTCGAGCACCCCGCCCTTCATGCCGATGCGGGCTTCGCCGCCCGTTTCGGTGGCGCTGAGCTGCAACGTGGCGTTGCGCAGGCCGGGCCGGCCTACGCCGCGCGGGTCAGGCGACGCTCGCGAAGCGAGCGACAAGCCGCTGAGCGCCCCCTTGGCGCGGTAGTGCAGCGGCGCATCGAGCGGGCCGTCCCACTTCGCGCTCAGGTCGGTGATCACGCCCTCGGGCTTGAGCTCGGCAAGCAGGCGCCGCAGCGCGTCGCCGAGCGGAATGCGTGAGGCCACCTGCGCCATCTGGCCGACGTCGAGCCGCTGCGCGCTGAACTCGCCGCCGGTGGCGGCCTCACCCTCGCGCTGGCGCCAGCTCAATTTCATGTCACCCTGCGGCCAGCGCACCCCGTCGCCGGTGAGGAAACTGAAGCGCTGCACGTCGAGCACGATGCCATCGTCGTCGCGCTGCGCGTTGAGGCGCCCCTCGATCTGCTCGAAGGCCAGCGCTTCGACGCTCTTCGCCAGCCGCAAAGTGACTGAGCGCAGCGCCAGGTCGACGGTGGCGGCGTTGGGCTGGCCGTCTTTCATTTCGAACCAGCCGCGCAGCGCGCCCACGCCTTCGCTCAGCTCGAACGGCAGGGCCACGTGCTGGCGCAGCTCGTGCACGTCGGCGCGCGGCAGGCTGGCGTAGGCGCTGCCACTCCAGCGCCGCCAGTCGCCGCGGCGCGCCAGCAGCGGCTGGGTGAAGCGGGCGTTGACGGTGAAGCGGTCGCCCCATTCCGGCGGCGGGGTGGCTTCGAGGTGGATGTTGTGTTGCAGCAGGCCATTGCGAACCACCAGTTGCACGTCGCTCAGCACCAGTGGCGGCGCCTGGCGCTGTTCGTCGGTCCAGCGCAACGAGCCGCCGCGGATCACGAACTCGCGCTGTTTGAAGAACCAGTCGGCGATGGCGTTGCCGTCACCGCTGTAGTCGCCGCTGACGTCCAGGCCGGCCACGAAAAGACGGCCCTGCGGGTCGCGCCGCAGTTCGAGCTGGGCACCGTCGATCAGGAGTTGTTCGAAGCGCAGTTCCAGCGACAGCAGCGAACGTGGCGAAATCGCGGCGAAGACCCGCGGCAGGCTCAGTGCGGTGCGCTTTTGGGCGTCGAGCACGACCACGTCGCGCAGTTCCAGCGACGGCACCCAGCCGCTGGAGCGCACCTCGATCTGGCCGATGCGAACGGGTACCCCCAAGGCCTTGCTGGCCCGCATTTCGATCGGCTCACGCCATTGCTGGATGTGGGGCAGAATCGCCCAGTGCAGTGCCAGCCAGGCGATCACCAACACGCTGGTTGCCGCGGCCAAGACCACCAGAACGATGCGCGCCACCCATCGAAGGGGCGACGAACCTGGCGGGTGCAAGCCGGGTGCTGCCGGGGCAATGGCCGGCTCGGGCAACGCGGGCGGGAATGAAGACATGAAAATATCAGTGCGCCAGCCTGAGGGTCGGCAGATGGGTCAGAGCAAGCGATACGCCGCGAGGCGTTGTACGGCGCAGGGTGGAGAAGGCATTTTCGCCGGTCTGCGCCGGGTGCCCTCTCACAGTTCAATCTAGCACAGACCCCGCACGACCCCATGGGTTCCCAGCCCCCCACTTTGAACGTTGCCGACATCGCCGCGGGCTCGCCGGCACCGGCCGGTGCCGATGCCGAACACAGCCGCTTCGTGCGCCGCATCCGGCGCCGCTACGCGGCCGAACTGGCGCTGCTGGTACCCGGCCGCCCCCAGCGTGAAACGATCTCCGCGCTGATCTCGCTGCTGCAGGCGCAGGGCCGCACGCTCGCCAGCGCGATGCGGGTAACGCGCCAACTGGTGCTGGAACGCCTGGCGGTGCTCGATGTGGAGCAGGGTGCTGCGATGCAGGACATCACGCTGTGCATGACCGAGCTGGCCGAGGTCACGCTCGACCTGGCGCTGGCGCAGGCGCGCGCCGACCACGACGCACGCCACGGTGCGCCGCTCAACCCGGCCGGCGAGGTCATCGACTTCTGGGTCGTCGGCATGGGCAAGCTCGGCGCGCGCGAGTTGAACGTGTCGTCCGACATCGACCTGATCTACGTGTACGAAGAAGACGGCCACACCGCCGGCCCGGTGCCGCTGAGCGCGCACGAGTACTTCTCGAAGGTCGCGAAGAGTCTTTACACGCTAATCGGCGAGACCACCGAAGACGGCTTCGTGTTCCGTGTCGACCTGATGCTGCGGCCCAACGGCAACTCCGGGCCGCCGGCCGTGAGCCTGGCCATGCTCGAAGAGTACCTGCAGGTGCAGGGCCGCGAATGGGAGCGCTTCGCGTGGCTGAAGAGCCGAGTCGTTGCGCCCACCGCCAGCGTGCGCAGCGGCCGCGCACTGGCGCTGCGCAGCCTGGTCACCGCCTTCGTCTACCGGCGCTACCTCGACTACGGTGTGTTCGAAGGCCTGCGCCAGCTGCACGCCAAGGTGCGCGAGGAAGCGCAGCGCCGCGCCGCGGGCCGGCCCGAGCGTGCCAACGACGTGAAGCTCTCGCGCGGCGGCATTCGCGAGATCGAGTTCATCGTGCAGCTGCTGCTGGTGGCGCGCGGCGGGCAGTTCCCCGAGATCCGCACGCGCTCGACGCTGAAGGCGCTGGTGCGCCTGGCCGCCGGCGGTTTGATGAAGCCGGCGAGCGCCACGCGCCTGGCCGAGGCCTACGATTTCCTGCGCCGGGTCGAGCACCGCATTCAATACCTCGACGACCAGCAGACCCACCTGCTGCCGACCGACGACGCCGACCTCGGCTGGATCTCGCGCAGCCTGGGCCTGAGCTGCAGCGCAGACGCCTGCGAACTGCTCGACCAGCTTGGCGAGGTGCGCGAGTTCGTCGCGATGGAATTCGATGCCTTGCTGCACGACGGCCGCGCGCCCGGCGCCAACGGCAACGCACCCGGCACCTGCAAGAAGGGTTGCGGCGGCTCGCCGCAGCCGGTCGACAGCGAAAGTTTCCTGGAGCAGTTGCCGCCGGAACTGGCGCTGCGCATCAAGCCGCTGGTCGATCAGCCGAGGATCCGCCTGCTGCGCGACGAGAGCAAGCTGCGCCTGGCGCGCCTGGTCAACCGTGCCGCACAGGCCGCGCTCGACGGGCGCTGCACGATGGAGGCGGCGACGCGTTTTGTCGACTGGCTCGAGCCCTTGCTGCGGCGCGAGAGTTACCTTGCGATGCTGGTCGAGCGGCCCGAAGTCCAGAACCGCTTGTTGCGCCTGCTGGGCCTGGCGCGCTGGCCGATGCGCTACCTGATGCTGCACCCCGGCGTGATCGACGAGCTGGCCGACGAACGCCTGCTGCACGACCGCTTCGACGCCACCGATTTCCGGCGCGAGCTCGAAGACCGGCATGCCGCCTGGGAGCGGTCGGGCCAGGCCGACGAAGAGTCGCTGCTCGACACGCTGCGCCGTGCCCACCACGCCGAGGTCTTCCGCACGCTGGTGCGTGACGTGGAAGGCCACATCACGGTCGAGCAGGTGGCTGACGACTTGTCGGCCCTGGCCGACGCCACGCTCGACATGGTGATCCGCTGGGCCTGGAAACACCTGAAGCAGGCCCACCGCAGCGAGCCGCGCTTCGCCGTCATCGCCTACGGCAAGCTCGGCGGCAAGGAGCTCGGTTACGGCAGCGACCTCGACGTGGTGTTCCTGTTCGACGACACCGACGAGCCCGACCCCGACCGGGCCGCCGAGGTCTACGGTGGCTTCGTGCGCAAGCTGATCGGCTGGCTGACGCTGCGCACCGCGGCCGGCGAACTGTTCGATATCGACACCGCGCTGCGCCCCAACGGCAATTCAGGGATGCTCGTGACTTCGCTCGCGAGCTTCGAGAAGTACCAGACCGGCCGTGGCAGCAACACCGCGTGGACCTGGGAGCACCAGGCCTTGACGCGCGCCCGCTGGTGCGCCGGCTTCGCGCCGCTCGCAGCCCGCTTCGACGCGGTGCGCAGCGAAGTGCTGTGCGCGCCGCGTGACGCCGCGGCCTTGCGCGCCGAGATCACGGCCATGCGCAACAAGGTGCGGGCGGCCCACCCGGTGAACGCCGGCCGCTTCGACGTGAAACACAGTGCCGGCGGCATGATGGACGTGGAGTTCGCGGTGCAGTACCTGGTGCTGGCCTTCGGCGCCACGCAGCGCGGCCTGCTCGACGACGTCGGCAACATCGCGCTGCTGCGGCGTGCCGAAGACGCCGGGCTGCTGCCGGCCGGTGTCGGCAGCGCCGCCGCAGACGCCTACCGCGAGCTGCGCCGCGCGCAGCACCGTGCGCGGCTCGACGAAAAGCCCACGCAAGTCGACCCCGAGTCGATGGCCACCGAGCGCGAGGCTGTGCTGGCGCTGTGGCGCGCCGTGTTCGAGCCGGTGCACGTTTGACGCTGTTTGCCGGCCGCCGGCCCCAGGCCCGCCACGCCTGGGCCGCCGTGGCTGCGCTGCTGTGCGTGGCCGCGCTGACCGGCTGGCCGGTCGAGCGCGAGTGGCTCGACTGGCAACCCGGCCTCGCGTTCAGCCAACCCTGGCGCGCGATCAGCGCGGTGGCCGTGCACTACAACGGCATCCACCTCGCTGGCGCCCTCGCCGGCACGCTGCTCACCGGCGCGCTCGGCATGGCCGCCAACGTGCCGGCGCGCATCGTCTGGGCCTGGCTCGCGGCCTGGCCGCTCACGCACTTCGGCCTGCTGATCAAACCCGAGCTGCTTCACTACGGCGGTGTGTCGGGCGTGGTGCATGCCGGCGTGGCGGCCGTGATCGTCTTCCTGCTGATCCAGACGCAACGTGCGCAGCGCCTGATCGGCGCGGCGATGCTGGTCGGCATTTTGATCAAGGTGCTGGGTGAAACACCGTGGGGCCCGGCGCTGCGCCACCCCGAAGGCTGGGGCATCGCGGTGGCGCCGATCGCGCACGCCACCGGCGCCGTCGCGGGTGCGTGCTGCGCGCTGATCGCCCTGCTGTTGTTTCGAACCGATCGGCCTGACTGAATCTCCATGACCACACGCAAGACCCACCTCGACGCGCTCGCCGTCACGCTGCTCGTTTCCTGCTGTTTTCTGTGGGGACTGAACCAGGTGGCAGTCAAGGCGGCGATGCCGGAAGTGCCGGCCTTGTGGCAGGCGGCGATCCGCTCGGTCTTCGGCGCCTTGCTGGTGTGGGGCTGGGCCCGCTTTCGCGGAATTGCGATCTTCACGCGTGACGGCACCGGCGTGGGCGGCTTGCTCGCGGGGGTGCTGTTCGGCGCCGAGTTCCTGTGCATCTTCATCGGGCTGCAGTTCACGACCGCCTCGCGCATGGTCGTGTTCATCTACATCTCGCCCTTCGTGGTGGCGCTGGGCATGCCGTTCATTGCCCGCGCCGAACGTTTGTCGAAGCCGCAGATGGCCGGTTTGCTGCTCGCATTCGCGGGTGTGGCCTGGGCTTTTGCCGAAGGATTCACGGCGCCGGCGGCCGGCCCGCACCAGCTGCTGGGCGACGCGCTCGGCGTGGTCGCCGGCGTGTTGTGGGGCGCCACGACGCTGGCGATCCGCGGCAGCGCCTTGTCGAGCGCGTCGGCCGAGAAGACGCTGTGGTACCAGCTCGCGATTTCCGGCGTGCTGCTGGCCGCGGCCGCGCTCGCGGTTGGCGCGCCGCTGCCGGTGAGCTTGTCGGCGCTGGCCTGGAGTTCGATGCTGTTTCAGGTGTTGGTCGTCACCTTTGCCAGCTACCTGGTGTGGTTCTGGCTGATCCGCCACTACCCCGCCACGCGGCTCGCGTCGTTCACGCTGCTCACGCCGGTGTTCGGGCTGGTGCTGGGCGCGTTGCTGTTGAACGAGCCGATCACGCTGCGACTGGTGGTGGCGCTCGCGGCCGTCGCCGCCGGCATCGTGCTGGTGAACCGATAGGCGACGCGGCGCACTCAAGCCCGGATGCGACCGACCAGCGCGGTGGTCGAATAACCTTCGACGAACGACAGTGCCCGCGCCTGGCCACCCCAGCTGCGCACCCACTTCGTTTCTTCGAGCGATTCGATGTCGTAGTCGCCGCCCTTGACGTACAGGTCGGGTCGCACTTGTTTGAGCAACTCGACCGGTGTCTGCTCGTCGAACAAGGTGACGAGGCTCACGCTTTCGAGCGCGGCGAGCACGCAGGCACGGTCGAGTTCGGCGTTCAGCGGGCGGCCCGGGCCTTTGCCGAGCAGGCGCGCCGAGGCATCGCTGTTCAGGCCGATCACGAGGCTCGCGCCGAGGGCGCGCGCCTGCGCCAGGTAGCTGACGTGGCCGCGGTGCAAGATGTCGAACACACCGTTGGTGAAGACCACTGGCCGGGCGAGCGCCGCAACGCGGGCGTGCAGCTCGGCGCGGGTGCAAAGCTTGTCGAGGAAGGTCGGTGCCATCGGCGGATTGTCACCTGCGCGGCAGGCCCGGTTCAGGCCTGCACTTAGACTGAAATCACGCGACAACCCACAGGAGACATCCATGCTCGTGCTCTGCGGCTCCACGATTTCGAACTACTACAACAAGGTCAAGATCGCCCTGCTGGAAAAAGGCGTGGCCTTCACCGAAGAGCGGGTCAACACCGGCAGCAAGGACGAAGCCGTGCTCTCGGCCACGCCGCTGGGCAAGATCCCTTTCATCCGCACCGACCACGGCGTGCTGTGCGAGAGCCAGGCGATCCTCGACTACATCGAAGTGCAATACCCGAACCCGCCTTTGTTGCCGGCCGACCCTTGGCAGGCCGCCAAGGTGCACGAGCTCGTCACCTTCATCGACCTGCACCTGGAGCTGGTGGCGCGCGAGCTGTACCCGAAGGCCTTCTTCGGTGGTGAACTGAGCGAAGCCAACGGCGCGCGCATTCAGAAACTTCTGAAGAAGAACATCGCCGGGTTCGTGCGCCTGGCGAAATTCTCGCCCTACGTGGCGGGCGCGACCTTCACGCAGGCCGACTGCGCCGCGTGGGCGAGCCTGCCGCTGGTGTCGATGGCCACGCGCGCCGCGTTCGGTGAAGACCTGCTCGCGGCCGCCGGCATCGACTGGAAGCCGTACAGCAGGCTGATCAACGAACGTGCGAGCGCGCAAAAGGTGGTGGCCGACCGCAAGGCCGACCAGGAACGGGCGGCCGCCGCCAAGGCCGGCTGACAGCGATCAGGCCGGCGCGGTGGCCAGGTCGTCGATCGGCGGCAGGCCCGCGTCGGCCACGCCCTGAAGCTGCAGTTCACCGAGCACCGACGCCAGCACCTGGGTGTCGCAATAGACACGCAGCGACACAACCTTGCCCCACTTCAGGCGCAGCACGTGCACACCCTGGTTGCCGCGCGGCGTGCCGTCGCGCAGCGTGAAGCGGTCGCGCCATTCGACCATCGCGACGGTGTTCCACGGCATGCCCTTGACCGCGAGCGACTCGATGTCGAAGTGCAGATCGGGAAACACCGTCTTCAGCCGCGCGTACCAGGGCACGATGCTGCTCATCGCGTGGCGTGATCCGCCGAGCGCGTGCTCGCCGAAGAACACGTGCTCGACCGGCGCGCCGAACGCGGCGAGCACGGTTGCATGGTCACCCTGGTTCAGCGCCTTGAAGGCGCGCCGCAATTGGTGCTCGACGATGCTGCGGTAGATCATGCGAAGCCTCCTTCGGGTTGGCGCAGGTCCGATTCGATCCAGCGCGCCAGGTGGCTGCGCGCGGAGTTCAGATGCGATGCATCGCCGTACAGATGCGTGAGCATCACGGCGCCTTCGATCGATGCGATGAACACGGTGGCAACGTGTTTCGGGTCGGTGCCGGGGCGCAGCTCGCGGGCCGCCAGGCCTGCCGTGACGATGCGCTGCAGCAGGCCGTGCCAGCCGCTCATGGCCTCTTGTGCCCGCAGGCGCAGGCTCGGGTGCGCGTGGTCGGCCTCGATGGCGGTGTTCATGATCGGGCAGCCACCGGCGAAGGGCACGTCGCCGGTGGCGTCGGCGTAGGCATTGAGCAGCGCGAGCAGTTGTTCGCACGCGCCGCTGCGCCCTTGCAGCGCCTGCATGAAGCGCGCGCGCACCTGCGACACGGCATAGTCGAAGGCCTCGTTGGCCAAGGCTTCGCGGCTCTCGAAGTGGCGGTACAGGCCGCCTTTCTGGATGCCGGTGGCTTCCACCACCGCGGCCATCGGCGCGGCAAGAAAACCCTGCCGGTTCATCAGCGCTGCGCTGCGCTGGACGATCTCGGCTCGGGTGCGTTGGCCTTTGGTGGGCATGGTGTGTCTTGGGTACGTTCGCAAAAGATACCGATTGGTCTCTTTTATCGTACTGCACGACATCGCGCATGGCAAGCGCAAAAGAAAACGGCCCGCTTGTCGCGGGCCGCCGTGGGGTCAAGCGTTTGCGGACTCAGGCCGATGCAACCCCCGGCTGGCCCTTCGCCGCGGCCGCCACCGCCGCCGTCACTTCCTTGCGGTAGCGGTTGAGCTCCTGCACGCTGGCGAAGCTGCGCTCCATCAGCAAACTCATGTTGTGCAGGATGCGCTCGACGACCTTGGTTTCCCACGCGGCGTCGAACTGGATCTGTTTGTCGAGCCACTGCTCCAGCCACTCGGGGTTGGGCAGGCGGCTTTGCACCGTGTCGCGCGGGAACAGCTTGGCGTTGACGTGCAGGTTGGTCGGGTGCAGCGCCTGTGCAGTGCGGCGGGCGCTTGCCATCAGCACACCGACCTTGGCGAAGGCGGCCCGCGCTTCGTCGCCGAATTTCTGCAGCGCACGTTTCATGTAGCGCAGGTAGGCGCCACCATGGCGCGCTTCGTCGCGCGCCAGCGTTTCGTAGATCGCCTGGATCACCGGCTCGGTATGCCACTCGGCCGCGCGCCGGTACCAGTGGTTCAGGCGGATCTCGCCGCAGAAATGCAGCATCAGGGTCTCGAGCGCCGGCGCCGGGTCGAACTCGAAACGCACTTCCTGCAGCTCGGCTTCGGTGGGCACCAGGTCGGGCCGGAAGCGGCGCAGGTATTCCATCAACACCAGCGAATGTTTCTGTTCCTCGAAGAACCACACGCTCATGAAGCCGCAGAAGTCGGCGTCGTCGTTGTTGTCGCGCAGAAACATCTCGGTCGCCGGCAAGGCCGCCCATTCGGTGATGGCGTTCATCTTGATCGTCTGCGCTTGCTCGTCGGTGAGCTTGCTGGCGTCGAAGTGGTCCCAAGGAATGTCCTTGTCCATGTTCCAGCGCACAGCTTCGAGCTGCTTGAAAAGTTCGGGATAAATCATGGCGTTGTGGCCCTGCGGCTCGGTGTGCCTGTAGACCGCGCGATTCTAGTCCGCGAGCCTTGGCACCCCTTCTTGGGCCTGTGCGCGCCTGCCGATCTCCAGAATCAGGGAACTCGGTGGCCGTGCATGCGTCGAATCGGCCGTTGTCTTCATTTCCGTTGCGGAGCCTTCCACTCAAACTGGCTGAAATCCCCAGGCGGTTTCCTCCTCCCTCCTCCCTCCCTGATTCGCCCGGGGGCGCTCCGCAGCTTCTTTCTTCCTGCAAAGGCCGCACAGCGGTCTTTGCATGTGGCCGCATGAGGCGCGCAGCACCTGCCAGCTACAGCCAGCCCTTGCGGCGGAAGAACCAGAACGGCGCGATCACACTCACCACCATCAAACCCAGCGCATACGGGTAACCGAGCGACCAGTCGAGTTCGGGCATGGCCTTGAAGTTCATGCCGTAGATGCTCGCGATCAGCGTCGGCGGCAACAGCGCCACGCTGGCCACCGAGAACAGCTTGATGATCTTGTTCTGGTTGATGTTGATAAAGCCGACCGTCGCGTTCATCAGGAAGTTGATCTTGTCGAACAGAAAGGTGCTGTGGCTGTCGAGCGAGTCGATGTCGCGCAGAATCTGCCGCGCTTCTTCGAACTGCTCGGCGTTGAGCATGCGGCTGCGCATCATGAAACTGACGGCACGGCGCGTGTCCATCACGTTGCGGCGAATCCGTCCGTTCAGGTCTTCTTCGCGCGCGATCGCGTTCAGCGCTTCGCCGGCGGCTTCGTCGTTGACCTGCTGCTTGAGCACCCGCGCGCTCACGGCCTCTAGGCTGTCGTAGATACCCTCGAGCGCGTCGGCGCTGTACTCGGCGTCGGCGTCGTAGAGCTTGAGCAGCACGTCTTTCGCGTCTTCGATCAGCGCCGGAATGCGCCGCGCCCGCAGCCGCAGCAGACGGAACACCGGCAGGTCTTCGGCGTGGATCGAGAACAGCACCTTCTTGAACAGGATGAACGCGACCCGCACGTTGCGTGGGGCCTCGTCGTCATCGATCAGGAAGTCGGAGCGAATGTGCAGTTCGCCGTTGTCTTCTTCGTAGAAGCGGGCCGACTCTTCCAGGTCGTCGTCGACCGCGTCGTGCGGGATGGTCACCCCGAAGTGCTGCGCGATCCAGCCTTTTTCCTCGGCAGTGGGGGCGTCGAGGTCGACCCAGACCGGCTGCACTCGGGTCAGTGCCTGGGTCAGCTCGTCGAGGCTTTCGATTTCTTGTTGCGCGAGCCGGCCATTGGCCAGCGTGAAGACATTCAGCATGAGGGCTCCAACGCGGACACGCAGCCGCGGTGAGCGGCACGGTGAGGGTCTGGGGGATGGGTCGAGGGCCCGCCTCACCCCAGTGAACGCTGGAGCGGACGGTCACCGAGACGGTGGCTTGTCCAAGCAAATCTCCGGGAGGCAATCCTCGAATTATCGCATCCGCGTCGGGGGGGAAACTCATGGCCCGCAGGGCCTCGCGCGTGCGCTTTTAGGCACCCTGTGAGCATTGGTGTCACGCGCTTGTCATGGCCGCAGAAGGCGGGTACGCTGGGTTCAACGACCTCGGGTCTACCCCCCGCCTGACCCTCGCCTCGCCTTTCCCCGCTTCCCCCACCCCTGCGAAAGGAAACCCCCATGAACCTGACCATCAGCGGTCATCACCTCGACGTGACGCCGGCTCTCAGAGAGTACGTGCTCACGAAGCTGGACCGGGTCACACGCCACTTCGACCAGGTGGTCGACATCAGCGTGTTGCTGTCGGTAGAGAAGCTGAAGGAAAAGGAACGCAGGCAGAAAGCTGAAGTCACGTTGCACGTGAAGGGCAAGGACATCTTCATCGAACAATGCAACGAAGACATGTACGCCGCGATCGACCAGCTGATGGACAAGCTCGACCGGCAGGTCTGCCGCCACAAGGACAAGGTGCAAGACCACCACCACGCCGCCCCCAAACGCATCGACGCGACCACCGCCTGACCCATCGTCGGCCTCGCCACGTTCTTGGAAAAAAAGCGGCCTGCGGGCCGCTTTTTTCGTGCCGCGGAACGCCCCCCGCGACTCGGGGCCCGAACACCGTTGCTGCAACGCAGCACCCTATGCACAATCTGACGGCAGCGGCGCTTCGGTCTTGCCCCTGCCCCCGACATGCACTCCATAATTCACGACCCTGTCATTTCTGGGATCGTTTGACCGGCGTTACCGCCCACTCATTCACCCGTGCCACCGATGAACCGCCTCGCTGCCATCCTGCCTGCCAGCAACGTGCTGGTCGATGTCGACGCCACCAGCAAGAAGCGAGCGTTCGAGCACGCCGGCCTGGTGTTCGAGAACCAGCACTCGGTGGCCCGCGCCACGGTCACCGACAACCTGTTCGCGCGCGAACGGCTGGGCTCCACCGGCCTGGGGCACGGGGTGGCGATTCCGCACGGGCGCATCAAGGGCCTGAAGAACCCACTCGCGGCGGTGCTGCGGGTGCAACAGGCCATTCCATTCGACGCCCCCGACGAAGAACCGGTCAGCCTGCTGATCTTTCTGCTGGTGCCGGAAGCCGCGACGCAGCGGCACCTGGAGATCCTGTCCGAGATCGCCGAAATGCTCTCTGACCGCGAACTGCGCGAGCGGCTGAAGAGCGAAGGCGACGCGGCCACGGTGCACCAGCTCATCGCCAACTGGGAACCGCTGAAGTCGGTCGCCTGACAGATGTGCCTTCCCGTCGGTGACGCGCGGGCCGAGCGCCGGGCCGCCATGGGCCACGGAGGGGCCCACTTCGTTGCCCTTTGCCGGCCCGCACCCCCCCGGGGGGTGGTGCGGTATCCCGCACCGGGGGCTCCATGAAACCCAGCGTCATCAGCGCCGAGGCGCTGTTCGAGGAACACCGCGAAATCCTGGCCTGGGAGTGGATTGCCGGTCACGCCCATCCGGAACGGCGCTTCGACGAAGCCGCGGTGCGCAACGCGCAGTCGGCCGCCGACCTGGTCGGTTACCTGAACTACATCCACCCGTACCGGGTGCAGATCGTCGGCCGGCGCGAAGTGGCCTACCTCAGCGTCAACCCCGAAGTGGCCGAGCGCCGCATCTCGCGCATCGTGACGCTGGAGCCGCCGGTGCTGATCGTGGCTGACGGCGAGGCGCCGCCCGACAAGCTCGTGGCCATGTGCGACCGGGCCGACATTCCGCTCTTCGCGACCGGCGAATCGGCCGGCCACGTGATCGACGTGGTTCGCAGTTACCTCAGCCAGCACTTCGCCGAGCGCACCACCCGCCACGGTGTGTTCATGGACATACTGGGCGTCGGTGTGCTGATCACCGGCGAATCGGGCCTGGGCAAGAGCGAACTCGGCCTGGAGCTGATCTCACGCGGCCACGGGCTGGTGGCCGATGACGCGGTCGACATCTACCGCGTGGCGCAAACCGCGCTCGAAGGCCGCTGCCCCGACTTGCTGCTGAACCTCCTGGAAGTGCGCGGCATCGGCCTGCTCGACATCAAGGCGATCTTCGGCGAAACCGCGGTGCGCCGGAAGATGCGGCTCAAGCTGATCGTGCACCTGGTACGCAAGGAAACGATGGACCGCGAGTTCGAGCGCCTGCCCTACGAGCCGCTGAACGAAGAGATTCTCGACGTGGCGGTGCGCAAGACCGTGATCGCCGTCGATGCCGGCCGCAACCTGGCCGTGCTGGTCGAAGCCGCCGTGCGCAACACGATCCTGCAGCTGCGTGGCATCGACACCTACAAGGAATTCATCGAGCGCCACAACAAGGCGATGCTGAAGCCCGAATAGGGCTACTTTGTCGTCTTGTACTGGCACTTCGGCTTGGTGCAAGCCGCGTACAGCGCCAGCGCATGGTCCTGCAGCTCGAACCCGCGCGACTGCGCGATGCTGCGCTGGCGCTTCTCGATCTCGGCGTCGAAAAATTCTTCGACGCGGCCGCAATCCATGCAGACCAGATGGTCATGGTGCTTGCCTTCGTTGAGCTCGAACACCGCCTTGCCGGTCTCGAAGTGGTTGCGCGACAGGATGCCGGCCTGTTCGAACTGCATCAGCACCCGGTACACGGTGGCCAGGCCGACGTCGGCGCCCTCGGCGAGCAGCATCTTGAACACGTCTTCGGCGCTCATGTGGCGCTGGGTCGTCTTCTGGAACATTTCCAGAACCTTGATGCGCGGCAGCGTGGCCTTCAGGCCGCTGTTCTTCAGTTCATCGGCGTGCGTCATGGCAGTTCCGGGCATGGGCGGTGGGGCGGGGCCGGGCAACCCCAGCCGCTAGAATCAGCCGATCATATCGAGGTTGGCGCCCGCCACCGGCGCGCCGTTTCCAACACCATGCGATTCCATTTGTTCGTTCCTGTGCAACGCGTCGCTTCGCTCGGGCTGTTGCTGGCCGGCGCCATCGGCCTCGCCGGTTGCCAGTCGCTGCAGTCTTCCGACAGCTTCCTCGGCGTGATCACGCCCTACCGGGTCGAGGTCGTGCAGGGCAACGTGATCACCAAGGAGCAGGCCACCTTCGTCAAGACCGGCATGAGCCGTTCGCAGGTGCGCGACATTCTCGGTTCGCCGCTGCTGGCCGACCCGTTCCATGCCGACCGCTGGGACTACGTCTTCACGATCAAGCGCCAGGGTGCCGAGCCGCAACTGCGCCGCGTGAAGGCCACGTTCGTCGGCGAAGGGCTGACCAGCCTGGACACCGGCGGCGACCTGCCGAGCGAACAAGAGTTCGTGGCCTCGATCGACACCTTCAAGACCGATCGCAATGCGCCGCCGCTGGAGCTGAGCCCCGAAGAGGTGAAGGCCTTGCCGGTGCCGCCGGCCGTGGAGCCGGTCGTTACCGAACCGATCGGGCCGACTCGCGACTACCCGCCGCTCGAGCCGCGCCAATGAGCTTGCGCATCGCGGTGGCCGGCGCTTCCGGGCGCATGGGGCAGATGCTGATCGAGGCGATCAACGGCGCTGACGACTGCAAACTCGCCGGTGCACTCGATGTGGCCACCAGCCCCGCCATCGGGCGCGACGCCGGTGCTTTCCTCGGCCGCCAGAGCGGCGCGCTGATCACGGCCGACCTGCGTGCCGGCCTGGCCAATGCGCAGGTGCTGATCGACTTCACGCGCCCCGAAGGCACGCTGGCCCACTTGGCCGTGTGCCGCGAACTCGGCGTGAAGGCCGTGATCGGCACCACCGGGTTCAGCGCCGAACAGAAGGCGCAGATCGCCGAACACGCCGAACACATCGCCATCATGCTGGCGCCGAACATGAGTGTCGGCGTCAACGTGGTGATGAAGCTGCTCGACATGGCCGCGCGCGCGCTGAACCAGGGCTACGACATCGAGATCATCGAGGCCCACCACCGCCACAAGGTCGACGCCCCGAGCGGCACGGCGCTGAAGATGGGTGAAGTGGTCGCCGCGGCACTAGGCCGTGACCTGAAAGACTGCGCCGTCTACGCGCGCGAAGGCGTGACCGGCGAGCGCGACCCGTCGACTATCGGCTTCGCCAGCGTGCGCGGTGGCGACATCGTCGGCGACCACACCGTGCTGTTTGCCGGCACCGGCGAGCGCATCGAGATCACGCACCGTTCGAGCAGCCGCGCCACCTATGCGCAGGGCAGCCTGCGTGCGGCGCGCTTCCTCGCGGCGCAGGCACGCGGCCTGTTCGACATGAACGACGTGCTGGGCATCCAGTAAGACACATCGAGAAGGCGCACATGGGCGGTTTCGAGCACTTCTGGTCGCAGGGCGACGCGATCACGCGCACGGTGGCCGCGCTGCTGCTGCTGATGTCGGTGAGCGCCTGGGTCGTGATTCTCTGGAAGGGCTGGTTGCTGCGCCGTGTGCGCAAGGACATCGAACGTGCCGTGCCCGCCTTCTGGGCCGCGCCCTCGCTCGACGCCGGCCGCGAGCAGCTCGCCGCCTTCGACCGCGAACGTGCGCTCCAGGCCCTGCTGGCGGCCGCCGTGGCCACGCCGCCGGGCGGCACGCTGGAAGCCAAGGGCCACGTCGACTCGCAGCTCACGCGCCGCCTGCGCGACGCGCTGCACGGCGTGCTGGCGCAACTGCAGTTCGGCCAGGTGCTGCTCGCCTCGATCGGCAGCACCGCGCCGTTCATCGGTTTGTTCGGCACGGTCTGGGGCATCTACCACGCGCTCGTCAGCATCTCGAGCGCC
>Ga0307516_10003954_pt1 | contig 18624 bp, 14 predicted proteins | sample 19_EM_MG_FD_203310 | JGI IMG/M metagenome (GOLD analysis project Ga0307516, IMG submission 203310) | Populus trichocarpa ectomycorrhiza microbial communities from riparian zone in the Pacific Northwest, United States - 19_EM | ecosystem: Host-associated > Plants > Roots > Unclassified | place... | reverse complement strand
CGTCTTGCCATCTATGCCCACATCCTCATCTACCTCTTCTACGGGGCTGTTTGCTTGTTTGGGTGAGGGAACCGGTGTCTACGTTTGGTATCCCTGACAGACGAACTTTTCATTCCAGTATGGGTGCAATCTCCTTGAGAAAGACGAAGCAAACCTCGTTTTTCATGGCTTTCGTTGTCGGCCAAATCTTGTTCAGTCTGAGTGCCGGCATCCTTGGCTTGTACTTCCTGTACAACCCCGCCGCTTCCCGCGCATGGAATACAGCGAATTGCTCCACCGCATCCGATTCGTTCAAGATGACGCTTTGCAAAAACAGCGCGCTGATGAAGGGGATTGCCACGGCGTTGATTATTGCCATGTGGCTTGTGGAAATCGGTATGTAGATCGACTCGTTGCTAGCTATCAAGTGACCCGTTAGCTGATCATACTCCTGCATATAGCGACCGTTTTTCTAGGAAATGCTTTTTTGAACCAGCTCTACGAGGAAGACATGCGGATTGAAATGTTGGATCCCAAGTATTATGATGACGATGCTCGCAATTGTTGATCAATTGTACTGTACCAGCGCGGTGCTCTTGCACGTATTGGTCTTGCTTGTACGACACCGAAGTTGAATTGTATTTGATCTTTCATCTATCGTCAAAACAATTTGAGCTCAACCAGTTAGAGACAATTGCGGCTTTCGTTGGAAGAGAAGTCGGAACACCATTGATTCGTGCGATTCGCTGCCCCGTCCAGACTGCAGCTTCATTTAGCCCCCGGCCCCCGTCGCAGACTTTCTTCGCTTGCTCCGACTGCCATCTTCTTGCGGCAACAGCAGTTCGGAAGAACATACAAATCCCCACCGCCATGTGTGCAAACGGCGTGTTTCTTAATTCTTAATATGCCCTGATACAACACCATACCCTTGGCTACATAGGCAAGTGTCTCTTAATTGCCTGCTCAACATTTGCTTTTTGTACAGTATTTTCGACCGTCCCGGGTGCACCGCTCAAAGTTCGAAAGTCATCCAGCTAAGGAATGATTAATAAGTCTCGCCCTCCACATCCAGCCCTTTGGAACTAAGAAAACAACATCTCTTCCGCTTCCGAGCAATGACCACGAGCATAGTTGAAGGAACTTTTTGGGCCAAAAAAAAATATTTCCTCAAAAACGTTGCTCACGGAATATTCTTAGATGCACAGGAAGGCTCAAGACGGGTGATTGTTTTTAAACGTTCAAGCTGAAGTACTATATCTTATCGTGGTCATCATCCAAATCCCACTCTCATCTTGAAGCTCTATAAAATGAATTCAACTAAGGAGCTGCTCAGTTGATCATGTGCTACAAGTGTGGATGAGATGCACAGAGTTCCACCTTTGACGTTGTGGGCGGGTTGCAAGCCTCATGGATCCTATGAGATTCAGATGAGAGTGGAGACAGTGTTTGCAGTGTTTCGTCTTGGGGGAAATCTGCCTAGTTTGACGCGGCTTGCAAACTATTTGCCGGCTATTTTCTGCTCGCCATCGAGCCGACGACCATGTTGAAGCGCAAATCAAAGTCAAAGTCATCCCCGCGAAAGAAAGTCAAGATATCCCACAAAATTGAAGATCTACCTTGGAAGACAGTGTCTAGATTTCAAGAGTCGGGCATTGACGGGGACGATGGCATATTGGACTTTGAAGAAATTGAAGGGGTCGAAGTGGTGTATGAAGAGACGGAGAACGGCCGCGTCGCCCGGTTCAATGTACGCTTTGTGGAACCCTACCATCAGCAACCTTTTTAATCCGCTTATCCAGCTCATAAGAGACGCAGATAACGAGCGAGAAGGCTCGGGAAGGCTTGACAATAAAGTCGAGACCAATCTCGCTCCAGTTGAAGAGGTACACAAGGTATATGAACCCTTTGATTGTGAGCACTTTTTATCGTTCTGTTCATCGTACGGTTTAAAACCTTCTGAAGCAGAAACGCTCTTACCCGAATGGCATCAATACTCACTACACCCTCAACTCCTACGAAGGCTCCATACAAAACATTTTCTGTCCCCAACGCCCATCCAATCTGCTTCTTTACCCATCGCGTTGGCAGGCAGGGATGTCGTTGGTGTCGCTCAAACCGTACGTCTTATCCACATCTTTCTTTTCACGCGATGTTGACTGCGATTCCTATATAGGGCTCTGGTAAAACCCTCGCATACGGGTTACCCATTCTACAACACCTTCTGTCGCAGCCCCAGCCGATGCCCGGGAAAAGGCGACCCGTTCGCGCTCTCATTCTTGCTCCTACACGTGAACTGTCACTGCAGGTTTCCGCTCATCTCAATGCCTGCCTCAACAGCCAACAGGAAGACACTACAGTAAACAAACTGAATGCAACCGTCCTCGGGCATGAAAGTTCTTCAAAAAAGGGGAAGGGAAAAGGGAAAAAGATAGATGCGCCTTCGACTGTGAATCCTCCAAAATCTCCACCGCATGTGAGTGTCGCTGCAATCGTGGGTGGAATGTCTGCCCAGAAGCAACGGCGAATATTGGACCGAGGCGTCGATGTTCTGGTGGCAACGCCTGGTCGACTCTGGGATATTATGGAAGAAGTGGGTTGCATCCTGATTTTGCTATCTATCTGATCCCAATTCTCTTGCATAGGATAATGATTTGTCAAGAGAGATCAAGAACCTTCGCTTCTTGGTCCTGGACGAGGCGGACCGAATGATTGAAACAGGGCATTTCGCGGAGTTGGAGAATATCTTGCGTCTAACCCTTAGGGAAAACAAGTGTGTAATGACTTCGACTTTTAGACTTTACCTTCTAAGTTTACCAAAAGGGAAGATCAAATCCTGGGTATGGATGGCGAGGGAGAGGTAGAAGCAGAAGCAGAAGATACAAAGCTGGCCAAGGATGGTTTACAAACATTCGTCTTTTCGGCGACTCTGAGCAAGAATCTACAACGGAATGTCAAGAGACACACCCGCCCAAAAAGTGCAGGGAAACACAAGAAGCACGACGAACAACCTGCATCGACACTCGGTGAGGTTCGGGATTTTTGAAAGAGTACAGAGGAATCTTACGGTGCAACGTTTTCTGACTGACAGATGATCTCCTTTTACGACTTGACTTCCGCGACCCAGATCCCGCTGTGATTGACCTGAGTCCGGCCGGTGGCGTTGTTTCTACGCTGAAAGAAAGCAAAATAGAATGTCTGTCTGCTGACAAGGTGGGTTGATTGTCGTGGAAAATGATATCTGTATCATCTGCATTAATCCCTTACCCACCAGGACGTATATCTTTACTATTTTCTTCTACGATACCCTGGGAAATCGCTCGTCTTCCTGTCCTCCATAGACGGGATACGGCGGCTTATGCCCTTGACAGAGTTGCTCCACCTGAAAGCCTTCCCATTGCATTCCCAGTTGGAACAGCGCCAACGGCTGAAGAACCTTGACAGGTGCACTGTCTTACATCAAACCTTCCAGGCCGCATCCCACCTACTCATTCCCTTTCGCAGGTTCACGAATACGCCGAATTCGATCCTTTTAGCAACTGATATTGCCGCGCGAGGGCTCGACATCCCTGCCGTTGACCACGTCATACACTACCAGATACCACGCTCGGCTGATTCCTATATCCACCGGAATGGCCGAACGGCTCGAGCTTCTAGAAAAGGGTTTAGTATGCTCATGTGTGCTCCGGACGAGCGGAGAATTGTCAGAGCACTTCTAGGGAATTTGGGCCGCCGTAAGCTTAACTTTACTTATCACCATTATTCGAATTGAAGTTTGTTTTAACCCAGAGGAAAGCGAAATCCCAGAACTGCCTGTCCAGCTGGACTTGCTTGACAACCTCAAATACCGCGTGCAGCTCGCTCGCAAGATTGAGACGGCACATCACAAGTTGAAAAAGGCGAATCATGAGAGGAACTGGATGAAGGAGACGGCCGCGGCGATGGACATTGAGCTTGATTCGGATTATTTGAGGCATGTGATGCTCTTTATTCGCCTCGAATCTGCGTCTGACCTTATGGAAGCGGCGAAGACGGAGATCAACCATCCGGCCAGAAGCGCAAAGCGAAAAACGCTAAGAATGCGGCGTTAAAAGCAGAGCTGAAGCATCTTCTGTCCCAGCCGCTCTTTGCGCGAGGAATCTCGACGAGGTACATTACGTCGGGCAGCACCCCTATCGTGGATGATTTGCTTGCGGGAGAATGTAAGTTTTCCGTCCTTCCTTCTGGGGAGAGAACCATTGATAGATATCTTTTAACTAGTCAACGAGGGGATGGTGGGTGTAAAGAAGGAAGGAGCGGGGAGCAATTTGGTTACTTCCAAGAACAAAACCAAAAATGCACGGAAAAGAAGAGAATAGGGAGGAAGGAGATAGGACCGTATGTTACCAGACCCGAGCACAAACATCTTTCCGGCTTCGAGTCGTTTCTACCAGTCTCAAGGCTCCACTATTTGTTCCCATATGCGGGGGTCTGTTGTTGATAATGCGGATTCCTAATTCGGTGACAGATGCATGGCCTTGTATCTGGCAAGTATGTCTTCTTGCATTGCAATGGTGTCGCTAAAGAAACCAAGCTTTTCGATATCAATAAAGACAAGACGGGGGTTCAGCTGGTTCTTGGACTTGAATAAAATCGCAAACATCAGCCATGGGCTAAGCGCCTGGTGGCAAGGGAACCACCAAGTCGGCGAGATATTGATGTTGCCCGTTCACAGACTGAGTCTGACTGATACGCCATATTCCGCACCTGTGCAGCCCATACCGCAAGTTACCTCCGCGGAAAAGGTAAAATTATATAAATACTATTCGGTTTTGCCTTCTTGAGCTTCTCCATAGGCTGTTTTACTATTAATGCCTAAGGGAAGGCAAAGAAGGGATAGGCAAGCTGTAACATGCAGACATTGGCGACGTTGGGATGCAGTCCTCTACACCCTTGTCAGGGCAAAGTTAAGCAATAGTCGCACAACCAGATCGCCTCCTTTATCTCTGCCGATGAGCCCGTTGGAAAAAAAGAGTGGAGATAGTATGGCTGTCCTGGCCGGCAGCGTCAGTGGAGTTCAGAATCCGGGCAGCAGCTTCAGCAAGCGCAGGTGTTCCGGAGTGTTCAAAGTCAAATAAGAGAGGCATGGAGGCTGCATGAGCGAAGACAAGGATGGAGTCCTGGGCCTCGCCGACGCTGGTACTATATCACGTCCAAAACCTGGAAAAATCCATTGAGCCATTATGAATGAAAAACAGGTTCAAGTCACCGGCGAATCGGCGATGGCCATCCAAATTGTACCGTGTATTCAGGCAGGTGTCCTTCGCCAACTCGGACCCCAATGCTGAAGGGTGATCCTGCAACCAGTGGTTGCAGTGTGAATTCAAAAGTGCATAACCTTTTCTGATGAAAGAATGGATGGGGGCCGAGTATTGGATGGAACCCGTCGAAAAAAATAAATACTAGCTTCTCTGATTGTATTGAGGGGTATTTCGTAGGCGGTTCGCGATCTCTTTCGTCGTCTTCGTCCTTGCAAACCCATGACATATTCTCCGTGGGCTGGGGAAATTACATGACCGAGTTCACTTGCGAACACTCACTAAGGTCTGGCAAGGTCCACCTCTGGCGATTCAGAAGTTTTCTGATAGAAGGCGTTCCAAAGCTTGTTAGATGTGATCGGCTTTGATCAATCTATCATCCATTTGAGCCAAATGCATGGCCTTGTTTCCGGGATTTTCCTAACTCGCATTTAGTCCAGTGGTTCCACATTTTTGGAGTCTAGAGAACAGTTGGATAGCCCGTCTTGAACGGAGATAAAAGGAGACCGTCTTGCGCGATGCCAACATAATTGGCATCGGGGTACGTCTCCATTGTCATTATAGAGGTGTTCTCAGGTATGAACTGAATATTCGTTGGGTTTGCAAGGGAGTAGCTATAGCTCGATCAGTACTCAGTGGCTGTGCCAGAAAAAATGAAGGTGAACTACAAGGTGGGTAGCATCTCCTGAACGAACACGACCTCGCCGCTCACCAGCATCCTAGTTCTCCAACATCTGCGGAACCGTTTATCGACAAGGGAACATAATATTTACCGCAGATGGAAACTCTCTGTTGAGTCCAGTAGGGAACCGTGTTTCTGTCTTCGATCTTGTAAAGTGAGCCCCACCCATCGTGCTTGGCCGTTTCTCGTTTCACAACAGTTCCCCCAGCAATAAATCATTTACCTTTGCATTCGAAAACCGGAAGAACATTGCCGCGATAGGTTTGAGCCCCGATGGGAATGTCCTCATTAGCGTTGATGAAGGCATGGCATCACATCGCACATCGTTGGAAGTAAACATTGACGGCGTCTAGATGGCCGTGCACTCCTGGTAAACTTTCGACGGGGAGTGGTCCTTCATCATTTCAACTTCAAGAAGCCTGTAAAGGACATCCAGTTCTCTCCGGATGGCAAGTGAGTAACGATTCCGGTTCATTGTTTCACCCAGAAATGATTCAGGGTGCTTTCGTCATTTCAGGTATATCGCAGTCACCCACGATTCTCATATCCAGGTCTGGAGAACGCCCAACCATCTGGTGCGGGAGTTTGCTCCTTTCGTGCTCCACAGGACGTACACGGGTCATCATGATGAAGTATTGAGCATTCAATGGTCACCCGATTCCAAGTTCGTCCTTCATTGATTCGAGAAAGGGGAAGAGCTAAGTAACTTTAGGTGTTTCATCACGACCTCCCGTGATATGACTGCGCGGCTTTTTACTTTGGATCCACTGGACGGTTTCCGACCCAAGACGTTCGCTGGGCACAAACATGCCGTTTTAGGTGCTTATTTCTCGTCAGACGGGAAGACGGTCAGTTGACGCTCTTCTGACGTATATTCGCCTCCACGAACCCCTATCCACAGATCTATACCGTGAGCCGGGACGGGGCTGTTTTCACTTGGAAGGCGAAAGAAGAAGAATCGGACGGCGATCTCGAGTCTGGTTCTGACGAACCAATTGCATCGACTTCCAATGGAACTGGTCTCGAGAACGTCATCGCAAAAACCCGTTGGGGCGTTCATAAACGGCATTACTTCAACCAACCAGGGACGAAAGTCGTTTGTACGACTTTCCATCCCTCCTCCAATCTCCTTGTCGTCGGCTTTTCCACAGGAGTCTTTGGGTTATGGGAGATGCCCGCGTTTTCGAATATCCACACACTGAGCATCTCTCAGGAAAAAATCTCTTCCGTCGCGACCAATCCTTCCGGCGAGTGGCTGGCTTTTGGTGCGAAGAAACTCGGCCAGCTTCTGGTGTGGGAATGGCAGTCCGAGTCATATATCCTAAAGCAGCAGGGGCACTTTTACGATATGAACACCCTTTCATATGCACCGGATGGCCAGACGATCGCAACAGGAGGCGATGACGGCAAGGTTAAAGTATGGTCCACGCACAGCGGCTTCTGCTTTGTCACCTTCACAGAACATACCGCCCCCGTCTCCGCTGTAGCATTCGCGAAGCAGGGGAGTGTGTTATTCTCCGCCTCCCTCGATGGGACACTTCGCGCTTTCGACCTAATACGCTACCGTAACTTCCGAACATTTACCTCTCCCTCCCCTGTCCAATTTTCTTGTCTTGCCGTGGATCCCTCGGGTGAAGTGGTTGCCGCTGGGTCAACGGACTCCTTCGAGGTATTCTTATGGTCGGTCCAGACCGGGAAACTCCTGGACGTGCTTTCAGGCCACGAAGGCCCCGTCAGTACGCTTGCCTTTTCTCCATCAGGGTCGAACCAGCTGGCAAGTGGGTCATGGGACCGTACCGTGCGCATATGGAACGTATTCAGTCGTTCACGTGCGGTGGAACCTATGGCCTTGACCTCGGACGTCCTTGCACTTACTTTCCGTCCGGATGGCAAGGAGCTCGCCGTGTCTACTCTTGACGGCCAAATTACAATTTTCGATGTCCAGGACAGCAAACAAACACACTCCATCGATGGCCGGAAAGACGTTTCTGGAGGTCGCAAGGCTGATGATCGCGTCGCCGCCGCAAACAGTGCTTCGGGCAAGGCATACAACAGCCTCGCATATACCGCTGATGGTCGATGCATTCTCGCTGGCGGTAATAGCAAATACGTCGTATTGTATGACGTGCAGGAAGGCGGAGGCCTAATGGTGAAAAAATTCCAGATCTCCGAAAACCTATCCCTTGATGGGATCGAAGAGTTTCTGGATAGCAGAAGAGTCAACGATGCTGGTATAAACACCGATCTTATCGATAATCGTGGCGATGAGAGCGACCTCGAGGACCGGATGGATCTCAGCCTTCCGGGAGCCAGCCGGGGAGCTGGCGACATGTCTATTCGCCGCTATAGGCCAGAGGCACGAACCAAATGTGTGCGTTTGTCGCCGACAGGCCGCGCATGGGCGGCAGCTTCTACTGAGGGGCTCCTCATATATTCGCTTGATGACAGCATCACTTTCGACCCGTTCGACCTATCAATGGACCTAACGCCACAATCTGTCATTGAAGTACTAGCCTCGCGGGAATATCTCAAGGCGCTTATCATGGCGTTCCGCTTGAACGAGAAGGCTTTGACTCAGCGAGTGTATGAGAGCATCCCAAGAGAGGATATTCGGCTGACTGCGCGTCAAATACCGATGATCTACGTGCCCATGCTCCTCCGGTTTGTTGCAGAACATTTGGAACGGACGCCTCATCTAGAGTTTGACTTGTTGTGGTCGAACACGCTGCTCATGACCCATGGCAGAGCGCTGAGGGACAGATCTGCAGAGTACGCAAGTGTTTTTAGGGTCCTTCAAAAAGCTTTGACCGATTATGAGGAGTCGATATCCAAGTTGTAAGCTCTCTTAGCTCATCTCTCAGGACTTCTTCCCTGATTGAGTCCACTCTAGGTGTGATGATAACTTGTCGACCTTGTCGTATTTCATTGATCAGTCAAAGAAGAATGACACAGATGTAACGATGGTTGATGCGTGACGCGCTCGGCTTCTCTTCCTTACTACTTCCAAGTCCAGTGGATGTTTAATGGAATATCTTCGGACTCAGCATCTCCCTCAGCATGCACGTCAACTCTTTGTGTCAGAATAGGTATGATTGTTAGACAAAATGTAGGAGACATGTTTGGATGACGACCCCGTTGCGAAGACTTTTCCCAAACTTTTTTGAGATTCATAATTGAGGAATGATGTCCCCAATTACGTTTTTTTGTTTGCTGTTGGAAGGACGAGTATAATCAGTGACATTGGAGAGATTTTACTAGTTACCAGCCATCGCGGCTCACCTACCCTCGTTTCGGTGACGCTTATCGACATCGTGATACCCCATCCAGTACACCACAGTCGCCAGTCCAACAAGAGCCGCCACACCCAGTATCTAAAAATTGGAAGGGCACCTCAAACACTGCTTTAGAAGCCGGAAACTAAAGACTCACTATATTGTTTCTGTCTTTTGGGTTGTTCGTGTTCATGAACCTGTTCGGGCCCCCTGCGCCTACTTGGCGGCGGATGTATGTGCGTTGCATTCGGCTACGTGTTGGTTGTAGTTGTTTTCGCTGCGAGTTGGAGTGAGACAAACGCTTTATATATGTGGTGGGCCCAGTGATGTCATAGTTCTCGATCGACATGCGCTGAATTTCAAAATGCGTGTTGCGCTTGAAAGTCGAGCTCAAGCCCGAGGTCGATAGGTCCAATAACGATATGTTTGCAATGAGGAAACAATGTTCTGATCCGATGTTTTTTCACGGATGCAGGTGATGAATATTCCTTGGAATGTACTGATTCCGCGACGTGATCAGAAGCGAAAAGGCACCATGGAACCCGTCAGACGATATGACCAACCGTCTTGCTACCTGGAGCCTGAGCACTTATTCGAGTTGGAGTTGGAGAACTGATAACTGCACCAGGAAGGTCCAGATTTGTTAGTAACATGAGGATCTGGATAAGTCTGGTGATGCGAAGAATAGTCCGCAAGGCTGAGGACTCTACGCCAGGGGGCATGGAAGATGCTCGAGAGGCGATCGCTGCAAATTGAAAGAACTGGACTCGGAGATTGGAAGCTGCGATTGGTGGTGGTGGTAGTGGTGGTAGTGGAGTCGGATGTTGAAGCAAAACTGCCGGCGCCACGGCGCAGGCACATGATGAACGGATTTCCCAAGATTCTTTAGGTTCAACGACAATCATCGAATTCCACTACGATACCATCTTCGAGGAATCTTTACACACCAACCCGAACGTCGACAGGATTCTAGCTGTCTATGATAACCCTTGATCCTTTAGGCATTCAGATCCCAGAAATTAGAATACTTACTCACTCGTCATCTTTTCTCACCGCAAAACGCTCCTGCCACTTGCTCGTCGGTATTCGTGGCACGTCGCCGGCTTCTTACAGTAAGTACCGGCTTGTGCTTCAGTTTGAGGGTGAAATCAACATGAGATGGGCACCAGGTAACTCAATGATGGGCTGCCACTCAGCTACGGCTGCCCAGGACCGGCAGGGTGATAGAAAAAGCGTCCTGGAGACACCGTATCTATACCACCCTACTAGACTGGCACTTCGGGATTCTGAGGAATATTCGATTCCGGACTTTCTTCGCTTTCCCTAGGCCCGCCGGCCCGCAGGCTCTACTACAGATATCCTATCACACGACGTCCTGAGCTATTGAGACCCTCGGGAAAACACTCCGTTTTTGCGGCTCCACCTTCGCCCGGCTTCTGCAGGTGCTTGAGCTTTGTATGGGCCGGAGTCTACTACGTTTAATTCCTTCGCGGAAGACTCCGGTCAAGCTTCCCCGAGGAGGCGAAACTCCACTTTTGCAATTGCTGGTGTTTCATGAACGGAATGCCCGTCAAGTGCATGAACAGCCCCATTGAATCTCGATGGACTGGAAACGGTGAGGTTGAACGCTTGTTGCGGGTAACTCGCTTCATCAGGATCATGTCAGATGATCGGCCACTGACAGTGAGTACCACTGCGTGTCTTTGGGGCGACGTGCCGCTGTTCTCGTCTTTCTACCAACATCTTGATACCAAAAAAAGCTGATCGTATAGTAGTCCGACAACACCGCCTTCTCTTTGCCTTCTCTCAAGGACTCCTGATGGATAATCACATCCAAGTTGATATAAATATTCGATGATGTGACTCTGGCTTTCAATGAAGTTCACCTCAAGTCATAACCCCAGGTTTGTTTGGAAAAGCCCCAGGAATCCTTGGTTCAAGTTTCTGGGATTTTTTTGGGCCTCTTACGTACAGATGTGACGACTTTTAAAAGCTTGAAGGATTCAGGTGTGAAATAGAAAACACGAGGCACCAACTACCAGGTCTTTGGCGCAACACTGCCATTACGAACACGAGTTTTTGTGGAGAGCAACCGATCGTGATGAGATGACGTCGAGATGTGCGTCATATCTTCTTTCAGCAGATAGAACGAGCGTTGCGAATCTAATAGATATATAAATGTGCGATACTTATACAATTGAGATGATGACTATGTAGGATATAATATGAGATAGCGAAGAAAATATAGAAAACGTCTGAAACGGTGATGGTAACAGCAGCGATTTCTCGACTCGCCAGTACAGGTGGAATGACGAGGATGAGGCAGTGGGTTTGTCAGCATATGGATGACGAGATCGGCGCTTGGAAGTCCTTGAGTAGGTATGGCCACTAAGTCCAGCAACTGCTATGATATTTGATAGAAACAGGACGCGCTTCTTGGGTAGGCCATTGCGACGATGGTCTCCGGAAGGGCGGGAATAGTAGAATAGGGCCAGGGAATCCGAAATCCAAAAACGACCGGACTATCTCCTCGCGACATATTTCCAATAGACGACATTGGGTGGCTGCAATGCTCAGTTATCAGATGGCGAAATGGTCAGACTAGAAAACGTCTATCAACCTCAGTGCCTGGTTTTGAATCATCTAGCACGTCATGAAGGCTAAGTACCGACCGGAATCCATGGAGAGCAGGATAGACTCACGATCTCTGATACATTCCCAGATGTCGACTCCTCGACATCGAGTATCCCAGACACCACATTGACTGTATAGCGTCCAGTGGACATAGGGTTCCCAGATCCTTGTTGCGTTGCTGATGACTACACCGGGCATTGAGCGTTGAGATGGCGTACGGGGGAAGGACGATAGGCTTCGTAGAATGCGCGTTGAGGATGGGGAGGTCGTAGTGAGAGAGAATTGAGCGGGTCCGAGTGTTGCGACGGTTTGTGGGTATTTAAAGGATGAAAGAAACACAGCCCCTTGATTATCATGTCAGTCTCTAGGTCGGGTCCTTTTACGGGATATATTTCGGATCCGGTTGCGATTACCCGGAAGAAGGACTTTGCATCGAACCCTGTGACGTGAGTCGCCTTGCTGCTTCCGCGAGGCAACCGACACAAAGTCTAACAAGCATGGATCACTCCCGGGAGTCATAATGGACGGAGTGATTAGCTCGTCACATCAAGTGCACAACTTTTTGGTCGCGAGAGTTCAATTCCTTGACCTGTTCCACCGTTTCGGGCAAACCTGGCCCAAGGCAATGGTCACTGGGTCATCAAACTTGAATGCAAACGTCATGAGTGCCCCATTTCTCAGCTCCTCGGAAACGCCATGAGGAGCACTAACCTTGGTCATCACGTACTCCGCAGATTCTCGGGAAGGAAAATGTGGACGTAAGTGCGGTCAAAACTACCATCCCAAAGCGGAGAAAGATCGCCGTGAGGATGTCCACATCGCAGTACAACCATATTCACACAACACCAAGGTATCACCGATGCCGAGCACATCGTAGCCCACCACGTATTTTTGCATCACACAAGCATCAGATATGGGTCAGCCTCTCTGTGGCATGCGTGCTTGGAGGACCAGCAGACTTCATCGTTCCCCAATAGGTAATCCTGAGAGCCATCTTGAGAATCTTCGGCATCTAGTTCCTGATGCAGTTTTGTGGACTGATGCGATGAGATCGTAGAACTGTATTGTCGCTGTTTCTAGGATTCTTTGCCCCAACAGGTGACTGATCACACTGTACTGTCAATACATATATTTATATATACTTGAAAACACGCACGAGAATCGAAGAGGGAATCTATTCTCATTCTGTCAAATGACCCCTCCAACATTGTGTATGCTTGATGGTTGGAAACCCCACACAGGCTGGCATCAAATCGAAAGATTCGAAACAGTCAGAGGAAGCCGGCGGGTTCCCAGTAAGCAATCTGTCAAAAAAATTGTTTCTTCAGCATATACTTATGTTTCCAAACGACCAGATCCGAAAGTATGGCACGGTGAGATCGAACTGCGACTTTCGGCGTCCCGGAGAAGGCGGGCGTGTAGCCTACTCCAGGTGGGTACAATGGGGCTTCGATGACACCCGGTCGACAAGGGTTAAAGGATATGGGCCTCAATTTATCGGCGTCGTGAAGGTCCAGACGTCCATGCGGTATACAGTGGCATATAGATCTGCTTAGAACAGTTGGGGGTGCAACTTGAAGGTCGCAGTTGATAACATCGACAAACACAAGTGACTTTCAACACCGACACAAACTAAATCTCCAGCCTCACTCGAATGATCCCTCTAGTCAAGCTCGACACGCCGAGACGTATGGCAAGACAATTTAGTTTTCACCTCTCATATGGCTCAAATAGACGTTGCTTAGAGCGCTGCACTCACGGCGGTCCTGCTTGTTGCCGGAGTAGCATTTTACGTTGCTAAGCAAAACGTCGCGGAGAAGAGAAGAATAGAACTTGAGGAGTACCGAGCATGTGAGTTCTTTTCTGCATATCCGCCATCGACCTCTTGGTTTCATCTCCAAGTCCCGTTGATGCAATATGTCTTGTATGGTTCGCATTTGACTTTGATTTGAACTCCACACCTTCCCGCATGCTCGAGGCTGACGGAAATTGCTTGCTATCTATACAGTACGGTCTATTCCACCGAACGTTCAGAACCTGTCTGGCTCCACAACATCAACACCTGGGAACTGACGGAATTCTCTGCTCGATGGACTCCGATTCATTTGCAAGCCATCGGCCAAGTCTCGTCATGAGCACTTTCGGCGATCTCCATAGATCTCCATGCGTAACCGTCAGTTGCGATGGGTCTGACGGCGTCCTCCTCTCCGCCATCTGATGCGAGAAGCGCGCTATAATAACCATTATCATTCTAGAATTTCAAGTGAATACATCATCGTCTGCCAAGAGGATTATTTACCCATGTGGACACTATGCCCCCAATGCAGGTCGCGTGCAGGACATTAGTCGGCATCACGGTAGGATGGAGGGGACACGACATCGACCGCCGGTATCCTGCCTTCGCTGAGATGCCCTTGACTATTTCTGCGGACCGCCCACAGCTCTGAAGTCTTTTGACAGGACGGGAGTAGTCTCGCGCATAACAAATTCCCTGGTTGGAGCCACGTCTTGAAATGCAAGGGTTGGGTGAAATACTGGTGGACAGAAATCGGTACAAGGAACGCATCTATCGTTCCTTTTGTGACGATTGAAATCCTTTCTTGTTCTCGTCGTAAATCAACATGCGTCTGTGTGTATGTGCTATCACTTTGCAGATGCACTCCGAGTCATCTGGAGAATAAAACTAATTTTAAGAGTCCATTTGCGATATGGGTTGAATCCGTGAGAAAGTTCAAGATCATCTTTCTTTCATTATCATGTTCAGACGAGCCGCTCAGCGTCTGTCCACACGGCCCTTCTCAGTATCCTCCTTCCATCGTGCGGACCCCTGGCTGCTCCCAAACACGCCTGAACACCTCGCTTCAACTACCATAGAAGATGTTCCGCCAACCCCTTTGCACCGCCCGAATGAGTCCCCCGACAAGCTCCGCGCACGTCTCGTGTATCAGTCGCGGAAACGTGGCACGCTGGAGAGCGACCTTCTTCTCAGCACATTTGCACGAGACAATCTGAGCGGGATGGGCGAGGCGGAGATGAAGGAGTACGACAAGGTGTGTGGAACGGCTTTGCTGCCTTTTTTTGCTCCCCTACTCTTTCTTCTGCTGATCGTCTGGCAAAGCTTTTGGATGAGGCAGATTGGGACATTTACTACTGGGCCACTGGACAGAGGGCACGGCCGGAACGCTGGGCCGATTCGGCCATTCTTGAAAGATTGGCGGTTCATGCGCGAAACGAGGGGAAAGTTGTTCGCTGGATGCCTCCTTTGTAACCAACGGTCAATATTAGCGCTGCATATACTTTGAAAGGGCCTGAATGACGCAGTGAGGCCTGTACTTTGATTGGCAGGAATTTGATTGTAGGTTGCATCCTTGCCTGTTGCAATTCTTCGTGGGTCACTGAAGTGAGTATCCAGCAAGCTTCACCGTCCGGATTCGAATGGCAGAGACAGTTCATTCCGACACCTTGAAGTGCGCATGTTCAATAAGAGACAAACTCTGCTGCTTTTCATGCCCCGGCTTGCAGTCTGCGTTCTAAGAGATCCAAATGCAATGGGAGACCATTTAAAACAGTTGTTTCCATGGGGTGCATTGTTGCAATGAACTGAACGTTCCCCAGAAAGTCAGGTCTATCCCAACTGCCGATACTCGAGAAGGACATCCTGGGGGTTTTGAATCTGGTGAGCTTAGCATCTATGTTGGCTGTGTGCGCTCGACTTGGTCGTGACAGACTTGAAACTCCATCGTTGATACCCCACGTCTACTCTACATTATGGGCAACAACTTGTCTTTCTCGGACACCTACTGGTTCATACGTAGGTTTGGCGCCATCTTCAGAAGGGGCTTTTCTCACTGTTGATAGAACATATTTAGGCATGCTTCAACGATACGGCCACCAACTTTCAAGTGGCAATCGCAGAGCCAGGACAGGACATTCTAGGAGATAATATCATCGGAATTCAAGATGGCAACGCGTGCGGCACGGTCTACGTTCAGCGCCAACTTGAGTTACTTGAAAAGTGGGTCACACTCATTCCTCCGAACTAGAACCAGCTGAACGCTTTTAGTTTTATCAGCTGATAAATGGATTGCGCAATTTGGCACCGAGAAGCGGCGTGTGGATGTGCAAGCCAATCTCAGCCACCACCACCTTGTGTTCTGTCGATTCATGATGCGCTTATCGGGCAGAGGATTCGATTGTATATGTGACTGTGCTTTATACATGGAACACCGTTGTTCAATCTATTGTTGAGGCCCGCTTCAACCCCGTAATTTTGCGGTGCAGGGCCATCTCTGTCCGTGACCCCTTCTACATAAAGCGTGCTGGCATTAGACGAATCATAATCTTTTTCCAAAAAAGAAGTGCATCACCCCTTCGAGTCCCACTCTTCGTCTGGCCGGTCATCCTCACCGACCGCCCGCTCGGACAGGCTCCGACTCTCTAGCTCCATCCCTCCGACCTTGAGCTTCTCCTCGTACCTCCTCAACAGCAGGCGATCGACCCACCCGCCGGCCGGAAAGGCCTTTTCCCACTGATTATGCAGATGCACACCAAAGACTTTTGCGAGGACGGTGTCGAGGCCGCCGCCCTCTTCGAGGCCCATGCCCATGGTCCATGTGCCGCCGCGTGGGTCGGGGGTGAAGGGGTCTGGGAGACGGTTATCGAGACGGCAGGAGCGGGCGTCGGAGAAGCAGAAGGGGAGGATCTTGAAGGGGGGGATGGAGGCTGCGAGGAGGCGGCGGAAGAGTTTGAGGTAGAGGAGGGAGCCCCAGTCTGTGGAGTCTTTGCGGGGGGGAGGGGAGGAGGCCATGATGTGGAAGGCTTCGCAGAGGTAGGGGGAGTGTTGCCGGAAACGCATGAGGGCGCCGTTGAGGGGTAGGTAGGGTTTGTCTGCAAGGGGTGTTATATGGAGCGGGTGGTGGTGCGAATGAGGGAACGTACCGTAGCAGTCCCACTGGGTGACAAACTCGTGTTCGAGAAGGGGAGTGAGGTCCCTGGTGAGGAGCGAGTCCATGTCGACCCAGACGCCGCCAAAGTTCCAGAGCAAGAGGAGGCGGAGGAGGTCGCCGTCGAGCCAGGCTTTCTGGTCCTTGAGTTTGAGCAGCTCGCTGGCATGGAGCTCGGTGCCCCTTGCTAGGGTGGAGATGTCGACGACGCGGAGGGCAAACGAGTCTGGGTAGCGGTTCGCATACCGCCTCAGAATCTCGTTTTCACCGAGGTCTCCGTTGGACCATATGATGAGGCGTGACGCGGGGACGTCCTGTGTTGCAAAGAAGGACTTGATCATCCACTCCTGGCGCTCGCCAAAGGGGACGAGGTCAGTGCGCCAGTAGGTGTGGAACTGGGTGCGCGCGTCGGGGGGGACCCAGGGACGGGAGACGCGGGCGAGGATGTCGTCGCGGTGGAGCTGGATGGTGCCGGCAAAGTTGTAGCAGTCGAGGCCCATGCGCATGGGGAGGCCGGCTTGGACGGCGGTGCGGCGGGGGCCGTAGACGGCGTCTGAGAGGTTGTATTTGGGGCTGACGCGGAGGGGGGCGAAGCAGCCGGAGAGGGGGGCGAGGGGGCGGATCTCCTGCTTTATCCAGGCGCGGGAGTAGAAGGCGAGATCGATGTGGGGCTCGTAGCAGAGGAGGGCGAGGAGGGCGAGGCAGAGGGTGGCGAGGAGGAGGAGGTTGAGGCAGGTGCGGAGGCGACGGCGGTGGAAGAAGGAGGGGGTTGGAGAGCCCCGGGAGCGGTAGGTGGGGGAGGGCGGGGGGAGGTAGGGGGCGTAGTCGATGGTCTGCTTTTGGTGGTGGTGGTGGAGGAGCGAGCCTGCGCGGAGACGAGGGGCAGAGGCCGTGTACATGACGAGAGGGACAGCAGCGAACCCGTGACCTCACGCTCGCTCACCCCAATGGTCACCAGCGTTCACCACTACGAGCTCTTAGCCGACGGCGAGGCCGTTCCCAGCCCGCCCCGTAGACGGCGAACAAAAATAAATGCGTGTCTCACCATCCGTCGCGTGCTCGTCGTCCTCCCCTTTCTCTTTCTCTTCATCGTCCTCTGCTCAGGCATCCCCCCCACCTACAACGACATCCGCTCGTTCGAGCAGACCCTCCCCCAGCACAATCTCTCTGCCCTCTACCTGCGCTTTCCCGACCATCTCTGGGGCCATGGCCTCAACAACTTTCTCCAGGAAGCGTCAGTCCCTTTCATTCCCACCGTTCTGCTCTCACACCATCACAGCCTCTTGCTCTCATACCTCGCCGCCAAGAACAACCGCTCCTATGTATTCGAGGACTATGTCTGGTCCCGTCTACCCCTCCCATACACCCTCGACGACTTTTCCCTCCGCCCCGTCCGTCTGCCCCTGAATGCCTTTATATCCGGACCCACCGCAGGGGGCCCCACCTCATCCTACCCTCCCGCAGTCAGCGCCCAGTTCTGGCAATCCGTCTGCCCACCGGAAAAGCAACGCATCGTCAGCTCAACAGATACCCCAGGAAACCACGCTTCCGTCATCCAGATCCTCACCTACTGGGAGGACAAGCTCAAGAACGTCCAAGACCCATGCCTCTCCATCGACTCTTCCCAAACCCGCATCTTTGACTTTGAGTAAGCTCCCCCCTTTTCTCTCCACACCCCACTCACACACCCCAGCTTCTTTGGCGGCGAAAAATTAAATACCCTCTGGCCCTCCCTCTCCAAACACCCCATCCTCACATCCTTCCACTGGTCTCCCCTCGTCCACTCCGGCGTCCTCCGCAACTTTGCCCTCCTCCAACCC
>Ga0307516_10003953_pt1 | contig 18625 bp, 29 predicted proteins | sample 19_EM_MG_FD_203310 | JGI IMG/M metagenome (GOLD analysis project Ga0307516, IMG submission 203310) | Populus trichocarpa ectomycorrhiza microbial communities from riparian zone in the Pacific Northwest, United States - 19_EM | ecosystem: Host-associated > Plants > Roots > Unclassified | place... | reverse complement strand
GGTAACGATGGGGATGGGGTCCTGGGAGATCCATAAGAAAGGTTCGAACTCGAGATGACGGGGGGTGTATGGGGTAACGCAGAGAACCGTTTCGCACCCGGGGCGCCCGTGGCCGGGCCTGGCAGAGCCCTTTCATTAATAAGAGGTGACCCAGATGAGTTTGGTGGCACGTCGGGCAATTCCGCAAACTTGTTGTGCATAGAGACGGGACGACTTCTCGGGGGGTGTGGCGGGCTTGACCTGGATGTGGAAGTGGACGAGCGAGAGAGGGCCCTGGCAGGAACAGGGAGGGGATCATCCTTCTGGGGCGTAGGGGGTGGAATACTTTCATCTGACGGCGACGAGGAAACTGTCGAAGAAACCGAGTTTTCCAGAGCTAACTCGGGAGGAAGTGTCGGTGAAAGTGATCCGGTCGTAGAAGGTGGGAAAGCCCCCTCTCTCGTATGGAACGGCTTGCCAAGTGGTGGACTTTCAAGGCTACACAAACCATCAAATCAAGCGATCAGGAAGTTTTTAACTTTGATCAGCGGCCATGAAGCTTACACAATCTCCTTGGGGTCCCCCAATCTCACGGGCTCTCGGCTAGGGTCTCGATCGTGGGCAGATGTGGGTTCGCTGCTCGTCGTGGATGGCAACTGAAGGGGCTCGGGTGGTCGCTGTGACGGGCTTTGCTCCTTCGGATCCTTCGAGCTCGAATTCGATGACGATGAGGACATCACCGGTGTGTGCATCCGTGGGGGACGAGGTGGGGGGGACACGAGACCGGCCTTGTCGCCACGATTAGGTCTAGTGATCAGCGGTGGAGGTGGGCCGGCGACAGAATGTACACCGGGTTGGTAGTAGAGATATGACGAGGGGACGGATGGAGTGAAGGATGGGGTAAGCAAGGAACCGGGGTCGCCACGCATAGCACCGCTAACATCGACAACAACTGGCCCGACAACAGGCTTGTGGATGTCTTTAGCCTCCCCTATCTCTGGGGTTAGTTGACCAGGGTGTGGAAGAGCAATGGTCGCGGATTCAGGGATTGGCGATGGCATAGGTGACCTGTGAGGTGTTTGGAAAACGGGGACCTTTGAACCTTGAATATCAAAATAGGATCGAATATCGTTGGTAGCCCTGCGCCTGATGCTTGGAGTAGTGTCGTCGAGTTGGCCGACGATGCCCACGTCTCTTGAGCCCTTGTGAGGTAAATCCCTGGTATCTACGAGGTCGGAGACGGATCGCTTGTGGTTAGAAGAGGCTTGAATGGAAGCGCTGATGGAATTCGGGATAGTCGAGATGTAGGCCGGTGCGGAAGATGGCGGTGTGAGGTTAGTGTAGGCGGCAGGCGAAGCATCTGGCGGGGCGATGAGGGCGATACCCGACGACTTTTTCGCCAACCGAGTATTACAACGTGGTTGATCAGATGAAGGGGTCGTCGTGATGACGTTCGGCCTCTGTCCCCGCCTTGCGCTGAGCGGTAGCACCGGATTCAACTCCATGACCGCAATCCTCCTTCGGTCGGCAGACAATTCGGTTGGGCGCCGTCCGGCGTTGCGTCGTTCCCCATCCTCTCTCTGGTGGTTGGCTGGCGATGAAGGCGAAGTGAAATCTTCCTCGACGCGTTCGCGACCTCGTTCGGTTAATTTGGGTTTCTTTGGTGGTTGGTCGCCTCCGTCGGACGAGTAAGCCGAATTAGAATCTGATGAAGTCGTGCTTGGAGTTGATGCTCTGCGCGCCCCCGGCCACAGGCTCCCGTCGTCGGGCGGCTCGTCGTTTTCGGCATCGGACTCTGTGCCTGCTTGCTGGTAGTAGGAGAGGATCCAGTCCGTCTCTTGATGCACGATGGCTGGCAGTTTGGGGGCATCGTCTGGAAGTGCCATCGTAAGTTCAAAAATCACTCCCACCCATCAACCGCAAGCGGCGGGCTGGGACGCCGCAGCACGAGCGTCTTGCTCACCGTCATCGGACCCGAACCTCTCGTCACACACTGCGACCGGGATGTCGAACTGTGATACCTCTGGCCGCATTTCGCCCAGGGAGGGAGTGGTAGTGAAGTAAGAAAGGACTCCACTTGAACGTTAGCAACCGAGATATCCTCAGCTGAATTTCACACCAGGGACACCACAGCCATTCCCGATCGCCCACCAGCGCATGGACTGAAACAACAATGAGTGGGTGAAACACTGCTAGGACTAGTACACTTTGCAACACATTGGGCGGTCATCGATAGCTCCCCTTTCCTTCACCAATCGATCTTCTTTTTGCCTGCAGCCTGAGCGCGGGTCAAGAGGATCTTCGTTCCCTCATATCCAAACCCATCCAACCACGGCCATGTCTCCGTCCGGCGCACCTCAAATTCTTCGATCTCACCACCCTTTTGCAGTGTCAGGGCAATGTCATCCAGCCCGTTCAACAAACAATGGCGCCGGAAAGGATCCGTGGTGAATGGGATTGTCTCCCCGTTCGACCGGCGAACTTCCTCCGCCTCTAGATCAACTTCTAATTCCAGCCTCTCCTCAGCGTCCTTCGCCAGTGTGCGGCATTGCTTAACGGACAGGATGACAGGAAGCATCCCATTTTGCATCGTGTTGTTCCTGAAAATGTCTGCAAAGCTGGGGGCGATAATGACGCTGATCCCGAAGTCCTTCCTAAAATTGGCGCCATCAGTGAGTGACGTGTTTGTCTGGTGATCATTATCGGACTCACAAACTCCACGGAGCATGCTCTCTTGAGCTTCCACAACCAAAGTTCTGGCCCGTGCAGACGAGAATCTTGGCCTGTGTGTAAGGCGGCGTGTTAAGGATAAAGTCAGTGTCTTCTCCGGTGTGGGGGTCCTTCCTGAGCGTGTAGAAGAGGGCGTTGGCGAGCCCGGTCCTCTTGAGAGTCTTCAAGAACTGCTTCGGAATGATCATGTCTGTGTCCACGTTTTCGATATGGAGCGGTGCAGCAATCCCCTTGATCACCGTAAATTTCCCCACATTGGATGGTGTTGATGCTGGCGGTAGAGCCTTATCAGAGCTGGAGGACTCCTCGCTGGGTTTGATAGGGGCCGGCGATGGCAACACGGGGTCCGTCAAAAACTCAAAAGCACTGGCCAGCTTCAACTTGGGGCCCGATGGTTCCGTATCGACACCAAAGTATTTACGGACGTCGGTTAACTTGCCAGTAATCGCTGCCGCAGCGGCCATGGCGGGGCTAACGAGATGCGTGCGTCCACCCGCGCCTTGACGGCCTTCGAAGTTCCGGTTACTCGTGGAAGCGCAGCGTTCACCCGGAGAGAGCTGGTCGGGGTTCATCCCTAAGCACATCGAACAACCAGCCTCTCGCCAGTCGAAGCCGGCCCTCTTGAAAATGACGTCCAGCCCCTCGGCCTCGGCGTGTTGTTTGACCAGACCAGATCCTGGGACGATCATGGCGACGACACCAGGGGCGACCTTGGCGTCAGGTCCGGCTGCAAGCACAATCTTCGCCGCGGAGCGCAAGTCCTCGATACGTCCGTTGGTGCAAGAACCGATGAAGACCTTGTCGACCGTGATGTCCTCCATCCTCGTGTTTGGAGTGAGGCCCATGTACTTGAGGGAACGCTCCACGGATCCCCTCTTGGTGGAATCGGTGGTGGTGGAAGGGTCAGGAACAACACCGGTGATGGGCACCACATCCTGAGGAGAGGTGCCCCACGTGACGGTTGGGATAATGTCCTCTCCACGGATGTCGACCTCGATGTCGAACTTGGCACCCTCGTCCGACTTCAAGGCCCTCCAGTAAACCTCAGCCTTGTCCCAGAGTTCGCCCTTGGGAGCCAACGGTCGGCCCTTGATGTAGTTGAATGTGACTTCATCCGGAGCGATCATGCCCGCACGAGCACCGGCCTCGATGCTCATGTTGCACATACTCATCCTGGCCTCCATACTGAATCCACGAATGACGGAACCAGCGAGCTCGATCACAGATCCAGTTCCCCCGGCTGTGCCAATGACACCGATGATATGGAGCATGACGTCCTTCGAGAGAACGCCTTCGGGGAGGGTGCCGTTAACGTTGATTCGCATATTCTTGCCCTTCTTTTGCAAGATGGTCTGTGTGGCGAGGACGTGCTCAACCTCGGAGGTTCCGATGCCGAAAGCCAAGGAGCCGAAAGCCCCGTGCGCTACAATCTCGGTCAGGATAGGGGTGTGAACACGGCGGAACCACGCTCACTTGATGTGTGTGAATCACCACAGACACAGGTGGTACCAGGGAGGGTGAATCCTTGTTCGGGCCCAATGATATGGACGATCCCTGATGGAGGGATAAACGTCCCATTTCCACATTTGCCACGTTCATTTCGCACACACCTTGACGTCTATCGGTCATACTGAAGTACGTTACCCCAAACTCCTTGACATTTTCTTCCAGCGCCAAACACTGGGCGCGCGAATCAGGCTCGGAAATAAAAGACGAGATGGTGGTGAAATTTTTGCGAGAATTTGTCCTAGGTGTTGCTCAGAATATACTCCAATCAGCCGTGAGCGGCGAATATACGTACGGGACATTGTGGTCCACGGTGGCGAGGGTGCAATCTGGGCGGCGGACCGGTCGGCCGGCGCTCCTCCTACCAACGAATTCTGGTTCAGATCCTCAGCAGGATGTGAGTGCGTGGGAACATACAATCCCTCGAAGGCTTGAGGACTGGTGACCTCGTGCACGAGGTGGCTACATGAAAATGGTGGTCAACTTTTGGCTCGCCAGGAACAACGGACAACAGGGATGGTACCGATCGATGTAGATCAAGGCTGGATCATCCTCCCCCGGGGCAGAACTGGAGAAATTGGGGGGTTTAGAGAGCAAGATACAGAAACAGATGGTAAGGTTGGCTCACACGACGTGATCATCCCAAATTTTGTCGTACAACGTACGGGGCTTCTGGACGGGAGTCGGCATGGTAGCAGACGGAAGGAGAATGTGCAAATGCTGTGGTTTTCTGGTGTGGAGAAGGTGGGATTGGATCAGTAAAGCCAGGGTTGCGGATGCCGTTTTAAAGACTGACTTGTCAGAGATCAAGCAAATATCGCGTATAGGGTGTGTCCCAGTTGTCCGTTCTTGGGGAGCAACTGCTGTGTTACCGTTCGCCGAGAGATGGAGGTGTTGGGTGAAATGGGCGGTGAGATGGGAGGTGGAACGCAGGGCGGAAAGATAAACCCCGTGGGTTCGGCCGAACCGAGTCAGATGTCAAACAGCCGGCACTTTCAAATGAATACCCTTCGGACGAGCAGCATCCCCACTGAGCACGCAAACGCTTCGACGCCCCCGCTTATTTCTCCCCACACTCCTTCCTCGGCCGAAGCACCCCGACCACGAGGAGATCCCATTCGGCTCACCGCTGATTGGCTATTCACATCTTTCTCACGACTGCTACCACTGCTCCCTCCGCCACCGCCATAGCCACAGAAAATACCAGAAGTGCTAGACCCACGTTTGGGGGCGAGTAGATGCCCGTACTTGCTCTCTTGGTTTCCTGCACAGGTCTCATGGAGGCACCGATTGATGGCTTCACTACAAGGTTGACCGTTGGACGTGACGCCGGGGGAACCAACCCCTTTAACTGTCGTGTCCCGTACAACCACAAAAAAACGCAGGTATGACCAACCATTCTTGGGTTCATTTCCACGAATAGCTTTTAGGGATATCGGTACCGTATCCCTTGTCCCAGCACTCAGGGTTCTTCGGAGTCGTACCCTATGAGTGATCCTCGTACACGGGGAGAACGACCACCTCAAACCCCATAAGTGGGGGTAAATTCGACGCGGACTACACCAACGATGGAGTTCAGGGTTGCGGCCCTGTACTGTACGATACAGTCGCCACTCCAGGAAATTGGATTCAAGTCTACCGAAGTTGGAACACATGTAGCGTTGGTCGCAACGCAGATTTCACCCGGGTGTTTCCAAGACCCCAAGCCATTGAAAGCCAGAGGCCCATGGTGGGGGGGGGGGGGCAGTAGTGGCCTGCGGCCCAAGGATAAGACCATTCACCCGGCGAAATCACAATGCGTAATGGCGAAAAAGTAAAGCCACCAGTGACAATATTACTCCGGTGGAACCGCTTCTCGGATAGTGCTTGATCAACGGGGTGGTGCGCCTTTAGAACGGGTTCTCTTGCCTGGAAATTAATGGCCTTGGTGCACGGTGCCGCTGTCGTTTCCGGGTTTGCACTCCGAGGGGAATAAACCACAAACTACGCCTCCCAACTTCGCCGGGGTATTCATTTCTCAGCGGTGTCCCTCCAATGACGCCGACCAACACCCTGACCGCGGAGGTCCCAACTTGCCCCGGCACAGACTGGCCACAAGTCCCTCAGGATCCCGGTCCGTGATCCCCGGCTGACTTTGAATTCTGGAGTGGAAACTCTGAGTCACTCTACGTGAGCTACCATGATCCACGACAGCACACCCCACCGAATTTTTAGGATCAGCGAACTGACGAGCCTCATCGCCAGCCAACTCGTCCTCATCAGTTCAAAAAGCACCGTGAACCTCGCTTGCGCATGTCGCCACCTCGAAGACCCCGTTCTCAGCTCACTGTGGCAAACACAATCGTGGTTGAATACCCTCCTGAAAGTGTTGCCCAAAGAAACTTGGGATTGTGATGATCTGGCGTCCGGCGAAAGTGTGGTATGTGGACCATTCAAGAAATTGAACGCTCAAATTCAGGGTTACCCCAGTTTAGGATCGTGAGGGAACCCTCACCAGAGGCTTGGAACAGAGTCCAACGCTACGCGTCTTGGATGCGCCGAGTCTCCGTGGGTGACCTCGCAGAGGGCGCCTTCCATGTATTACGCCTCAATTCACCCGCTCTCGGATGGTTCCCGGCGTTGCAAGGTTTATCTTGGCGCATCACCGAATCAAACCTTCCTTACGCCGACCTATTCTTCTCCCCATATTTGGAGAAGGTTGTCATCTCCCCGTCACCGTCGTGGACCAGTTCCGGTGTTCCCCGCGATATTGTGCCGGTCATCGCCTCAACTGTCTCCGCCTTGCCGGCATCTACCCTCCAATCCCTATGGGTTGCTTACACTGAGCCCTGGGCAGATTTAAAAGAGTCCCTCTCTTCCGTCGCCCTGCGCTGTGGCCCGTCACTCACACAATTCATCTCCCCGATTCCATTGTCGGACGCGGCGATGAATCATTTGATGCAGCTTCCCCACCTCCGTGTCTGGCGCCTCGAAGGTCCTCCGCCTCCTTGCGACTCCGCTTTACCTTCACCCCCCACCTTCCCACCTCTCACGGAATTTGCACTTGCGGGAGGCGCAACGCGTGGTTGGATTTCCCTGTTTGAACGTTTAGAGGGCAGTGTTTCTTCCACACAAGGCGTGACACCGTTGTCCAGGATGAAGGAATCCCTGAGACACCTGAGATCTCGGAACCTTGGAGGTTCCCCAGATCTCGTTATCAACGTCTCCTTCACCTCCACAGTTCAAATCTTCCGCAACTTGGTCTCTCTATGCGTAGACAACTACTGCCATGACGGAGGCCGGTGCACCTTTAAGCTGAACAACGACAACGTTACCAAGTTCGCTATGGCATTGCCACAACTGGAGTGCCTTTTCCTCGGAAACCCTTGTCCTGGAAACACCTGCGCCACGACCGTCGCTTGCCTCCTCCTGATTTCCGTTTATTGCGACAAGTTGCGAGAGCTGGAGATCCACTTCAACACCGCGAAGATCGTTGAGGATTTCAAGGACATCTCGGAGGACCCCCGATTCCAAAAGCTACGGTCGCGTCCAAGGTGTCCACTCTCATATTTGGGTATCCATAAAATACCACTCACCGTCGATTCACCCAATTTTGAGGTCGTGGTAAACGGAATGGTCAATATTTTCCCCTCCCTGCACCACTGTACAGCAGCCGAGGACAATTTAGATTGGGATGAGGTTTCTGAGAGGATCACGGAGCGTCGGGAGATGTGAATGTACCCAGCATATCGTCGGTGAGTGCAATCTTGGATTTCCCCTTCACCTGATTTATTCCTGAACCACAGGTGAACCAGTGAAGCACGAGTATCACCCCCACACTCGTTCCCACGCCCATCGATCCGAACCCCAGAGTGACCAGTGCCACGACTATCTTCTTTTCAAAGAGAAAACCTCAATCGTACGTTACAAGAAACAATGCTCAGGTTGCGTCTTTGTTGCGCACCTCGGTCTCGTTGTAGATTAAGCGAGGAGGGACCTCTGCCAGGGCCTGGCTCCCCATCTGTTCCCAGCAGAACCACCAACGGGTAATGGCGTATACAATCGTAGCCGGTGGGTAGCTCAGTCAGGGTAGCGTTGTCGACCGTCGTCGTATACCCCTACTATGACCACTTTGTTATGGACCGGACGCGCTCTACAGTTATTCCCACTCTCCTGTACACAAGTTCATTACGTTGAATAGATCATTTAAGGTACCTACGTATATATACATCACACCATTTACTGGGAGTAGGCTCCCGCCAAATCGTCGAAGATCCCCAAGATCCTGGAAGGGGTTGTGGAGTTTCGGTAACTCGGCTGATCGGGGAATTGACGGCCTCCACCAGAGGCTGCCGACTGAGCCCGATCCTCAGTTCAGAACTTCCCTCCTCTGAACCTGAGGTTGGATTTCAGCCTACCCCAACCTGCGTTCTCGGGATTCACGTGACCCGGTGTTGCGAGTGTGAGAACTTTCCTCCGAAGAGTTTTGGTTGGCACGGTAACTCCCGATCAACTGTAAAGCACACTCCCGATTTGGACTCTAACCCACAAGCCACAACGTGACACCCGCCCCGCCCAGGTACCGGACCCTCCCCTCGTTGATTCAACATGGCCAAATCCAAGAAGTATGCACCTCAATTATGCTGTACGACCGGCACTGGATTCTGACGTCGCGTTTCTCGCCAGCCACACAAATCACAACCAGAGCCGCAAGGCCCATAGGAATGGCATCAAAACGCCAAAGAGCCACCGGAAGACGTCCTTGAAGGGGGTGCGCCAACACCTTCAACACGTTTCCTGAGTAGCTCGGGTATTTATGGACACGGTCTTTTGTTAGGTCGACCCCAAGTTCAGGCGTAACGCCAAGTTCGCTCTCGCAGGATCAGTGCGTACCGTTGTCCTATCCACACTGTGATTCAGAGGCACTGAATTCCACCCGTTCCGCGATCTCGTTTACAGCGAAAAGCAGCGCTGGAGAGGAAAGCGGCCTCATGATGATTTTGTCGACGGCCTTGTTGACGGGCCCTCGTCATCCGATTGCCTTTCCTCTCACCCTCTTGTACATCCGTCAGCGTAGACCGATAACATGCATGTCATCAATTTCTGTGCTTGGCGGTGTTCTCAATTTCCGAGATGAGAGCGCGGTTGACGGTTGGTGGGAAAAGTGCCGTTGGTAAGGATTGTCTGTCCTCGACGGGTCTATGACCGCTAGTATTGCGTTCGCGCGTCTGGGAAAACAACATTCTACACCGGAAATCTACGATCGCTTTTGCATGTTCTTTTGAAGTTGGGCGTGAAGTCTCAGAGCCTAGAGAACCCAGTTAGCTATCGACGAACCGCCTCATGTGGTCTCACACATACCGCCAACTCATCTGGAGGCATAGCTCCTTTCGCCATGTTGTGTTTCCCCATCCTAAGTTTCGGAGCCCTGGACTTCATCGTCGCCTTCGAGGGAGGTTCGTTAAGGAGAACTTCACATTCTTCCTCCGTCGCGACGTGCCCTTGGAGGAGCTGGAAGAACTTGTGACGGAGGACGACCTTGATCTTTTCGATCGCTTGGGAGGTGTACCACCCATCTGTGGCCTTGATCAAAAGAGCGTGAAGTAGGGGGTCAGGCAAATGTAGTACAAGTTCACGTACGTCGCACTCGTCTCTGAGGTCCCGTTCGTCTGCAGTCTCTATCATCTGCTTTAACATTTCGTCGTGGATGTCACACAGTTGGAACGCCGCAGTCTCCGTGTTAAGTCGAACCCCATCAAAGATATGTGAGAATCTGAAATCGTCAACGTGAATCGTTCTCCCAGCAAGCGTTTTTCAAAAATCATGTTACTTTTTGTCCTCTCCCCCTTCGGGAGAGTTCCGGACGTCTAGTCTTCTTTCCGTGACCGATGGGCGCACCATGGAATGGTTCGCGTTCCGAAAATACATACGCTGATAGCTAAGTGATTCGTGAGTACTAGAGGCATGGACGAGCGTGGCCCAAAATTGATACCCACAACCGTGCATTGACGTCTTTTCGAGGGTCATACCCAAACCTGACAAAGGTATCTCTCCAAGGACCATCTTGGAAGACGTACGCTACAAGTGGGAGGTGGATCTTTGAGCTGTGGCGGCAGGATCAGCGCCCTAAACCAATGGAATGGAAATGGAGAGAGATGGCATTCACTTATGGATCTCCCTCGCTTCAGCAGGAGTGAACTGGTTTAGGATCGCGGTTCGTGTCCAGATAGGACGTTGAGTGAATTTCTGACAGGTGGTTGTTTCAGAGAGCTGCGCGCGCAACCTTGAGCGAGCAACCTACCTCGGCAAGCGCTTTTTGAATATTGCTATTAACGGAGTTCCTCATCTGGGCGACCACATCGGTTGGTTCGGTTGGGACCTAGGCTGCCTCAATACCACTGGTATATTCGCACACGGAGTGTACCCGACTTACCCCAGAATCCGTGTACATTGCAGTGACAGGACCATACCCCTTCCACCTGTCCTTGTTGACATAGCGTTTCTTCTCCACCCCTGTCGTCTCATCGACGATCGTCACGACGCGCGAGTTGGGATTTGCCTTGAAGCTTGAAGGAAACTTAGCATTCTGGCGCCTTAGCAAGAACAACGAATGACCCACTTGTATTGCTGAGGGATACTAATCCTGCTGAACAACGGTGGAGGGAAAGTCCGCATTGTGCTCTTCATCTCTAATGTAGCGGTCGAAGGTTCCCCAGATAACTCCGGGTCAATTACCATGGCATCTGGGTCGCGGGGTGCGGTGTAATCTTCCTTTTCCTCCGGAATGACGAATTTGCGGATCGCATCAACTAGAGGAGATGAGGTCTGGATGCGAGTAGTCCAGAAGGTCGATACTGACCATCGAGATCCTCCATTGCCATTCGGAGTTTCGAGACGGGGTCTTCAAGATCGGGGTTGTACTGATAATCAGCGAGTCCTGAACGCGGGGCCGAGGTATAGCCGCGACTGAGGAACCAAACCTGGCCAGTAAACTCACCTCTGAAGCGAGCAGTGCCAGGGATGAGGCCAACAGGTTCGATTGTGTATTCCCCCACAGGACCAGCATCTTGTCCGTCGGTAGAGGCCCCCTCCGCGCGCTTTCTCCTCCTTTTTACAACTTTGAGAAGGATGCTGTTCGCTTGAACCACTTCTCCGGCGACGGGATGCGCGAAGGGGTTATCCGGCCGGTATCTGAGCTCGAGGAAAGTGTCTGGTTTGCTGGACTTCCGAAAGGCCCTTTCGAGAGCCTGTTGGCCGCCGAGTGTTCTGATTGCTTCCGGAACTGAAGTCGGTTGCACGTATCCGGGGTACTCAACGGAATAGACCCTAACAGGGGGGATCTGAATCTCAGGCGCGGGAGGGGAGGTCGTGGACCCGATGGCAGACGAAGACGAAGCCATATCGAGAAAGCGGAGCAGTGCAGAGGTAACGAGAATTAGGAGGGAGATACAGTCGAAAACGCGTGCGGGTGCGAAAAATTTCTACTTCTTAGCCCAACGAGAGAAGTCCGTCAACTCTTCCATAGCCTCCTGGAGACGCGGTAGCAGAAGGTAAGTCGCGGGAGAGCACAAGAGACGAAAACGCGGTGACGCACCTTGGAAGACAAATCGATCCCAGCATTCTGCAACTCTGCGACAACCTTCTTCGCGCCGTCCCTGAACTTTGAGCTCATGGCCAGTTTGAACATTTGCGACTTGGAGGGTGGCTGGCCACTTGTGAGGTCGATGCCTATTACGGAAACCAAGCGTGAGCACTCCGACCCACCGTGTACGAAACCAGCGGGACCGCAACGAACCTTCGTCTTTCAGTATTTGAGCAAAGTCATTCAGGGCGGACAGTGCTGCGGGCTTGTCAGCGAGTTTCTTGAACAGAGCAGTGTTCTGGTATTGAGCTGCGAATGTGCTGACGTCCTCCGACGCCTTCCATGCCCTCGTCTGGGTGAAATTCCTGTGTTGTGAGAGTAAACTGGGTGGCTTCCTATGTACAACACTCCGGAGCAGGGGTCGCGAGGCGCTTCGGAGACTTTGGGAGAACATGGTGGTGCCCGTCGTTCCGGTGGGTCGGGGTTCCCACGGCGAGCTCAACATGGACGATGACTACTACTCTATCGATGCGATCTTAGCTGAGAATCAGGTTGAGTATTCCCGTCGTAAACTAGGTGATTCTGGCAGATACTGAGACACGCGATGCAGAAGGTACAATGCAAGTTCAAGCAAGACATCCCTGACATGGGCCACTTGGACGGTGGCTCGGAACGCGATGTATGCGTCCGTCGGGCTCCTTCGCGTTGGGGTGCTGACGACGCTACTGGCTAGATCAAACGAGACAGCAAGGTGCAGATTCCGTTGTGGATGGCTTACATCTTGATCTACTCGTACGTGCTTTGAATGATTTCGAACGCCCTAACTTAGCACACGATAGGGACTACGCAGATTTCACGATACCGGGACCATTCAATACCCGAGTGCAGAACGCGCTCAGAGCAGAGCCTACAAGCGTCAAGCTCGCTGGACTAGTTGGGGCGGGAGGTCTGTGGTATGGATTCGGGAGGATGCTCTTAGCGTTGTATGTAAACGACTTCCTACCACACAGCAACAGTGGACCGACGATCAGAAACCCCTAGGTTAGATGATGAACACGGCGACTTAATGTCCGCGCTACTCGCGAGGGTGGGGAACACAGCCGCGACCCATAACCGAACTATTTCCCTGATGATTGCCCCTCCAGACTTTTAGGCAACGGTTGCTCGAGGTGGTTGATCAGGCGCAGCATTTTGCGGCCCTAGGCCACGCAAGTGGCGGTGGCGGACATTCGAACGACGCGACTCAGTCGTTTAGGGAAGGTCTAGATGTCACCGAGAGAGAATGTGAGCGACTTGAAACCACGACGTCGGCTGCGGAGATACTAAGCCTGGACCGCCACAGTATTCGGCCTCGCGCAGGAAAGCTCGAAAAGAACGAAAAGGTGGTACGAGTCCGGTGACAAAGGGAGGAGGTGATATGGGCCTCACCTCGTAAGTAATACATATAGACGGCACGTTTCAATCTTCCTTTGACTTAAAGTTGCTGGGTGGTGTGCTATTGTTGTCTTGCGCCAGACTCCATTCATAGACGAACCTGAGGCGGATGCCCCCGTCAACCCTCGCGGGGGATCGGGACGAGATATTACGTACCACTTCACGCTCGCCCAGAGCGCCAGCTCAATGAACGTCAGGACGATGAGGTGGACGTTGCCTCGAGTGAGCACTGCCAGGGCAACGAGGACGACGAACAGGGAGGCAAACACCCCATCGACGACGAGCAGAAACGTCGGGTTGAGGGAGGAACCGGGTTCCAAAATACCTCCAAAGAGCGAACCAGACTGTGGCTCTTCTGCGTCAGACATGGCAGTGCTGTTCCGGAAGACGGTATCTCTCCTCGTCACCCGATCGCGGCTCGAATTGCCAGCCGGGGATGTCCAGTCGGACGCTTTTGCACTGCCTTCGTCACGAGGCAGAAATCCCATTTACCTCCACCGTACTTAACCGGACGGGTGTGGGGGACATGCACAGGGTGGCGTTCCCTTCCCGATACTATTACCCTGCTTCACGATATGGACGTTGCCTCTTTTGCAAAGATCGCTGTGAAGCTCGCTGGTGACCTTTGTGGGGTTCCTGGGATTCCAATCCTCGCAGATGCTGTCGTGACACTGATCGAAACATGCGAAAGCATTCCGAAGCAAAAGCAAGTACACAAACTACGTGCCCCATTGACGGACAACTAACACAGCGTTTAGGCAGAACATGAAGGAATTACAGAAGCGATGCGTCGGTCTCCTTGAAGTTCTGAATTCCGAGGCCTCGCAGGGACCGCCGACGTCGAAGAGGTTGGAGGGGGCTATCGTCGACGCCAACGAGTGAGTAGAACCACGCATTTCGTTGGCCTACTCGACTTATGATCGCCTTGCAAATCCAGAGTCATCCACTGTGTGGAAAAGCGGATGAAGCGTTGGGCAGGGAAGAACCGATGGAGGAGGTTCCTCCGTTCCGGTTCAGTAGACGATGATGTCGCCTCCTGCACGGGAGAGATCAACCGTACTGTGGAGAAGCTCCAGGTAAACCTACAGAGGGTACGAAGGTCTACAATCGCTGATGAACGGGCCTTTCTTAGTTCCTCTTCAACGCCCAAGTCCGGAAGGACACGAGAGAGATTGTGGAACAAATGCACACCATCGTCATTTCCACCACCAATAAGAAGTCCGCATTCTTCCCTCAGGACACCGAAGACGGGTATAATGTGATAAAGGAGATGCAACAGGTGCTACCTCACGTTCCCAGAAGTTTAATGTCCTAATCGATCCACAGGCATACCGGGGCATCGACCCATCAGACAAGGAGGAAAAACACAGATACAACATCCTCCGGCAAAACATCCTCGAACTACAAAAGGACTTCGGAATCGTGTTGCCAGACGCGAAACTAGTAGACAGCGAGCTTCAGATCACGGCTGAATCTCCCATTGGCGGATATGGGGTCTATGATCTATATCCAGGAACCTACCTCGGCAGGGAAGTCTGGTGTAAGAAGCTTTCCTATGGCGATCCCGATGGGAAGGCGATGATGGTGAGGACATCATTTCGGTCGTTTGCTTCCCGGCTCAAATAGGATACCCTTCCAGAGGTTCAGGCGAGAGATCGACATCTGGAGCAAGCTGTGGAAGAAGGATCAAGAACAGCATCGCTTGGAGGGCACTCCGCCTCGGGTACTACCTTTGTATGGTTTTTACATGCCCTACGAGGGCGCATCGTAAGTTTGCAGATCTGTTCAGCCCGACTCCATCTGACGTGCCGGTTCAGGTACCTTGTGAATGCAAGGTCCGAACATGGAACCCTCCGCGATGTGTTGCGATCCAGGGTACAACTGGACTCCTTGAAGATTGTGAGGGACCCACTCGTCAGCCTGGTAGTTTGTTGAACATGTACACAGATCAAGGGGATCGCAGGGGTCCTTCTCCTGGTCCACACCATGCAACCCCCCATCTTCCACGGGGATCTCAATTGTGTACGTGTTTTACCAGTCACTTGAATCCGGTGCTCACAGTGACAACTTGCAGACGTCGATTGTGGTTGACAAAGACTGGAACCCTCTGCTGCAGGATTTCAGGCTCTCGAAGGTACTTGTCACCGGTGGTCTAAAACCAAAACTGCCACTAATATCCTTCCCCAGACCGCATTCGACGTCTCAGGTCCGACTGCAGTGACACACACGATCGAAAAACACTCTCCAGGGGGCATAGAGTCCGTTAGGTGGATGGCCCCAGAGACCTTCAACCCACGAGTGGGCACCACTAGCTCGGATATATGGTCTTTCGGGATGGTCATGTACGAGGTCCTGACAAGAAAGGACCCGTACCATGAATACTCGATGTTCACCGTGATCGCCAAGGTCGCGAGCGGTGGGACACCAAACCGACCGGAGACCATAACCAACGACAAAATCTGGAACCTGATGAAGGACTGTTGGATGTTGAAGCCAACAGAGAGACCAACAATACAGGAAATAATTAAGCGGTTGGAGGAATTATGAAGCTAGGAGGCGAGGCTGCTTGGGTTTAGGTCAGGTGGTTGTTTGGTCGTGTTAGGATCCAAAGCCAGCGCTTCTTTCTTTACTTATACCTCCACTAATTGCGATGTACCCATTTGCAACCTATGTCTTGCGGAGCTACTACAAGGCAACGGGTTGGAACGAAGACAACTTGTACGCGAACTTAACCCGCGCCTCTCATGGTCAGGCAACCTCACACTTGGGTTCTGGCGGTTTGCTAAAACCAAGTCCCGGGTTACAGCTCTACTTGATTTCACCGTTCCACGGGGTCTCCATTTCTCCATCTCAAAATCTCCAAATGCCCTATTCCGAACCTCCTACGCTATGGATGCCCTGCCGTCGCTGCACGGCTCTGTCGGCTACATTTTCACGTCGTGTGAGCTCGACGTCCAGAACTCACACAATGTGCGGCTGAAGGATATGGTGGAACGGTTCAAGGTGTACAGCCAACCCCGACGACCGGAGGAAAAGGAGGAGGAGTGGTTGGCTGGCGAGAGGGTGGATACTAAAGGTGCGTATGTGTTCCGTCATTAGTTTCCCGATCGGAAGTGTTGACAGGACGTGCCCTTGTCAGATTATTTGCTCTACGGTCGACTATACATCCCCACCGGTAGAGTGGATGCTATATACTCTACGAGACTGGGCCCCACTCTCCAAGCCTTGGTGGCAGCCATCTCGGATCCTCGGTCGAATTCGCTCTCAACGGAAAGGACGCGGAGTGTCAACATCCCCACGAGCAACGTCATGCTAAGCCTTCAACACGACACCGGCAGGACGTGCACAGAGTACACGTGGAGCGCGGAAGATGGGATGCTCGGTGTACGGTTACTTCACAATTTCGGGAAGCTTGCACCATCACCCGAGGAGGCTGCCAAGGCTCAGCAATACGTGTCAACCGGTTCTCGACAGAAACGCGTGGACGAAGAGGAAGCTATGGAGGGTGGATTGAAAGGACGGATATCAGCCGGAGCCGAGGTTTATTTTAGTGCCAGAGAACGGAGTGCTGGCGTTTCCACCGGGATACGATTCACCACATTACCCGACGCCACGCCCCCCTCGTTCCAGCTCCCATCCACAACCTCTTCCGCCTTATCTTCATCTTCCTCCTACACCCCAACACAGCCCCCGACCTCGATCACCGCTTTGTTCAATCCTATGCTCGGACACATATCTGGAGCATATGCGGCAAGAGTCACGCGTAACCTCTCGATGTGCTCCCGGTTCGATTTCAACGTGTACAGTTACGAGAGTGAGTGGACCATGGGCATGGAGTGGTGGATGAGGAGGTCGAGATCGAAGCCGATGCTCGAGCGGGAGAAATTTCCAGGTGTGGAATCGGAAAGTCCGTCTCTTCCAATCTCGATATCGCAGCCAGCGCCCTCAAAGCCACCAAACGAGATTATCGGTGTCGTCAAAGCGAGGGCGTCTACGACCACGGTGCGTTCTGATCTTTCTCGCACGTTATGCGGGTTTCCAATTACACACTGGTATCCTAGGATATCTCTCTGATGTGGGAGGGGCGCCTGAGGAATATGTTGGTGAGTTTAGGGGTCATGTCCAATCTGGCGGACATTTCCAAACCCATAAAATCCATCGGGCTCGAGTTGTCTTATTTTAGTTCTGATGAGCCGCAGCATAATACGTAGAGTGGTTTCTCTGGGGATCCAACGTCCGTGCCGTCAGCCGATGCCTCGACCACCCGCCAGGCGTTCTGAGGGAAATCATAAACTCTGCATCTCCCAGCCTAGAAGGGTGGACTTCCACCCTACCCAACTTCCAAACCCCCGCGTTGGTCGGCCGAATACTGTGACCATTTTAAACCCTCGCACATCACACACTGGGCATGCTGTCCTGTGATGAACCTATATTTGATCACTCCGAGAACTCCCGAGGTTATGTGGATGCATAATGACGGCTTCTCGAATATCCTATGTCTCAATGGAGGACGGAGGACCGTCGGAGCGTTAGCGTCATGAGTTGGGTATTGCATGCCCCTCACTTCTGCCTACCGGTGCGGCGATCCTTCCCTAATCCATTTTGAGATCTATGCACACAGATTCTGGTAGGAAGCGCCCATGGAAGAGAGGAGATAAGCGAACGTTCGATCGAGGAGTTGAATGGAGGGAGCGGATGGGGGACAGGGATCGACTCTGTGCGAATCCCGAGATGGAAGTCAGAAATCCGATCGGTGGGTGAAATCGACTACCGTTTTGCAAGCATGGGACATTGAAGACCAACCCTCAGAAAGGCGTCAAAATGTCTCTCCAAAGGATTTCAAAGCTCTGCGAGGAATGAGAGGCTCCCGGATTGATGAGATCAAACACCGATCTCGCTGTTTGCTATCACCAGATCCCTGACCTCCAGTAGCAATAAGAATAGGCTGGAAAACTCCGTCTCTCGTCCGCGTTCAATGAAAGACTCAGCGGCCGACGGATAATATATTCATCGAATAAATCGTGAGTTTATTCAGAGCGTGACCAGGTATCTCCAATCGATCCCCTTTGTCATGAAGGAAACGACTCGCCATTCAGCACAAAATCACGATCCATTTACATCCGACGGCTATGTGGGTTGTTGCCCACAGTGAGAGTACGTACGATGAGATAAAGTAACGGTTTTATGTAGGACACAAGTCGAGGCTAATGCGGGGACGAAAGGTTCCCACTCGGACGCGCCGGTGGGTGCAAAAACAAGAAAAGCAGGATATACAACACAGCATGCAGCATCAGTGGTCTAAAAGCTTGGGGCTGGCAGGAAAGGGGGGTCACACATAGGTACCGGAGTCACCTCCCGACTCGATCGAATCGGACACAAGTTGCAGTTTGGGAGACAATACCCTGGAGGCAATCA
>Ga0307516_10003952_pt1 | contig 18628 bp, 21 predicted proteins | sample 19_EM_MG_FD_203310 | JGI IMG/M metagenome (GOLD analysis project Ga0307516, IMG submission 203310) | Populus trichocarpa ectomycorrhiza microbial communities from riparian zone in the Pacific Northwest, United States - 19_EM | ecosystem: Host-associated > Plants > Roots > Unclassified | place... | reverse complement strand
GTGCAGGGGCTCAACTAGGAGCTCACTGTCTTCCACAGCGTCAAGCTAGTTAAAGCGACGCTCAGGGAGCTGGAGCGCTGTCTGGTGCATTGCTGCACACAGTGCGCTCACGGGGCTCATAACCTGTGGAAGCAATACCTATATACGTAGAGGAACTGCTACTCCTGCTCACCTGTTATGTGGAGGGGACAAGCTGAGATGATAGCGGTAGCTGGTCAAGAGCTGTTGTATTATATAAGCGATGAACGCTGTTTATATACAACAAACATTGTGACGCGTGACTGTGACGCGTGACGTGTGACATGTAACATCTACTCTAAAGAGGACTATTACTAAGTCTACACTAATATGGGTCGCAGTCTTGTGCGCACTTCGTCGACGGTTTACGCCGGGTGCACGTGCGACTTCAACACTAATGTTATCTGCCTGGATGCTTGCAGCACACACTCGATGTTCTGGACGTCGATGTCATTGCACAGCGGAGGCAGGACAGCCGAGTTGAAGTATTTGAGTGGCACAGCAGGGATTGGGCCAAGGTCTTTGAGTACTGCTACTCTGCTGCAGAGCAGATCCTCTGTATGATAAGAGAGCATGCCTGTGTGGCGTGAACGAGGGACGGTGTCTGGTGCAATGGATGAGAGAGTAGCTGGAGGTGGCATGGTATTAGTCTGCTCGTTGGCCATAGGATTTGAATTGAAGAGAATCTAGAAGGGGGTTCGGAGGTAAAGTTACATGCAGCAAAGAAGTTCAATCAAGCACATGACTGGCCTTGCCATTGTTCGCCACGTAGTTGGCCGTAATCTTAGTTCATTTCATTTCATACCTACTTATGCTTGCCTGGCCAAGGTTCTTGGGGAGAAAAAAATAGACCTTAGTTGTGCAATGACTGGTAATCGGTAGATGTTACTAGAATGACAAAGTGTCTGTGGCGTGTGTCATATGTGTTAAACACTTAAGGTGTCTGCCATCTGCGACAGTGTGGTTGGTCATAAGCTTACATGGTTTGGACAATGACCAATAACCATGTGTATGATGATAGGATGCATTCAGACAGCTGCTTCATGGCTCTTCAACAACCCCAAAGCTTCCAATTCATGCAGGGCAACCAAGGAAAGTGTGAACTGATACCCTCACACAAGCCAACTACTTTGCAGTGCCCCATCAGCACCAACTGAGGCGACATACAAACCCAGGAAATTGAACAAGGCTAGTGGAAAATATCAAAATTACGCTGCAGAGAGAAGAGAGGGGGGGATGAATGGCTATGCCCAGGTGTGCCTCTGTTACTAACATGCACACTATTAGACACGTGCAACCCATTGTAGACCCATAACCCATGCTCTACCCTAATATCAACCTACTTCTCGAACTGTTTAACATGAGAGCTTGTTTTTCCAGTTCGCGCAAGCCCCGAAATCAAATCAAATTCCACTTACCAGGGTCATCAATTTGGCTGCACAATTCCAGGCTTCCGTGACATCATGGTGAGACTGGAGAGTTAACTTAGCCTCGCCCTTGCAAAGCTTTTGTATGAGGGCGAGGAGTCTGTTTGTTTGGTCCTTATTGAGGGCTGATTTGTGCGCAATTTCAGAGAACTCGAAGTCTGCAAGTGTTTGGAAGGGGTGCCAAGGTTCCGAATTGTCGTCAATAAGAGACCGGGGCACATTATGCTGAGAGCGATCAAACTTTGAGAACGAGTCAACAGTTGTGGGACGGCCACTTTTGGGATGGAATTCAGTTTTGAAGGAGTTGGGCTGGATGTTGGTAGAGGAAGGACCAGGAGCTGACTCGATGCACGATGCGCTCTCATCCAACAGGGTGTCAGGGATAGCACCAGGAATACTGGCCAAGCCGGTATCAGAAATGGAGCCTACACAAACATTAATATGTGTGAAAAAACATCTTAAACTAGATACTTACCTTGGCAGAAATCAAAGCTGCTCACCGCAGCATCAGCTCCAAGGTCTGACACTGGGACCTCTGCAAATGTCTTCAGATCAAGATGAAGGGGTGCATCCCTAACTAGATACTTACACTGGTAGAAATCAAAGCCGCTCACCACAGCATCAGCTCCAGAGACCTCTGCAAATGTCTCCAGATCGGGATGAAAGGGTGCATCATAGGGTTCCGCAGCTAGTTACTGTGCTTGCATGATACTACTAGAAGCATCGTGGTTGCATGTGTTGCATAGGCGCCGATTTTCTTTGCAGCGCTCTTAATAATATAGATTGTACAAATATCATTTAATAAAGTGTTTGAATAGATATTACTGGAATTGCACCTTTCATCTGTGGCCCTATGGCCTCCTCTGCAGCATTGGCGAACTCTTTCATCCTCCTTGGTCTCTCTGGCTTATGGGTGCAGTTCACTTCATGGGACTTGATGCCTTGAGAGGTGAAAAGTTGCTGCCAGTATTTGCAGGCAAACTTGTTTGTAGACACCGATGATTGTACATATTTATGCCTTATGGGGGGCATGGATTGTGTTGAAGGGAGGAGGAAACAAAAGAACCAACGAGAAAAAGAGTATATGTGAGACGACCCTAGGCGAGAACACCAAGGACCCTACTATACACTGGGACTCTGAGAGAATAGGACGCGAGGACTAGGGCAATAACCCAAGATGAGCTCGAATGGAGAGCCTCTGGGTGCTAGATTGCACTGTATATTTACTACTCTACACGAGGGCTACGCAAGGCTATCCACGAGGCTACGTACTGTGCAATGCTACGTTAGTGACGTCATAGTGGAGCTAAGGCTATGCGGAATGACATCAAGGGAGGCAGCATGTACAGCATGAGGTACAGGTCTAGACTAAGGTAGATAAGATACGGCTGTACACTACGATAAGATAAGATGCTATCTAATCACAGATTAGATAAGATAAAAAGTTGGACCATTACACTACTCCCCCCTCAGGTGCAGGATTCCAGACTGCAGAACTGAGCGTCGCAAACCGTAAGGTTTTCGGGGATATGACTAAATAACGAGTCAAAGCTTGCTTGGGTCATACGAAACTTCCGAGGGGCAGAGGGATTTTCTCAATAAAAGCGCTCGACTACCAGAGGAGAATTCTTCAAATTCAACGAGGGTTCCCAAGTTCTCTCGTGTTCTTTGTAACCTTTCCAGTGCACTAGGTACTGGAGTTGCTTTTTATAAATACGAGAGGCTACGATATAGTCCACTTCATACTCTTCATCACGTTCTTCCGAAACATGTATCAGACCAGTCCGAGACACAGGTTGACCAGGAAGAGGTCCTAAATAAGGCTTTACTCAAGACACATTCACAACCGGGTGAATCCGAAGAGTTTTCGGGAGCTTAAGCTCAACCGCGTTCGGTGTTACATGAGTGACCTTATAGGGGCCAATCCACTTTTCGGTAAGCTTCTTAGAAGCGCGATTTAGCATTCGAAGATTGTCCATAGAAAGCCAGACTTGCTGGCCTACAACATAGTCCGGGGCAGGATTTCTGTGCTTATCTGCCTGAAGCTTCATATTTTGTTTGGCCTTCTCTGAAGACTCAACGACTTTGTTAAATATGGCCACAAAGTCTTTAGCCACTGGGGCTACAGTCTCAACTGGCTCTACACCCATACGAGGGGAATAACTCCGGGTAATTCCAAACGGGGAATCAGTGGTTACCTCCAAAATGGTATTGTTCCAGATGAACTGGGCGATCTTGATCCACTTGGCCCATTCGTTCTGTCGATCGTTTACATATGTTCAGAGATACTGATTAATTTCGCGATTCAATCGCTCCGTTTGACCATCGGTTTGCGGGTGAAACGCAGTGGACATTTTGCGCTTTACGCCTAAGAGTCTGTACAACTTCCCCAGGAAGTTGCTTGCAAAGACCAATCCACGGTCGGAAACCACGGAAGAGGGAAGACCATGCTGACACCAGACATGATCTCTAAATAACTCGGCAGTCGACAATGCGGTTTCTTCTTTGGTACAAGGTACAAATATGACCTCCTTTGAGAACCGATCGACGACCACTAATATATAGTTGTAACCGAGGGATTCCGGCATCTCGGTAAAGTCCATTGTGACGTCAAGCCACGGGCCACTAGGGGTGGGAAGAGGGACAAGACTTCCAGAAGTCTTTTGATTCGATACCTTGGACTGTTGGCACTTCTGACAGTGCTTTACATAGGTTTGAATCTGTTCCTTCATTCCTTTCCACGTATAATGCTTCCTGAGCGCGTTATAAGTAGCTTTTACTCCTTTATGACCAGCAACAGGAGTGTCATGAAAATCCGTGATAAGCGACTGGCGCTCTTCATAAGTCTGATCAGTAACGTCGATCGACTTAACAGATACAGGGTTTAACAAGGTTTGGTCCTTGTTATCTTCGGAACTAGAGACGTAATAGTCCGATCGCCTACTAAGCGGATCTGCAACGTGCATCTGGGTTCCTTTTTTATAGATAAGCGAGTAATTAAAGCGCGTCATCCACATTTGCCAGCGCGCTTGGCGCTTAGAGAGATTCTGCGACTTTGTAAAATATGTTAAGTTGTGATGGTCCGTGTAAATCTCGAAAGCGTAAGGAGTGGCTTCGAGATAATGGCGCCAGGCCTCAGTTGCTTTTATGATGGCTAGCATTTCTTTGTCATGAATAGGATAGTTTCATTCTGGAGGCGTCATAGAGTGTGACATGTATGCGACGGGTCTGAATTCGCCGTCTTTGCACTTCACGGATATCACTCCCCCGACGGCGAACTCAGACGCGTCTGTTTCCAGGCGGAATTTGCGATCTTGGTCGGGGTACTGAAGTACCAGAGCACGAGTAAAGGCGGCTTTCAAAGCTTCAAACGCTGCGCATTCCTTCTCCCCGAAGTTAAATACAGTGTCTTTACACGTTAGGTCCGTCATGGGCCTAGCCATGATTGCGTAATCCTTAATAAAACACCGATAGAAGTTACCGAGCCCTAGGAACGCACGAACCTGCTTTACGTTCGTCGGCTCAGGCCACTTTAAAATAGCGTTAACTTTTTCAGGATCCATTTTGATCCCGTCACGAGAGACTATCATACCAAGGAAATCGACTTCGGTGACTCTGAAGCAACACTTCTCGGGTTTGACAAACAGATCATTGTCTCGCAACCGTTTCAAAACTTCCAGCACAATTCTATCATGCTTTTCCTGATCGTCCGTGTCCGTAAATATCATAAGGTCATCTATGTACACCACGCAGACATCCGACATATCGTGGAAGATTTCATTCATCATCTTCTGGAATGTTGCGGGTGAATTACAGAGACCAAAATACATAACAAGCGGCTCAAAAGCCCCTTTGTGCGTTACAAACGCAGCTTTCCACTCATTGCCTTCGTGAATCCTCACATTGTTATATCCCCATCAAAGATCCATCTTCGTGAAGAGTTTACAACCCTTGAGCTTGTCAACAAGCTGAGAGATAAGCGGTAGCGGATAGTTATTTTTAATTGTCCAGTCGTTTACATAGTGGTAATCTTGTACCATGCGCTTCTTGCCATCCTTTTTGGGAATAAAGAAGACCGGTGACGTCTGTTGACTAATAGAAGGCCGAATATATCCTTTTGCAAGTTGATCATCTAGGAATGATTCGACTTCTTTTTGCTCATCAACAGAGAGCGGGATAAGTCTTCCCTTTTTGGGCGGGAAGTCTTCTTTTAGATCAATTCCATGATCCCAAGGCTTCCTAAGCGGCATGCGCTCTGACGACTTTTTACTAAATACGTCTAAGAATTCCCAGTATTCTTTAGGTACTTGCTTCTGGGCTTCTTCTAGGGTTGACTCATCAATAGCGAGCTTCGATTCATGTGCCTTCAAAGCTTGAACCCAAGTTTCCTGAGATTCGTTCTCTTGTAATAACTTAGCAAAGTGTGTCTCTAAGAGTGACTTGCACTCTGGAGGACACCGAGTTAAATTAACTCTGCCAGAAACCCAATCTATATCGGGATTATGCTTTCTAAGCCAGGTATGGCCGAGGATAAGGGGAACTTTTCCAAGGCAGGTGACTGCACACCAAAGCTTCTCAGCATGCTTCCCAATAACGATGGTAAGCAATACATAATGCGTGATATCACCCTCTTGATTCCTTGTGCCATCTACGTTAAGCACTGGAACGGGTTTTACCAGCTTAGATAACTGCAAACGTCAATCAAGAGCCCAGCTTTTGTCAACAAAGCAGCCAGTAGCACCACTGTCTAGCAGGGCGTCTACTTCAATAGTGTTAAGGGGCCCGCGGATGCGGACCGGTACCGTCACTTCACGTTCCATCGTGAAGGACCTTCGTAAGTCCATGGGAACTTCCGAGTTGCCGGCGGGACTTTCCGGTTTCTCAGATGCCAAAGTAGGAGAAAGATTGTTTTTATTCGATCAGGAATTTTTTGTAAGTTTTCGCAATTTTACTATGTAGTAAAGCAAGGCGGTATTTAAATATTTCCTGTACAACAGGAGTAGTAGCGCGAGATAGTCTGTAGTCCAAGATTCGTACTGCTGTGTCCAAAGAAGACTCAAGAGCGAGGGTGCCCGACACGTCCTCACTCTCTAATCTTTTAAATCTTTGAAGAACGCCTGCATTTCTGCGAAGGACATCCCTCGCACCGTGTTTAACCGGTCATCCTCCGGTTGGGCCTGTGCTGCCCGTGCTTGGGGTTGCCCACGACGAGGGCGGCGCGGCTTTGTGCACTCACGTGCGATGTGGCCAAATAATTGGCAATTGTAGCATTGGGGCCCTTTACCCCTTTGCTGAGATGATGCGTCTGCGGCTCCTATATCCATAGGGGTACCACTGGTGGACGCTGAAGACGATGAATAATTTTGGCCCTGGAAATACCGGGCCGGATTCTGACTTTGCGTGTTGATTAGGAAGAGCTCCTGAGCCCTTCCCACATCTCGGACTGAGCGTGATAGTTGTCCGAACGTATCCCGCTGCATGGCTTGGACGTATACCTGCTCCAGGATTTTTCGCTGAACTGCTCATTCGAGCAGATCCTTGGCATACTCGTCCACACACCGACTTTGGACTTTGAGCGCTTCGAACTGCGCTAGGAAGTCGTCAATGTGCTGGCGGGGACCCTGGCGCAGACGTAAGAGTTGGGCACGAGCCCACTCCTGGTTGTTTCCTGGCAGAAAGAAGTTTTCTATTTCTGCCTCTAAGTCTGCCCGGGTGGGCCAGGCCGGTGGGTGCGGGGGCGCTCCTGGGGCAACCGGCGGGGCGACGACAAGCGCAGCATGAGCTGCCATGCACTGGTCAAGGCGGACCTGAGCCCACCGACCAGCCTTCGGACCCGTGAGCCGAGAGAATACAGCGGCTGCGACCGTTGCGTCGTTAGCCCCCTCCATCGTGATCTCGATCCAGACCTTAAGTTTGCTCCACCATTCGTGGAGCTTTGCGGGAGAACCATCGAAAGAGCTGGGATCTGCGACCACCTTCTTGCGTGCCGGCGGTGCTGGTTGAGGCTGTGCAGCCGCAAGGGCTGCGATATGGTTCTGGAGATCAATCTGCCCCTGGATGAGCTGGGCGAGGAGTGCTTGCAAGTCTGCCATTCTTCAGACTCAGTAGGGGTGGAGACAGGAATAGGGGGTAGGTCTTTGTTTAACCAGTCGGAGACGAGAGGACTGGAAGGTGCGGCGGCGAGCGAGAGGGAGGTCTGGCAAGGGCGGAACAGGAAGGGAACGGTGGAGGCCGAGGAGGATTTGAATTTCGAAGTTGCTGATAAGGCGACTGTAGGCGGCGACGGCAGCGGTGAACTGACTTTCTTCTTCGAGGGCAGTTTCTCTAGCGACAGCCTCTTCGCTGGAGACAGGGCGGGGACCATAAATGATCGCCAAGCGCTCCTGCTGCGCTTCGACGAGGTGACGGGGAAACTGGTAAGGTATGATGGTAACGTAAGGGGTGACGTAGGGGTAAGACTATACGGGACTAGATCCCCACAGATGTTCCACTAAACTAAGCGTGAGACTTTGTTCGCCTGTCGCTCTCGCCGGGTCAGGGCAGTGGCACAGCTATGCAAAGTGCAAACGGCTAGTGGCTGCAGATCACGGGTCTACCTCTGCACGGACGCAGGAACTACTGAGTACGTATGTCTCAGTCGCCTTGTGGCTGCGAACCACTCTTGAACGGGCGCCGACCTTCAGACACCAGGCACGACCCTGGGCTGGTGTACAGTACGTAAAGGGTACGGTGCTAGAAACTCCCAATGCCGAAGCACTACGGGAACGGCGCTAAAGGCTGGCCGTGTACGAAACGCAAGGTGTGAAGAAGAAGCTCCTTAACCCTGGAGTCCGGGTATAGTTTCCTTATAAGGCTAGGAGAGCGCGTAGTAGAGCGAAGGAGAGGTTTTAGATTCGAGCTCAGGTGAGATGACCCTAGGCGAGAACACCAAGGACCCTACTATACACTGGGACTCTGAGAGAATAGGACGCGAGGACTAGGGCAATAACCCAAGATGAGCTCGAATGGAGAGCCTCTGGGTGCTAGATTGCACTGTATATTTACTACTCTACACGAGGGCTACACAAGGCTATCCACGAGGCTACGTACTGTGCAATGCTACGTTAGTGACGTCATAGTGGAGCTAAGGCTATGCGGAATGACATCAGGGGAGGCAGCGTGTACAGCATGAGGTACGGGTCTAGACTAAGGTAGATAAGATACGGCTGTACACTACGATAAGATAAGATGCTATCTAATCACAGATTAGATAAGATAAAAAGTTGGACCGTTACAATATGACTGTCTGACCTCATGGATATGGCAAGGTATTTGCTTACTTATGTCACATGAAAGTGCCTCCCAACTGCCGGCAGGTAATTGCAAGCGAGATTGCAATGGTCACATCTAGTGCCTTCAAGGAACATAATGTCCATACTAGCCTAGTAGTATGTATGGGCATTGCGTTCCAATAGCAGGGGTGGATTGTGAATCAGATTAAGACTAAGACTTTAGGGAAGAGCACGGGTCACCCGTGGGTATTGGGAGTGCAACCCGTACCCATACCCATGCAACAGGTCTGGGTCAGTTGACGGGTAGGTCATAAAATTACCCAAGGTGTACCCATGTGCGGGTTGCACAGGTACACCCCGATGTAGATTATATATTTACCAATTATTTAAATGACGTGTACAACCTAAGGCATCGTGGTTGTCATCTGATAGGTCGTGGCCATCATGTTCTGCACCATGGCATCATCGTTGCCAGCCCTGGCAGCCGTCACCATTGTTGCCGTCATCGTTGTCCCTCTGCCTCGCCAGCCATCGTCGTCATGACGCTGTGGCATTGGCCAGCTGCCTCACATCGTCTTTGTCTTTGTCATACTGGTGTGAGCGCATTGATGCGCTGTTGTTGTTGTTGTGACGCTGTGGCATTGGCCATTGGTGTCTCGTCTTCGTTGTGCTAGCAAAGACACGCTGTCACCGTCGAGGCGCTGCAGACGTGGCGTTGTCATGTCTCCATGGACCATGGCAATGGTCATTGCATTGTGTCATCTTCATCTGCATTGTGCTGGCAAGGACGTGTTGATGCGCTGTCATCGTTGTCGTGTCGCTGTGGCACTGGCCGTTCGTGTCACATCATCATCATCCAATCGAGGGCATGAACGTTGGCGCAGATGTATCCAGTTCGATGCTGTAGGTCGTTGTTATCGAAGGTGTGCATGTGACTCTGAGTGTGTGTGAGTGCATGTGAGGAGGTGCCAAGTGTGCGTACCTTGTGTTGTTGTTGCTGTTGTCATCCCACCCGTGGTACACGTGTCCATGCAAAGACTTCTGTCTGCCTGTGTGCGTGAGTGTTAGTGTGCAGATGCCATATGAGTACATACTTGAAAGCTTGAAAGCTTGACCAGTTTGTTCTGTGTAGCACGTGTGTGCGTAGTGCAGTGTACCCGTGGGAAAACCCATGCACGGGTCGGGTACGGGTAGCAGGTGCAAATCACAGCCACACAGTGGGTACTATGTGCCCAGGGTTGCTGCTGAGGGGTTTGAAGATGGCAACCCACACCCTCACCCATGACCCAGTGCCTAAGGTTCACAGATGGCGATTAGGTCATGGAAAGGTCCTTATACGCGACTCAACAGGGTCTTGGCCATGCCATCCACATGCCATCAATGATTTCATTGCTGGTCTTGCCCCACATGCACCTGTTTCCTTTCTAGGCATCCATTGCACTTCACTGCATCGGACACCTAGAAAGGAAATTTTATCGGATGAGTGCACCACGTCCCCAGCTACTCCAGTGAGTCCTTCTTCCCGGTTCTGACATTGCACCAGACACTGTCCCTTTTGCACCACACAGGCACGCCCTCTTATCATACAGGGGATCTGCTCCGCAGCCATATATCCCAGAAGATGTCTCTCCTTCAACACAACTCTATGTTGTTGGTGTTGTTAAGCGCATCAAGAAAAGACTGTTCGCGAGCTTAAGCAGGTTGCATGTCTGAACTAGTGTCTGTGCATGCTTGACGGCTCCTTTAAATACTGTATCTCGTTCTGTCAACAAAGAGGAGCAGGATTCTGAAGCATAGTGTGCCGGCGAGGATTTCCAGCACCGTGTGGAGGATCAGTGTGTGCTTTGCAGTGTGTATATGACTGATGTCGCAGGGTAGAGGTCTATGTGGCCTGAAGTGGACTTGGCGCCAATGGACCATGCACATGTATGAATGGCCAGATTCCTGGCCAGGATCTTGAAAGGAACTATCAGAAATGGCAAGACAATGTAGAATAAACCCCGCACCATTGAGCCTGGTGAGTTCCTTGCATTCCTCCTGGCTAAATGGAGGCTGGATGCGCATGAAGCCGATTGGTATATGACCAATGAAGGGCATCAGTGGCCTCCTGTCTCGACGTTGGTGTCAGAACAGCATGAGTAGGTGCACCTCAATGTAGGACAAGTATCTGTACTTGCCATCAAGCCCTGCAAAACATGAAAATGATGAGCACCTGCTACATCAAGGAAAAAGGGCGAGAACTCACTATCATCTTCTCCTGACAGGCGAAGGTCACTGGAAAGCATCTCGTCCAGAATCCGATGATACCTATGGTCCACCCAATAAATGACAAGCCATCCGGGCATCTTCTGTCTCCTCCATCCCACCACCTTGTAGCTCAGCCTAATCCATATTTTGCATCCCTCCAGTACACTTTCCACCATATCAATAGCACTCTTTACCTAATCCAGTTTGGAAAAGTTTCGCAGATCGAGGGCGGTGGTGGCGCTTTTACGAGGGTTGTTGAAGTATCTGAGTCTGTGGGGAAGTATGTACTCAAACCATCTGTGGTCGGTGTGGGGCATCGTGACTGGGCCATAGCTGTAGTTCCTTACGGATCTGCTCATGTTAAATCAGGGTGGTTGTGCCCATTGGAGGGTTGGTTGCGTGACAGGGGGATTGGAGAAGCAGAAGGAGGTATCGATTGATGATGTTGAAGATGGGATACGAAGGGGCAACATTCGCTGCAAAGGGATGTCAAGAAAAGTGCAGTAGAATTCAGGGAAGTGCTTACCCTGCCCGGTTCTTTCTGGGGTAGTCCCAACTGCCAAGACTGTATCCAGATGACTGATGAGAGGGTCCAAATGATAGTCAACTACCAGATCATCCCCAGAGGACATTAATGACTTACCATGTCGAAATTACTTTGTACAATGGGCAAAGTGGGATTGTTACTCGTTCAGTTGCTGGCATCATCATGTTGTCTCTTGGTGAGTGGGTCGAATGACCTGCAGCTCGGTAATAAATGTGCACAGACACGCACAATAGGATATACTCTGGTACATGGATTGTCTCAGCAGGTGAGAGGGCCACAACAGCCTGCTCTGGTAGCTGGTTGGGCTAGCACGTGCTTAGGATCAGCAAATGGACCATCCCGGACACTAATAACCCACAACACCCTTCAGTTCATACTCCAATCGCAAACAGAAGTGCAGGAAACCTACCCAGTGGGCACCTCGATGGAATGGCTCAAATTGCCCCAGTACTCCCAGGGAGTTCCCACTCGTGCGGCTGGAACGACCTGCAATCGCTTTCCTGCTCTGTGAAGCAGCCGGTGTGATGGGTGCACCATGCTACAATTGGACCCCAAGGACTGCTTCTGTGATATCATATGTTCCTGTACAGGGGCACAACTTTCAGGAGACGCAGTGACTTCTTGGGCACGTGCGTGTTCGACCCAGACATCAGTGGGATTCTCACCACCCTCAGCTGGGCCAAGTGGGACTGCGGGACTCATGGGTGCAGCAGAAGAGCCGTGCTGGATGTCAAAGCATCCGAATTGGGATGACGCAGTGGGTTGCTGCGTGGGAGGTGTGGCTGGCATGGAGGGTGGTAAAGAGACAGATGCTGGTGGAGTGGATGGTTTGGATGCGGGCGCTGAGGGTGCTGGTGCTGGTGCTGGTGCAGAAGCTGGTGTTGTTGTAGAATACGGTCGATGCGGAGCCGCTGAATGGGAATGGGAAAGCATGGATATATTGGTGAAACCGGTGAGGACGGGGCGCACAAAAGTTAACAAACCCATGATGCACCCATTGCTGCTTGCATTGAGGAAATCCCCAACGCTGTAGGGACACATTTTGTGAATAGGTTTGTAGCTCCCAGTCCAGCAAAAGAAAAATTTCCCCTTCACCAACAGATGGATTTCGCACTGCAAGTTTGATTTGGCATGACTAGCGAGGGGTCAGTGATAGGCCATTCCAAGATGAGCACACAACTTACAAGAAGAAAGGTTCGTGCCATTCGTGTAAATCATGATCTAGCATACTTTCCTGCGACTCCTGCACTTTGCCATCAAAAGTGACTTGTACCTGAAGTTTCGGGTACTTCAATGCATCTGTAGCTCGAATACCTTGGAGGGATTAGCATGGTGTTCATAAGACAGATAGCCCTGAATGTACAAGAGAACTGCACGGCTGGAGTGATTGCACTGGACAATTGTCGTAATGGTAATCCTGACTTCAGAGAACGTTTATGGTCCACATAAACGAGTGAATGGGGATGGCAGTTAATGGGGGCTATGGGCAAGCACTAAGTCCTTGGTAGACAGCTGAGGTTCCATTTACTTTCCTATGCAGAATATCATCTTGTGCAGTGCAGCATGGCATTCTGGGAGGCATTATATATGGAAACGGAAGTTCAAAGTGGGTCTCTAGAACCTGTTGGGGAACGTACCATCAATCGAGTAAACAAGAGCTCAGTCACAGAAGAAAGAAGGGCAGATGAAGTGAAATGATGACTCCAGATGGGGGACGACCTGTCATTTTATACATCAAAAGTGTGATCCAATCACCTATAACAATGGGCAATCTCACAGGGCCTCAAGACCTCCGACCTGAGTCGTGGAGAAAAGGAACCGGGTAGGTACTAATTGCCCAGTAATCACACGTCACAGCCGAGACTGAATCTACATACTAGTCAGGGCCATCAGTCACTTTCCACACAGGCACACTTGACATGTAGCTCATGTTCATGAGCAATACCACTAACAGCTTGGTGCAACACGCACCTCTTGCTGAACCCAATATAGACCCTGCCACGTGGGAAACATGGTGGTGGTTGCCAGACCTTGTTCCATTCCCAGGATCTGTGATGGACTTCTTGATACTTGCAGCACAGTACAGAATAGGTAGACTCGTATCAATTTCGAATGAGCACTGTAGCTTATCCATTAACAGATTCCAGTGGCCTAATCATGTCCTCTGTACTTGACCCCTGTCCAGTAGCGCATCCACCACCAGAACTCCCGCTGTCCACTCACTGCTTGATGGCCACCGCAGGGGCAGCCTGGGCTTGTCATTTCAAACCTACCGCTCAAGCTGTCGGATGGCACAGCATCACAAATGCAATTCCTCACGCGACATTATCACCCACTGGCTTTTCCTGGCGATCCCGTGCATGGCCATTACGTCCCCCTGAAGGACTGGCCCCCGACTGGTACCAGGGTTGCAACCTCCCCCTCACCTCCAAGTATGGCCAGCACACAACGGGTCAGGATGAGCAGAGTCACCGAAGGACGCAAAATATTTGGGCATCGGAGCAAACAGGTGGGGCCAAGTCAGCCTAAACCTGAGAAATGGTACAACAATAAGCCTACCGAGCGGAAGATGGACAAATCTTCAAAGCCAAAAATGAGCCAAGAAGAGCGAGAACAGCATAAAACCAAGGGTCTCTGCTTTGTATGCCACAAGTCCAGACACTTCTCGTGGAACTGTCCTGAAAGGAACAAGGTCCCGTCGACATGGAACAAGCCACCCAGTGTTGCAAGTTTCAGGATCGATGTCAACTTTGGAGACGCCGAGAACCAGCGTGAATTGTCAGCACACTCACAGGAGTGTGGACTCATGGTCAACAATATAAACATTCCTTGCGAAAGGGTGCATAGGCACTGTCAGCAAATGGGAAGATACCTAGAACAACTCGAAGGAAATGAAGCCCAGGATCAAATCTGAAGGGCATCATCAATATGGTGCGCGAGTAGATCAGCGATATAAATAGAAGAACGGGTGGCTAAATTTCAGAGTAAGGAAGTTGTGGACCTGAGCCGATATAGTGGACATGTTGTAGTCGACCGACCAGAGTCACTGTACTGGAATGTGTTTCTACAGAGTCCTATTTGTCGATTTGAAGTTTATATACACAAGAGAGCGAACGTGAAACACAGTTAAGTGGTGAAGAATAAATCAGTGACACGGTCGACTCACAGCAACTATGGGCCGTATGTTATCTTAGTGTTGGCAAGGCATCTCATGAATCGCTGTCGTCATCGTGGGTGCAAGCGATGTTGATGGCAGTGGAACCCACGTGCACGCGTCGAGCATGCACCCTAGCACTCCTCCCAGCCTGCCTGGAGCCATGTGACGGAAGCGAGGGGACAGAGGCCACACAGAGGAATTGAAGGCGGTGGTAGTGGAGGCAGATGAAGGAGTATAGTGGCAGCCATCATGAACATTTTGGCTGCACTTAGGGAGGCAAGTTGGGGGATCGTGGTAATCGGCATCATAGTCGTTGTGCCACTGGTTGCAGTGGTGATGTTGGCCATTGTCAACGTCAATGAGTTAGCGGAATGGTGCAGTTGTCATCATCGTCATGCTGGCTGGTGATGGTGCAGTCGTCATTGTAGTGCTAGAAAGTGCTGGCTGCACAGTGCTGATGGTAGTGGCCACTGTCGCTATCGTCGTGCTGGCTGCACAGATGAGGAGTGGTGGCGGTGATCGTCATCTTTGCTGGCTAGATGGTGGTGGCCTTTGGTCATTCGTGTCGCCAGGCTGACTATGTCAATGCATCTTTAGGCGGGCTTGGCTCCGATGCACTCGGTATGCACGATGCGCACACGTGTACAATGTATTCAATGAGATGCCATGATGGTCAAGAGAGTAGAGGAGTGTCCACAACCGGGTGAGACCCACAAGTGCAAGGTGTGGCCAGATCTAAAAAAGCTGTGCGCCCACGGGCTGTCCCGGGAGTGGATGATCTTGCTGACTGGCCAGCAGCTGCACAAAGCTTAGTCAGCAAGCCGAGGCTCGTGTTATGTGAGGATGAGCAGGGTGTACCTGGCGACTCCGTTCCAGTCCCTGGAGTCCATATCTTGACCATTAAATTGGGGTCTTCCTGTTCTGCTTCATCATGTGGATGAGTTACATCGGATGACTAGAGAATCTTGAGGATCTGCCAGTACGTGGCCTGTACTAGTCCAAAGAACTTGCACTCCTTGGTGTATATCCAGAGCCAGACCTCAGCAAATGACCTGAGCATGGAGAGGGAAATGATGCTATAGTCTGCTTTACTACCCACTGTGAGTGACCTGAATGCATGGATAGGAAACACCCATTTGAAAGAGTTTACCATCTGGCTGTTGCTTTGAATAGAATGTGACTTCGTCCAGAGGGTTATTGGGGCCCCTGCCATAGTGTAGGATGGACAGTCCTACTGCGACATGGTCTACAGTGAGCTGGGCGACCAGTTCTTCATCAACTCCTTTCAAACATCCAGATTTCGCAACTTCAACAATTCGGGCAGGAGTCACATTCTGCTTGTCCTTATCATTGAAGGAAAACACCTTGAAGTCGACGACTTGGTAATGGTCTCGGTTATGGAGGCGTTCGATGATGGCACGAGTAGGTTCAAGTTCCTGGGAGACAACAATAAACACCCTGGCATGAAGCCGTGGAAATGATTACCTTTTCTGTTGATTCCTCGATTTCATTCAGAAGGTTATCTGTGAGGAAGACATTGGTCCGGTTTGTCGACAAGATTTGCAACTTTCAAGTAAGGTTCAGCAGCAAGCAGCGCATCCGTAATCATGTACTCGATAGCCTTTGCTACAAAAGCCGTCAGCATATCACCAACCCTGACATGGAAATGACATCCTCACCGGTTTTGTGGTTGTATACGCGCTTGTGCAGAGAGAAGCACGTATAGTACAGCTCGTAGATTTGATTGGCGTCCTTGATGTTGTAGCATATCTTGTTATCTATGACACGTGCGGAGGAGATGAATCTGCAGATGAGAATGAGCTCCCAGCACGATGTGATCTGCGCTCACCTTGCAATGTAAATATTCCCCCTGTCTCCCACTGCATGGCAGCCCTTTAGCTTCTCCATCCCAAGACTATGGGCTGGTCATTGGGTTTTCTGAGGTTAGCATTGCATGTAATACTTACGGACGTGTCTTATTGCCTGCAATGAATGCTTTTGACGATGGCAATCTCCTCTGGTGTAATGTCAAGGAGATATGTATCCACCACATCATCAAACATCATCTTGGATGCGCCTTCATGCTTCCACTTTTTACCCAGACTGCAATACCTCTGGCTTTCAGACTTGCAGGCAAGGGTATATGCTGCTTACAATGCTTTTGGTATGAAAACACCGTCCCAGAGGTGCGACCAGGGGCCATGGCCAAGATCATGACAAAGTCCAGCTAGTTCAACGCTCTTGTTCCGAGATACCTAACTGCGGCTGACTATCTCAGAGATGCATCACCATGAGTTTTGCCAGGTGGCCAACACCTGTGGGGATATAGGGCTCTTGTCAACACGTGTTATGAGAGGGATGAAGTAAACCGTAAGGTAGTCCTCAACAAAACACCATAATCATGTGATGTGACATGGTGTGATGCTGTGTTGTCAAGTCCAAGCTACTAAGTCTCCGGCAGTAGTGCTCACTGGCAACAGCATTGAAGTCCAAAAACATAATTGTGCACTTTATGCTTGGATGCTCAATGTAAATACAATGTCTTGTCATGGTATTAATTGTGAATATAAGGGAAAGGGCTTGTGAAAGAAGAATAGTCAATTGGTTGAAGACAATGAGTGAGTGGCATCAAACTCTTCCAAGATGCTCGCCAGTGGGAGGACACAGTGACCACAATATCTTTTTATTGCACAAGCAGCCTGTTGTCTGTCGAGACCTTTAAGATATGCATCCATGAATCGAGACGATCAGATTGCAAAGCTGGAGATGAGTCCAAATATGATTGATTGATAATAATCAGTGTCAGAGATAACCAGAAAACTTCTCACCACCGCATTGTCTCCAAAGGCACAGCTTCCACTGACTCAACCACACTGCGTTCCAACATCTCCTCCGAACTCAGCTGTGCTTGATGTGTCCAAACTATGCTGTCCCAATTTGGCACTATCCCTCTAGCCGAGGTGTTAATTTCGTGCTTCATATCCTTTCAAAATTAATTATGATCACAATTCTTGTACAGTACTCCAATACAGTATACTGCTAAGTGTGTCTATGTCATATCTATAAAACACTGCAGAGGATTTTCGAGATATTGACCTGATGAATTGATATCAAATATCCAGCGCATTTTCAGAGCATTGTCATGCTTCATCACGTGATTATGGTCAAGTTTTGTTGAGGACTACCTTACCAAGACAATGTTCAATGTGATTGTGAGATGCGCCTGAGAATACATAGTATGAAACCCCAAGTTGTTTGATGTATCTCAACCGATAAAAGTATTTTCTTCATATATGCACGCTGTCAGACCTAGTGGGGAGAATTTGGATCGAGAACCAACACCTGGGCCCAGAAGGCATCTGACTTGGCATACTTGAGCTACAGCAGGGGCCTGGGTAGGTGGAATGGGGCATGGGGAGGAACATGTGGCTATGGCTGGGGCAGGGACTGCACAGTAACACAACAGGGTCCCCAGCCATTCACCACTGGTACATGGGGGAGATGCAGTGTGAGTCAAAGTGTGGATTTGGGTCAGAGTAATAACCCAAACACAACACCAACAAAGGACTATGAAATGTGCAAGTGGTGGTTTACCTCCGCAGTGTCCAGAGAGGATGTGCTGAGGGGGAGAGGGGATCTACACCAACAGGGTGATGCAGACAGAGATGCAGGATACTCCTGGGGTACAGGAGCAATAGAAGATGAAGGGGATAGGTGTCTGGACTCTTCCTATAGCCTAGGAAGTGTCAAAGCGGGGACTGAGTTGACTGGGACTGAAGTAGCAATACTACACCTAGAGATTGGTGCAGCAAAGGGGCAAGGGGGCTCCTGACATCCAGAAGCAATTGGAGATGAAGGATAGACAGGCTAGACTCCGCTTGAGCCTAGAGAAAGACTTGGACTTGAATAGATTGGATAAAACTTGAATATCAGAGCCTTTAGACCTTCACTGAAGCCTACA